>Ga0209246_10001043_pt1 | contig 11233 bp, 9 predicted proteins | sample LauGreSpBDMM15SN_2_FD_187560 | JGI IMG/M metagenome (GOLD analysis project Ga0209246, IMG submission 187560) | Freshwater lake microbial communities from Lake Michigan, USA - Sp13.BD.MM15.SN (SPAdes) (version 2) | ecosystem: Environmental > Aquatic > Freshwater > Lake | place: Lake Michigan, USA...
ACATTAAGGTTCAGCAGCTCCATTATAAGTTCCGCGCATCGGTAGGTGGCCTTGGTGTTGTAGCCGTGGTCGACCCAGATCACCTGGGTATCGGGTTTCACCTGGACGATCATGTGCAGGATTACAGCTTCCAGCGGTCCGAAATGAGTGGTTACCACGGCCTTGCCGGGCAAGCCCAAGGCGTGCCGGATTATGTCCTGGGGTGCTTTGCCTGCGTAGTTCTGATTTAACTGGTCCAGATTCATGGAGCCTCCTGAATTTCGAGGGGGCCTAGTTTACCCCAACCACTTTATCTTTGTTTCCTTCCTGGGCGGCGCATGATTAAACTAGCGCCATTTCCGAATGGAGCCTTGCCCCCAATGAATTTTGCGGAGTATGCACGTCAGATCAGAAGTATCGGGCGTGAAGTCAATCCTGAGACCTTGCAGGCAACCCGTGCACTGCTGACTCCGCTGGCCAGTCCCCTTGACCCGGCCGAGGTGAAGGTGGCGCGCGATGTGCAGTACAGCGCCAATGAACGGTGTCGCATGGATATTTTTACACCTGCGGCAGGATTCGACCCCAAGCGTCCCATTCTGGTTTTTGTGCATGGCGGTGGTTTTATCGCGGGTGACAAACACACGGAAGGCTCGCCGTTTTACAGCAACATTGGTGCGTGGGCCGTGCGCAATGGCTGCAATGGCATAACCATGACATATCGCCTGGCGCCTAATTACCAGTGGCCGTCCGGAATTGATGATATCCATCACCTGATTCGTTTTATCCGCCACGAAGGCACAGAGCATGGACTCGATTCAGACTGTATTTTCCTGATGGGACAATCGGCAGGCGCGGCGCATGCTGCGTCCTATGTCGCCCATCCGGAACTGTATGCGCCTTTCGGGCATGGCTTGAGTGGTTTGATCCTGTTGTCCGGACTTTACAACTTCACCAGCATGCCGATTGGTCCGCTGGAACGCTCCTACATTGGTGATGATTTCACGCTGTATGAAGCACGATCCTCGTTGGGCGGCCTGCTGGCGAGTAACCTGCCGATGATGGTAACGGTGGCTGAAAATGACCCGCCATTGTTTGAGCAGCAGGGATTGGAGTTGTTGACCGCCTACCAGCGTAAACACCAACATCTGCCGCATTTTGTCTATGCCATGGGCCAAAACCATTTGTCGGTGGCCATGGCTCTTGGTATCGAAGGCGATTTGATCGGCCCGCAACTGAAAAATTTTATCGACGAATACAGTCGCTACCGCTAACTGCAGTTACGGGCTGCATCGACGATGTTGGAAATCAATCCACGCCTGAGCATCCCTGATGCCGAGATCGAACTGAATGCCATTCGTGCCCAGGGTGCGGGTGGCCAGAACGTCAACAAGGTCAGCAGCGCCATTCATTTGCGCTTTGACATCCGCGCCTCGTCCTTGCCCGAACCTGTCAAGGAGCGGCTATTGCAAATAAGTGATAGTCGCATCACCAGCGAAGGTGTTGTCGTCATCAAGGCGCAAACCCACAGGACCCAGGAAAAGAACAAGCAGGAAGCGCTGGCGCGGCTGCAGAACCTTATCCAGTCGGCATGTGTCAAACCGAAGGCCAGGGTTGCGACCCGTCCTACCAGAGGCTCGGTACGCAAGCGCTTGGACATCAAGAAACAACTGGCGGGCACCAAGAAACTGCGTGGCAGGGTGAGTGACGAGTAAAAGCCAGCGCTGACGTATAATCGCCACTTTCCCCTGAAGTAGAACTGACATGTCCACCATTCGTACCCGCATTGCGCCGTCTCCCACCGGGGATCCCCACGTAGGCACGGCCTATATCGCCTTGTTCAACCTGTGCTTTGCCCGGCAGCATGGCGGCCAGTTCATTCTCCGTATCGAAGATACCGACCAGGTCCGCAGCACCCACAAATCGGAACAGGACATCCTGGCTGCGCTGAAATGGCTGAACCTCGATTGGGACGAAGGTCCGGACAAGGGCGGCCCCTATGGTCCGTATCGCCAGAGCGAGCGTTCCGCGATCTACCAGGAGCATGTGAGTGTGCTGCTGGACAAGGGACACGCTTTTCACTGCTTCTGCACCGCCGAGCGGCTTGACGAGTTACGCAAGCAACAGACCGCCGACAAGGTGCAGCCAGGCTATGACGGCCATTGCATGCACCTTGGCCAGCACGAGGTAGGGAAGCGCCTTAATCTCGGCGTGCCGTATGTAATCCGCATGAAGGTGCCGCGCGAAGGCAAATGTGTAATCCCCGACATGCTGCGCGAACCTGTTGAGATCGAGTGGTCTCAGGTAGACATGCAGGTGTTGATGAAGTCCGATGGGCTGCCGACTTACCACTTGGCCAATGTCGTGGATGATCACCTGATGCACATCACGCATGTGATAAGGGGCGAGGAATGGATCAATTCCGCGCCGAAGCATTTGTTGCTATATCAATACTTCGGCTGGGACGCGCCGGTGCTGTGCCACATGCCGTTGTTACGCAATGCGGACAAGAGCAAACTGAGCAAGCGCAAGAATCCCACCAGCATCGGTTATTACCAGCGCATGGGTTATCTGCCGGAAGCAGTGATCAATTACCTGGGCATGATGGGCTGGTCCATGCCGGATGGCCGTGAGCTGTTTACGGTTCAGGAGATGACCGACAACTTTGACTTGCTGCGGGTGTCACTGGGCGGACCGGTGTTTGATACCGAAAAACTGGACTGGCTCAACGGGCGCTATCTGCGCGAGAAAGTGTCGGACAGTGAATTCATGCAGCGCTATGCCGAATGGGCGTTCGATCGCGAAAAATTGCACCAGATCATGCCGTTGATCAAACCCAGGGTAGGGCGTTTTACTGACGTGCTGCCACTGGCCGGTTTGTTTTTGTACGGACTGCCGGCGATTACCGCCGAGAGCTTCTCGCACGCCAAATTGTCGGTCGACGACAGCGCCCGGATCCTGCAATTTATCGCCTGGCGCATTGAGGAAATGAAGGAATGGCATCGCGACCGGATCGAACAGGGCATGACGGAATTGGCGGAACTATTGGGTTTCAGGATTCGTGATTTCCTGTTTCCGGTATTCATCGCCATCGCAGGTACTTCTGTGTCTGTATCAGTGATTGATTCGATGGCGATCCTTGGTCTGGACCTCACCAGAGCCCGCTTGCGACACGGCATTGCGGTACTTGGAGGTATCTCCAACAAGCAACTCAAAGTGCTGGAAAAGGACTACCAGAATCTGCACCGCAGCAAGGATATGCAATGAGTTCCTTTTAGTGTCTTGTGTCAGATTTATTGTTGACACTATATGGAGTGCTCAATAGAATGCGCGTCTTTCCTGGTTACCAAGGGAAAATTTGCAGGTAAGCGGGGGCATAGCTCAGCTGGGAGAGCGCAACGCTGGCAGCGTTGAGGTCAGGAGTTCGATCCTCCTTGCCTCCACCACTTGCAACACGTGCAGTTAAACAAAGGTTCTAAGTCCCCTTCGTCTAGAGGCCTAGGACACCTGGTTTTCATCCAGGCAACAGGGGTTCGAAACCCCTAGGGGACGCCAAATAAAAAACCCACCTCCTTTTGGAGGTGGGTTTTTTTTTGCCCGCTGGGGGAGTTTCGAGAACCCCTCGGGTTCGACCAGCGGCACGAAGTGCTGCGCAGGTCGCCAGCCGCCCCGCAGGGAAAATCCCGCCCATAAAAAAAGCCCCGCAAAGCGAGGCCTTTTCGTGAACCCAACAACTCAGCCCGGGTAATCCCGTTGCTTCGGTCCAGTATACAGCTGGCGCGGACGCCCGATCTTGAAAGGATAGCTGATCATTTCGTGCCAATGCGCCACCCAGCCGGGTGTGCGGCCAGTAGCAAAGATCACCGTGAACAGGTTTACCGGAATGCCGATGGCTTTCAGGATGATGCCCGAATAGAAATCCACGTTCGGATACAAATTACGCTCGATAAAGTACTCGTCTTCCAGCGCAATCTTCTCGAGCTTCATCGCAATCTTCAGCAGCGGGTCATCCTGCATGCCCAGTTCGGTCAGAACTTTCTGGCAGGCTTCGCGCAGTACTTTGGCACGTGGATCGAAATTCTTGTACACGCGATGGCCAAAGCCCATCAGGCGGAACGGATCGTCCTTGTCATTCGCTTTCTTGATGAACTTGTCGATGTTGGACTCGTCACCGATTTCCATCAGCATTTTCAGCACGGCTTCGTTGGCGCCGCCATGCGCAGGTCCCCACAGGGCTGTAATGCCCGAGGAGATACAAGCGTAGGGGTTGGCACCTGTGGAGCCGGCCAGACGCACTGTGGAGGTTGAGGCGTTCTGTTCGTGATCGGCATGCAGCAGGAAAATCTTGTCCATGGCGTCGGCGAGAATCGGGCTTGGGATATATTCCTCGCACGGAGTCGCAAACATCATGTAGAGGAAATTCGAGCTGAAATCCAGGTCGTTGCGCGGATACATGAACGGCTGGCCGATTGAATATTTGTAGCACATCGCGGCAAGCGTGGGCATTTTCGCAATCAGGCGCAGTGCCGCAAACTTGCGATGGTCTTCGTTGTCGATTTTCAGGTTGTCATGATAAAAGGCTGAGAGTGCTCCTACCACGCCCACCATGATGGACATCGGATGCGCATGGCGCGGGAAACCATTGAAGAAATGATGGATCTGCTCATGCACCATGGTGTGGTAGCGGATCGTTTTGACAAAGTCCGCTTTCTGCACGGCAGTTGGCAGTTCGCCATTGAGCAGCAGGTAGCAACACTCGAGATAATCCGACTTTTCTGCGAGCTGTTCGATTGGATAGCCGCGGTACAGGAGGATGCCTGCATCACCATCTATATAGGTGATTTTGGATTCGCAGGAAGCGGTTGACATGAAGCCGGGGTCAAACGTGAAAACGCCCTCTGCCGTCAAACCCCTGACATCCAACACATCGGGACCAATCGTCCCTTCATAAACCGGTAATTCAATGGGTTGGTTAATGCCATCGACGGACAACTGAGCTTTTTTCCCAGTCATAAAAACTCCTCAACTGAATGAAATGCTATGTCGAACAGCCCCTTTTAGGGACTGCTGAGCGGAGAGCCGCAACACTATCCGCAGTACCTTGAATTGTCAAACCAGCAGAGCTTCCTGAAACAGGCGGCAGCGGCCGCGCTCATTGGCTTTCAGGGCATATTGAAATGTATGCAAATCCAAAGTGTTAGTGATGATATCTTGAGACATATATCGGTAATTTCCCCCAAAAAATTAATGTGTTTTTTTTCAGAAAGAACTTATAAAAACAGAGCTGCTCGGGCATAATGCCCGCCATTGAGTTTTTGAAAAGCAGTGCTGATAATATTTATCTATCACATTAAAGAATTCTGATTTATTTGTTCTTGGTGTGGCTTGGTTGAAGTTTGTAAGGGTGTCCGGTTTCATCAAAGAGTAAACAACTGTGAAAGACAAACGTCCGGTTAATCTTGATCTCAGTACCATTCGGTTGCCACTTGCAGCATGGGCATCCATCACCCATCGCGTCTCTGGTGTCATTCTTTTCGTCGGTATTGCCATCCTTCTTTATATTTTCGATCTCTCTCTTTCCGGGGACGCTGGTTTTGCGGAAGTGAGGGAGCTTGCAGGTTCAGGTTTGTTCCGCTTGATACTGTGGGGCCTGCTTTCTGCCCTGGCTTACCACATGGTGGCCGGCATCAAGCATCTTTTGCTCGATCTTGGCATTGGTGAAAGCCGTGAAGGAGGCCCCTTGGGTGCCCGCATCGTGATTGCCGCCAGTATCCTGGTCATGATTCTGTTGGGAGTGTGGATATGGTGAGCAATATCTCGAATCTCGGGCGTAACGGTGTTGCTGACTGGTTGATTCAGCGTGTGTCCGCATTGGTCTTGCTGGCGTGGATCCTGTTCCTGGTGTTCTACATCGCGGTTACTGATGCCCTGACAGCACAACTGTGGCAGGAACTTTTCAGCCAAACCTGGATGCGTGTGTTCAGTCTGGCGGCATTGTTGTCGCTATGTGCTCATGCATGGATCGGCATGTGGACCATTTCTACTGATTACCTGACTGCAATGGCCCTTGGCAAAGCGGCAACTGCGGTGCGACTTCTGTTCCAGCTTGCCTGCTTGCTGGTGTTGCTGACCTATTTTGTCTGGTGTGTCCAGATTCTCTGGAGTATTTGAACCGTGGCTCAACTCAGGATCCTGTCTTTTGACGCTGTAATTGTTGGTGGCGGTGGCTCAGGGCTGCGCGCTGCCTTGCAACTTTCCCAGTCAGGTTTCAACACTGCCGTCATTTCCAAGGTATTCCCCACTCGCTCGCACACTGTGTCCGCCCAAGGCGGCATCACCTGTGCCATTGGCAGTGAGGATCCGGATGATGACTGGCGCTGGCACATGTATGACACGGTGAAAGGTTCCGACTATATCGGTGACCAGGACGCCATTGAGTACATGTGCAGTGAAGGCCCGCAGGCTGTGTTTGAACTGGAACACATGGGCATGCCGTTCTCGCGCAATAAAGACGGCAGGATTTACCAGCGTCCTTTTGGTGGCCAGTCCCGTGACTATGGCAAGGGCGGACAGGCGGCAAGAACCTGTGCTGCTGCCGACAGAACCGGGCATGCCTTGCTGCATACCTTGTTCCAGGCAAACCTGAAGAACGACACCAAATTCCTCAACGAGTGGTACGCCATTGATGTCGTCCGCAACCAGGATGGTGCAGTAGTTGGTGTAATCGCCATCTGCATCGAAACCGGCGAAGTCGTTTTTGTGAAGGCCAAAGCCACGGTGTTCGCCACCGGTGGTGCCGGACGTATTTTTGCTTCTACCACCAATGCGCTTATCAACACTGGCGACGGTATTGGCATGGCCTTGCGGGCGGGCTTCCCGGTGCAGGACATGGAGATGTGGCAGTTCCATCCCACCGGCATCTATGGTGCGGGCACGCTCATCACCGAAGGCAGCAGGGGCGAGGGCGGTTATCTGCTCAACAAGAATGGTGAACGCTTCATGGAGCGCTATGCGCCCAATGCCAAGGACCTCGCAGGTCGTGACGTGGTAGCCAGATCCATGATCCTGGAAATCATTGCCGGCAGAGGCTGTGGTCCCGAAGGGGACCATGTGCTGCTGAAGCTGGATCATCTGGGTGAAAAAGTCCTCAACGAGAAATTGCCCGGTATCCTCGAGCTTTCCCGCACCTTTGCCCACGTGGATCCGGTCAAGGAACCGATCCCTGTGGTGCCGACTTGTCATTACATGATGGGCGGTATTCCAACCAACGTGAATGGACAGGCAATCACCACGGATGCCAACGGCAACGACAAGATTGTCGAAGGCCTGTTCGCTGTCGGTGAGGCTGCCTGTGTATCGGTACACGGAGCCAACCGCCTGGGTGGCAACTCCCTGATCGATCTGGTGGTATTCGGACGTGCTGCAGGCATTCATATTGAAAAGATGCTGCGCAGCGGCATTGAGCAGCGCGCAGTATCCGAAACCGATATCTCCACCGCGATGGAGCGCTTGAACCGCTTGAATGCTTCCACCTCTGGCGAGCGTGTCCCGGTCCTGCGCAAGGAACTGCAGGGCATCATGCAGAACCATTTCGGTGTATTCCGTACCGGTGATTTCATGCGTGAAGGCATCAGCAAACTGGCTGGCCTGCGCGAACGCATTGCCAACGTGCAGTTGGAAGACAAGAGCAACGCATTCAACACCGCACGGATCGAAGCCCTTGAGCTGGGCAACCTGCTTGAAGTGGCCGAAGCCACTGCGATAGCTGCGGAAGGCCGAACCGAAAGTCGTGGTGCGCATGCTCGTGAAGATTTCACTGAACGTGATGATGTGAATTGGCTCTGTCACACGTTGTATTTCGCCGACAAGAAAGTCCTGAGCAAGCGTGCGGTGAATTTTTCACCCAAGACTGTGCCGACTTTCGAGCCAAAAGTAAGAACCTATTAACCTTGGTGAAAAGCCCTAACTAAAGGAAAGCACCGTGTTAGTCAGTATCTATCGCTACAACCCGGAAACGGACAGCAAACCATCAATGCAGGATTACCAGGTAGAACTGCCTGCCGGCAAGGACATGATGGTTCTGGATGTGTTGCAGCTGGTGAAGGACCAGGATGAATCAGTTTCGTACCGCCGTTCCTGTCGTGAAGGCGTGTGCGGTTCCGATGGCATGAATATCAATGGCATGAATGGTCTTGCCTGCATCACCCCGGTATCCAGTGCCGTAAAAAACGGCAAACTGGTGCTGCGGCCATTGCCAGGCCTGCCTGTGATCCGTGATCTGGTTGTCGACATGAGCGCGTTCTACAAGCAGTACGAACGCATCAAGCCTTATCTGCAGAACGACAATCCGCCGCCGGCGATTGAACGCCTGCAGTCTCCTGAAGAGCGCGCCAAGCTTGATGGCTTGTACGAGTGCATCCTGTGCGCCTGCTGTTCCACAAGCTGCCCCTCGTTCTGGTGGAATCCTGACAAGTTCGTGGGACCTGCCGGCCTGTTGCAGGCATACAGGTTCCTGGCAGACAGCCGTGATACCAGAACCCAGGAGCGCCTGGCTGAACTGGAAGACCCATTCAGCGTGTTTCGCTGCAGGGGCATAATGAATTGTGTGGCGGTTTGTCCCAAGGGACTGAATCCGACGAAGGCTATTGGACACATTCGCGACATGCTGCTTGAACGCAGTATCTGAGCAGGGGTGAATACTATGGGCATGCAGGAAAGCATACGGGAAATCTTGCGCAAGACCAGCCATCTGTCCGGTGGCAATCTGGATTATATCGAAGGCCTGTTCGAAAGCTGGATGGCTGATCCTTCTTCTGTTTCAGAAGAATGGCGCAAATATTTCGATGGCCTGCCTCCCGTTGAAGGCAAAATGCTGAGCGATGTGTCGCATGCGCGCGTTATCCGTGATTTTCGGGATATGTCGCGCCGCGGGTCTGCGCGCATCATCAGTGCTCCCGGCAGCAATTCACCGGGGAGCCTTGAGCATGAGGCCAAGCAGGTCAACGTCGTGCAAATGATCAGTTCCTATCGCGTCCGCGGTCACCAGCAAGCGAGGCTTGATCCGCTGGGACTGATGCACAGGGAAGAAGTCCCCGATCTCAAGCTGGAGTTCCATCATCTGTCGAGTGCCGACTTTGGCACCGTCTTCTCCACCCAGCCCTTGTTCATCCCGCAAAAAGCCGCGAAGCTCGGAGAGATCGTTTCCGTGCTGGACGACATTTACTGTGGTTCCATCGGCTATGAATTCATGGCGATCGTGAACATCGAGGAGAAGCAATGGATACAGAAGCGTATCGAAGGCAGTGGTGGCCGACCCAATTTCAGCAATGAAACCCGGATCCACATCCTTGAGCGCCTGAGTGCGGCGGAAGGGCTGGAAAAACATCTCGATTCAAAATATCCGGGTACCAAGCGTTTCGGTCTTGAAGGTGGCGAAAGCCTGATTCACGCCCTGGACGATATCATCCAGCGTGCCGGTGAAGCCGGGGCCAAGGAAATTGTGATCGGCATGGCACATCGCGGCCGTTTGAATGTGTTGGTCAACACGCTTGGCAAAAATCCCTCGGTTCTCTTCGATGAGTTTGAAGGACGCGCGCGATACAACAGTTCGGGTGACGTGAAATACCATCAGGGTTTTTCGTCCAACATCATGACCCCGGGTGGCGAAGTGCATTGCAGCATGGCCTTTAACCCGTCGCATCTGGAAATCGTGGCGCCAGTGGCCGAAGGCTCGGTGCGAGCGCGCCAGGATCGCCGCAAGGACCCTGTTGGCGCCACCGTACTGCCGATCATCATTCATGGTGATGCCGCTTTCGCCGGGCAGGGTGTCGTCATGGAAACTTTCCAGATGTCCCAGACCCGCGCGTACTACACGGGCGGAACTGTCCACATCGTCATCAATAACCAGGTTGGTTTTACCACCAGTCGCCAGGACGATGTGCGTTCTACTGAATATTCCACTGACGTCGCCAAAATGGTGCAGGCGCCGATATTCCATGTGAATGGCGACGATCCCGAAGCAGTAATGTTCGTGACCCAGCTGGCACTGGATTTCAGGAACCAATTCCACAAGGACGTCGTTGTGGATCTGGTGTGCTACCGTCGCCGCGGCCATAACGAAACTGATGAGCCAAGTGCGACCCAGCCGGTCATGTACAAGGTGGTGCGCTCCCTGGCGAGTACCCGTACCTTGTATACAGAGAAGCTTATTGCCGAGGGTTTGTTGTCCCAGGCCGAAGCCGATGAAATCAATACCAGTTATCGCAAGGCCCTGGATGAAGGCACCCATGTGGTGAAGAGTCTGGTGATGGCGCCCAACACCGCACTTTATGTTGATTGGCGTCCGTATCTCGGCCATGACATGAACACCACCTGCGATACCACCATCAATATGAAACGCCTGAAGGATCTGGCCCAGAAACTGGTGAAAATTCCTGAAGGCTTCAGCCTGAACCGCCAAGTGGCGAAAGTGCTGGATGACCGTGCCAAGATGGCAGCAGGCGAACTGCCGCTGGATTGGGGCTGTGCCGAATTGCTGGCCTATGCGAGTCTGGTAGACGACAACTACAAAGTGAGGCTTACCGGCCAGGATGTAGGGCGCGGCACGTTCTCGCATCGCCATGCTGTATTGCACGACCAGAATACCGGCAATACCTTCGTGCCAATCAGTCACATCAGCGAAAGCCAGCGCAAATTCGTCATCTACGATTCGTTGCTGTCGGAAGAAGCAGTCCTTGCGTTTGAATATGGCTACGCGACCACACGCCCTGATGCACTGGTGATCTGGGAAGCCCAGTTCGGCGATTTCGCCAACGGTGCCCAGGTAGTGATCGACCAGTTCATCGCCAGCGGTGAGTACAAATGGGAAAGACTCTGTGGTCTGACCTTGTTGCTGCCGCACGGTTATGAAGGGCAGGGCCCAGAACATTCATCTGCGCGCATTGAACGCTTTCTGCAGTTGTGTGCCCAGAAGAACATCCAGGTTTGTGTACCGACAACGCCCGCCCAGATTTTCCACATGCTGCGGCGCCAGGTAATACGCCCCTTGCGCAAGCCGCTGATCGTGATGTCGCCGAAGAGTCTGCTGCGTCACAAGGAAGCCGTGTCCACGCTCAAGGAACTGGCAGAAGGAACCTTCCAGCTTGTCATTCCCGAGACTGACAAGCTGAAAGCCAAGGACGTGAAGCGACTTATTCTTTGCAGTGGCAAGGTTTATTACGAACTGCGTGCCAAGCGCCGCGAGCTCGGACTCACCGAT
>Ga0209246_10001048_pt1 | contig 11207 bp, 18 predicted proteins | sample LauGreSpBDMM15SN_2_FD_187560 | JGI IMG/M metagenome (GOLD analysis project Ga0209246, IMG submission 187560) | Freshwater lake microbial communities from Lake Michigan, USA - Sp13.BD.MM15.SN (SPAdes) (version 2) | ecosystem: Environmental > Aquatic > Freshwater > Lake | place: Lake Michigan...
TTATAACGGTGGCGACGGCGTTCCTCTCTTCAGCGCTTTGCACCCCTTGGTTGGTGGCGGTACAAACAGCAACATTCCTTCTACTCCTGCTGACTTGAACGAAACTTCGTTGGAAAACGCTGTTATTCAAATCGCCGCATGGACAGATGAGCGTGGCTTGTTGATCGCTGCTAAACCTGTTAAGTTGGTTATTCCTCCTGCACTCCAGTTTGTTGCAACTCGTTTGCTCGAAACTTCATTGCGTGTCGGAACTACTGACAACGACATTAATGCACTGAAGAACAACGGTTCAATTCCCGGTGGATACACTGTCAACAACTTCTTGACAGACACAAACGCTTGGTTCCTTTGCACTGATGTTCCTAACGGCATGAAGCACTTTATTCGTACACCCCTGTCGAACTCGATGGACGGTGACTTCGATACAGGCAACGTGCGTTACAAATCTCGCGAACGTTATAGCTTCGGCTGGTCGGATCCGCTTGGTATGTACGGCTCTGCTGGTGCATAAATAAACTGTTAGAAACTGATGGTTTGACCCCGCTCAAAAGGCGGGGTTTTTTATTGCTTGCATTTATTGTTGTATAGGTTATTATTAAAGAAATCTGGGAACCCCCAGCTTTACTGACCGCCCCAGCGGACGATGCAGAGACAGTAAAGCGTAGTACTGCATATACAAGGAATTATCATGGGCATAGCTTCACATCTTGGTTCGTGGCTGCTTGGCACTGTTAAGAACACAACAGGTTCTACTGCCGGTACAGTCCGCAACATGGGCGCAACAATCGTTGCACAAACATCCAACCTTACAGCCGCACAAGTTGCCGGTTTAACAGGTTCACTTGGCGCAATCCCAGCCGGTGCTTGCATCACTTCAGTTCAATTCATTACCTCAACATTGTTTGCCTCGGCTACAACATTGAAAGTGACAATTGCTGGTGTTGACTATGCCACTGCCGCTACGATTACCTCTGCTGGTGTTTACCCACAAACCGCTGCCGCTACTTTTGCCCCTGTCGCTGCTAACGCCGGTGCTACAGATGCATTGGTTACATTCACTGCTACAGGCGCTTCGGTTACGGGTGCTGTAACTGTTGTGATCGCATACGTTGTTCGTAACTCAGATGGTTCATATAACCCGACTGCATTCCAGAACTAATCTTCTGTGGGGGTTCGCCCCCATTTTTAACATCTAGGAGATTAATTATGATGCAAACTGACGTACAGTCGTATCACAATACGCAAACAGGCGTGGCTGTGTCTTATCGCACACGATTAAAGGGCATTGTTGTTTCGCCTTCAACGTCGAGCGTTTTAAACGTTTCTATTTGCGATAATAATTTGCGCGCTGCAACATACGCTATTCCGGGTACTACGGTGTGTACCGTAACCTTACCGAATCATGGGTTGACTGCTGGTTTAAGTAGAATTGTTTTAAACTTCACTTCTGGTACAGCTGTAAGCAATACTTACCTTGTACAGACTACTCCTACCGCAAATACTTTTACGGTCACCACTGGCGTGTTAACTACCAGCGGTAATGTTAGCGTATACAGTGATATTTTGATTGAGATTGATGTAGCCACGGCAACGTCTTTTTATACGTTGATTCCCGGAGAAGGTGTATTAGCAACTAACGGCGTCTATGTATTTTTACCGTCCGAAACCGTATCAACGACTATTTTTTACGGGTAACAGATCATGTCAATGCAAACAGACGTTACTTCTGATTATGTTACTGGCCCGGGAAAGCTTGTTACAACTAATCGAACTCGCTTAAAGTCATTGACTGTTACATCATTAACTGTGTCTGCTAGAAATATGGCCGTGTGTAATCCGGCAACTTTAAAAGCTGGAACGTATAGTCAAACTCTTGGTGTAGTTACAGTTACCATTACGAATCATGGATTGGTTAATGGGCAGCGAGTGTTCTTGGAAATCAAGACAGGAACGACTCGTGCTGGCGTTTATCCAATAACTTATGTAGACGTAAATACTTTTACAGTAGCCGCAATTCCAAATGCGACGACATCTGGCAATGTAAATATGTATGCGGATATGTACGTTGAGATTGATACATTTAATACAATTGGTTTACCAGTACTAATTCCCGGTGAAGGCATTCTTTGTCCAAATGGTTTTTTTGTTGGCGTCGGATCGTCAGTAACAACTTCGGTGTTCTATGGCTAAGAAGACACCCTCTCTAGCAGTCGGTCGTGGCGAAAAGCTTCCCGTCTCTAAGGGGGCAGGTTTGACTGCCAAAGGGCGTGCCAAATACAACGCAGCGACTGGGTCAAATCTAAAGGCTCCACAGCCCGAAGGTGGCCCACGCAAGAAGTCATTTTGTGCAAGAATGAGTGGTATGCCCGGCCCGATGAAAGATGAAAGCGGCAAGCCTACACGCAAAGCCGCCAGCCTCAAACGATGGAAATGTTGACATGACTCCGATGGAAATGATGCTTTGGAACGTAGTACTGACTGTCTTTATGGCAGGGATCGGGTACATTATGAACGAGAAATTTAAAGCGCTTAACGATGTAACTAAGTTGCTTAACAGGACACGCGAAGAGTTTTCTCGCGACCACGTTACTCGTTCAGAAATGCGACAGGATATGCAGTCTATATTAGACAGATTTGACAAGTTAGAGCGTAAACTTGATCGTGTATTGGAGACTGATAAAAATGCCCGCGACTAGCGAAAAACAAAAAAAGTTCATGGATGCTGCAGCGCACAATCCAGCGTTTGCTAAAGAAGCAGGTATTCCAGTAGGCGTTGCACAAGAGTACTCTCAAGCAAGCAAGGGCAAAAAGTTTTCAACTGGAAGTCGCCCTGATTTACAGAAAGCAGGAAAACCCAAAACCGATCACGGTAAAATGACTTTATTTAAGGAAGGTGGTGCTATGAAAAACGATATGATGCAAGACAAAGCTATGGCTAAAAAAGCTGTTGGCATGCATGAAAAACAACTTCATGGCGGCAAAAAGTCAGACATGACAAAGCTCGCAAAAGGTGGTTCTGCTTCTAGCCGTGCTGATGGTTGTGTGTCAAAAGGCAAGACAAAAGGCACAATGATTAAGATGAAGTCCGGCGGAATGTGCTGAAATGAGAGCCTCTCGCGGAATGGGCGCGATCATGCCGTCTAAAATGCCCGGAGCTAAGAAAGCTAAGCGCAAAGACGGTAATGAATTTACTATGTTTGCGAAAGGTGGCGGAGTTTCCAAAAAGATTAAAGGATTCTCCGGTCTCAAAGGGTTCAAGGGGTACAAGTAATGGCTACTAGCAAACAATTTGTGCCACAACCGGCTAAAATTAAACAAAAAGTTAAACCGTTTAGGAAGGTGTAATTATGGCTGGTGGCGGCGGAGCAGGCGGAATGGGTGGCGGTCAACAGCAACCTATGAGTGGCGGCTTTGGCGGTCAGCAAGGCGGCTTTGGTCAACAACCTATGGGTGGTTTTGGCGGTGGTCAAATGGGTTACGGTCAACGCCAACAACCTATGGGGCAATCAATGGGTCACCCTCCAGCATCTGGCAACTATGGAGGCCAAATGGGCAGTTCTCCTATGTCGGGTGGTTATGGCATGGGCGGATTTAATCCCGGAATGGATGGTATGGGTGGTTTTAGTGGTGGATATGGCCCTCAAATGGGTGGTTTTAACCAGCAGCAGCCTATGGGTAGTTATGGTAATAGTTTTAGCAATGGTTTTGGTAGTGGGTTTAATCAGTCCCCTCAAATGGGTGGATTTGGTGGTGGTTACGGTCAATCTCCTCAAATGGGTGGCTTTGGTAGTGGCATGCAGGGCCAATTTGGTGGTGGCTTTGGCGGTGGATTTAACCAACAAGGTTTGCAACAAGGCTTCGGTCAGCAAGGTGACATGCAAAAAATGAGTAATATTTTGCGTGGTATGCCAATGGGTGGAATGCAGCAACCTAACCAACGAGGTAGTCAACAAATGATGGCGCAATTTGGTATGCAAGGTCAGATGGGTGGTATGGGCCAAATTCCAGAGTATGCACGTCCATATTTGCAGCGAATAATAGGTGGTCAAAACGTCAATCAAAGTCAAATGGGAACACCTAATACTGGCCCAGCTCCAACACAAGAACAGACATATCAAAATTACTTAAGCAGTATGTAAAGGATTATATTAGATGACAACGTCCGGCACCGCAGGCTTTAACTTAGACCTATCCGAGTTAGTGGAAGAGGCGTTTGAGCGCTGCGGGAAAGAACTGCGTACTGGATATGACCTACGCACTGCGCGTCGCAGTTTAAACCTGCTGACAATCGAGTGGGCGAATCGTGGCATTAACCTCTGGACTATTGAGCAAGGCTCGATCCCTATGGTTACGGGGCAGTCTACGTATAACTTGCCCGTTGATACAATTGATTTGCTGGACACAGTTATTCGGACTGGCTCTGGTCAAAACCAAACTGACATTAACATTACCCGTATTTCAGAGTCTACATACGCGACTATTCCGAACAAAAACGCCTTGGCGCGACCAATTCAGGTGTGGATCAACCGTCAATCCGGTGCAGACTATCCAACAACTGGCACGAACGCTCCAAAAATTATTGTATGGCCTACGCCAAACGCACCGGGAGATCAGTATACGTTTGTGTATTGGCGACTTCGCAGGATTCAGGACTCCGGTGGTGGTGTGTCTACACAGGATATTCCATTCCGTTTCTTAACTTGTATGGTTGCTGGGCTTGCTTTTTACCTGTCTGCCAAGTTGCCAGATGTAACTCCAGACCGTATTGGATTTTTAAAGTCAGAGTACGAACAACAGTTTCAGCTTGCTGCAGACGAGGATCGCGAAAAGGCACCTCTTCGTTTTGTGCCACGCAATATGTTTTATTGAGTTAAACGATGCCTAGTCAATTCGCCTCGGGTAAATATGCGATTGCAGAGTGTGATCGGTGCGGTCAACGGTTTAAGCTAAAAGAACTGAAGAAGTTAGTTATTAAGACACAGATTAAAAACATTTTGGTTTGTCGTGAGTGTTGGGATCCAGATCAGCCACAGTTGCAGTTAGGCATGTATCCAGTAAACGACCCGCAAGCCATAAGAAATCCTCGTCCAGATACCAGTTATGTTGTGTCAGGTACAAGTGGTTTGCAGATTAACTTGACGGGTGTTGGGCCACTAGGCGCTGGCACTCAAGAGGGTGGTAGCAGAATATTTCAATGGGGCTGGAACCCAGTTGGTGGCTCTAGAGATGATGGTTTAACACCGAATGACTTGATTATCCAAATCGAGCTTGGTACAGTTACAATAGCGGTTACTTAAGGAGTTATCATGTATAAAAGCGGCGCAGATGGTGTAGCTAAAAAAGGTAAGACCGAGGGTAAGAATCTTGGTAACAGTGGCCCAACGGTTGCTGCTAAGTCAGGCAAGGGTACAAAGTCTTCCAAAGGTGGCAAGTCAGATGCTGACATGTTGTCAATTGGTCGTGGCATGGCAAAAGTTGCTGCTCAAAAGCGAGGTTGATATGGCGCAAAATTCATCTAAGTTAGATGGTAAACGTTTTGGCTCAGAGGCTCATGCCGCTACGATAACCAAAAAACGAGATCCAAACACAATGGCTGCAAAAGACTTCAAGCCTAGCGGCCCCGCCATGCGTGTCAGTATTGGAGACCCTGCCCGTGAAGATGTCAAAACTACCGGCATTAAGATTCGTGGTACAGGTGCGGCAACGAAGGGAACAATAGCGAGAGGGCCAATGGCATAATGAATTACGCTCAACTCTCCGCTGCTATTCAGGCTTATTCGGAAAGCGATGAACAACTGTTTGTCGAGAATATTCCCGTTTTCGTTAAAGCGGCAGAGCAGCGTATTTATAATTCTGTTCAGTTTTCTTACCTACGTAAGAACGTTACGGGATCGGTTACACCTAGTAATCCGTATTTATCGGCTCCAACAGATTTCTTGTCTGTATACTCGATAGCTGTTATTACGCCAGCAGGGGACTACGAATACTTGCTAAACAAAGACGTTAACTTTATTCGTCAGGCGTACCCTTCTGTTAGTGATACAGGCACTCCAAAGTATTACGCAATCTTTGGCCCTACTACTACAGCGGGCGATCCTCCTGTTTTGACAAATGAGATGTCTTTTATATTAGGCCCAAAGCCTAATGTTAATTATTCTGTCGAGCTGCACTACTTCTTCTACCCAGAGTCTATCGTTACCGCTGGTACGACGTGGCTAGGCGACAACTTTGACACCGCCTTGTTTTATGGTGCGCTGCGGGAAGCTGCGGTGTTTCAACGTCAAGAGCCTGACATGGTTGCTAACTACGAGCAGAAGTACATGGAATCAATGTCTTTGTTGAAGCAGCTTGGCGACGGAAAGGAGAGGACGGACAGTTATAGAACCGGTCAAGTGAGGTACCCTGTTCGATGAAACGCTTAAACCGTCAGGAAGCTAAACAACTAGGCATAAATAAATGTCATGGTAGCGTTTGTGCAAAGCATCCTGAGCTTGAAGGTTTTCGTTGGGTTTCTGGCGCTTGTGTTGAGTGTGCAAGAGAGCATATCCGAAAGGGAAGAAAAGCAAACCCAGAACGCACAAAAGAACACCAACAAAAAAATAACGAAAAAACTAAACTTAACCCAGTACAAGTTGAAAAAAAGCGGATACGCGACGCTGCGTATAGGAAAGCAAATAAAGAAAAAGTACGTGCTGTGCAGGTTGCATGGAATGCTAGACACCCAGAAAAAATTGCGGCACATAAACAAACTGCTAAGGGTAAATACAAAGTTCAGAAGAATGTAGATACGGCGATGCGTCGGGCATCAATGAAACAACGTACCCCGTCATGGCTTACCGCAGACGACCACTGGATGATTGAGCAGGCGTATGAACTCGCACAAATTAGGGCTAAAATGTTTGGGTTTGATTGGCATGTAGATCATATAATTCCATTACAAGGTAAAACTGTTTCCGGGTTGCATGTACCGTGGAACTTGCAGGTTATTCCCGGTGTGCTTAATATCCGTAAAGGTAACAGGCTTGTGGAGAGTGTATTTTGAGTTTTACGGGAAACTTTACGTGCGAGAGCTTCAAGATTGGCTTAACTGAGGGTATGTTCGACTTCACTGGTGGAGATACGTTTTACATAGCGTTGTACACCAATGCGGCTACGCTCAATCAGAATACTTCAGCTTATACGACGGTAGGTGAGGTTGTAGCGGCAGGGTATACAGCGGGTGGAGTTGTTTTAACACCAATTGTTGGTACAACGAGCGCGTTCGTTACGTTTGATAACGTATCTTGGTCTGGAGCGTTTACGGCTCGGGGTGCTTTGATTTACAAGAGCGGGGATGGTGGTGCTGTATGTGTGCTTGATTTTGGAGCGGATCGTACTTCATCCTCAACGTTTACAGTACAATTTCCAATAGCAACGCCCGATCAGGCGTTAATACGGCTTCCTTAAGGAGTTTTTTAAATGATGAATGATAAAGCAACGTCTGTTGATGCCGTAGGCGCTTCGATTGTGTCCGGCAATGCTACACAGACTGGTCTTAAAGCTGGTGGCGTTTACACCATGCAATGTTTTGATAAAGATGGCAACCTCAAGTGGGAAGCCAAGTCCGATAACCTCGTGGTCAACGTTGGTCTTCAAGACATGAATGCCAAGTACTTCTCTGGCTCCGCTTACACAGCTGCTTGGTATATCGGTCTGTACGGTGCTGCTGCATCAAACAACCCTGCTGCTGGCGATACTGCTGCGTCCCACGCTGGCTGGACTGAAGTTGTTGCTTACTCACAAGCTACACGCCCACAGGCTGTGTTTGGCACTGCAACAACCGCAGACCCTTCAGTGATCTCGAATACGGCATCTCCCGCTGTGTACAGCATTAACGGTACGACTGTAATTGGTGGTGCATTCTTGATTAGTAACAGCACAAAGAGTGGCACAACAGGTACATTGTTCTCCGCTGCTGACTTTCAATCTCCCGGTGATCGTAGCGTTGCAAGCGGTGATACCATCAACGTTACATATCAATTCAGCCTCGACGCTGCTTAAAGGAACATCATGGCTACTAAATTCGTGAAAGGTCAAGAGGTTAAAGTTCGCGCTGTAAATCCAGCAGGCCCAGTTATTAAACTGCGCATGGATGAGGATGGTGTGGTCTTTTATTTGTTGGAGTGGACTGATGCTGACGGTAATGCCCAAGAGCGTTGGTTTGCCGAGCCTGAACTCACTGCTGTTTAAACAAAGTGTTTGCGGCTAGTGGTTTTGCTGTTGCCCCTTACGCAGCCACTTCCGGGTCTTTGTATTCGGCTGTGGTTGCGGAGACCGCTGTTGCTTTAGAAATTGTTTTAGCTAGTAGAACTACAACTTCTGCTATACAAGAAACCTGCACTATATCTGATGCTACAAGCAGTATCAGTACTATACCAAACTTTGTTCTTGACGCATTTACAATTAGTGATGCAAACTCCTCCGCTATTACACGCAGCACTGTAATCCAAGAGGCATCGACTGCGTCTGAAATAGTAAGTTCTATCGCAAACTTACTTGCATCCGTCAATGAAATAGTTACGGCAAGAGATATTGTTAGTACTACATTTACTGGGCAAGCATTCGTTCTGGAAACGTCTGTTGCGTCAGATGTGATATTTGCTGCACCTGTTGCACAAGTGGCTGTAAATGAATCAGCTACTGCGTCTGATTTGTACTTTGGCTCTAGATCATTGCCGGGAGATATTCTTGAATCAGTCTTGGCTCAGGACACTGTAAACAATACAGTAACGCTTGTTAGCAGTGTGGCAGAAATATCTACAGGTGCAGATAGTGTCACTTCGTCGGGAACGTACAATATATTCTTGGCAGACAGTGCTCAAATAACGGATATAACAATTATTGGTTCGACGAGCAATGTGTCTGTTGCCGAAACTGTAGTTATTCAAGAATCTATTAGTAGCCTAGTAGCGTACGGTAGGACTGTAAGTGACTCTGTTAATCTTACTGCTTCTAACTCTGCATCCGGAGTGCTTAAAGTTGTCATGCAGGATACTGCTCAAGCCGCAGATGCTACGGAAACTTCCACTATATTTACTGTTGTTGTAGCAGATGTAGCATCAGCTCTTGATTCGCTTACTTCTGGAGTAACGTATGACAGGATTGTTGCTGATACCGCATCTGGCCAAGATGTAGTAACTACGCGGGCAGAATTATATTTACTGGTTAATGAACAAGTCAGTGTCATTGATGTTTTAAATACTCAGCTTAGCGCATTTGTTTTCGTACTCGAATCTGCTAACGTAAATGATATTGCTAACGCAGGTGGTAGCTTCAGTGTTTTAGTTACAGAAACTGTCGTAGTTGCCGATGCAATACTGGCTCGTTACCTTTGGGAACCAATCAATACGTTTGATGCAAATTCATGGGTGCCAGTGCAAGCCGCAAGCCCAACAGCATGGGGTAATATTGGTAATGATACAGATACAGACTGGTCGTTAATCGACACAATTAATTAAGGAAGTGCTATGGCATTGGTCGTTAGAGATCGGGTTAAAGAAACCACCACAACCACTGGCACGGGAACAATTACGCTTCTTGGTGCTGTGTCTGGCTATCAGGCGTTTTCCGTCATCGGGAATACAAACACAACGTACTATGCGATTGTGGACAGCGCAGCGGGTACTTGGGAAGTCGGTATTGGAACTTACAGCACGACTGGCCCCACTCTGTCAAGGGACACAATCCTAGAATCTAGTTCTGGCGGTACGGCAATTAGTTTTGCGGCAGGCACTAAAGACGTATTCTGTACGTATCCCGCAGAGCGTTCAATGTATGTTGATGGCACGACGATTACGCCCGCTACTGCGGCTACACTGCCCGTGGTTTCTGGCGGTACAGGCGCAGCAACATTAACTGTAAACAATGTCCTGCTTGGCAACGGTACAAGCGCATTACAAGTAGTTGCACCCGGCACAACAGGTAATGTCCTGACTTCTAACGGTACAACTTGGACAAGCGCTGCTGCGGGCGCTTCTTTGTTAGGCGATACAGACTCTGCCACGCCGTTTGAAACGTCTTTGGGTTATCAAGCTGGTAATGTTAATACTGGTATTAATAATACGTTTGTTGGTTATCAGTCTGGACTTGCTAATACTACCGGCACGGAAAACACTGCGCTAGGTAAGGGGGCGCTTCAACGAAACACCACAGGCGCAAGCCACACTGCGGTAGGTACTGAGGCGCTTTTTTTCAACACAACAGGTCAAACTAACGTAGCGATTGGGAATTATGCTCTTTACACTAACACGACTGCTTCAAATAATGTAGCTATTGGTTATTCTGCAATGCAAAACAATTCCACAGGCGCAAACAACACCGCTACAGGATTTGAAGCACTTCTCTCTAACACCACCGCAGCAGGTAACACGGCTCACGGATACCAAGCTTTACGTTCAAATACGACTGGGACACAAAACGTAGGGGTTGGATTTGATGCGTTGTATTCAAATACTACGGGCTTGCAAAATACTGCACTTGGCTATCGAGCAGGCAGATCAGGCACAAACAACCTAACCACTGGTACAAACAACATCCTAATCGGCTACAACGCCGAAGCGACATCCGCCACAGTCAGTAACGAAAACACTTTCGGTAACTCATCCTCCACTAGCAACAGATTCTGGGGTGACATCAAACCGGGCGGATCAAACGCAGGTACATCAGGGCAAGTGTTAACTTCAGCAGGTGCGGGCGTTAGTCCAACATGGACTACTGTTGGTGGAGGTTCTGCTGCTACTCCTACGGCTCTTGGTACTGTTTACGCGCAAACAACCAATGCAACGCTTGCGAATACTGCACTCGGATTTCAAGCTAATAATGCGCTTACAACAGGCACCAGAAATATAGCTATTGGTTACAACGCAAACTTATTATCTACTACTACAAGTTCAAATATTGCAATTGGTGCTGAAGCTTTATCTTCTTCAATTACAGGGGGCGGAGGCATTGCAATTGGTGACTCAGCGTTAAAAGCAATGACAACAGGTTTTGCCATTGCAATAGGTGGCAACGCAATGAAGCTTGCGACAGGCGGCAACGCCAATATTGCTATTGGTAACACGGCAATGTCGCTTGGAATTGTTACTGGAAACGGTAACCAATGTGTTGGTCAAGACTCACTTAACTTTCTTACCTCAGGCAGCGGAAACAATGCTTTTGGTGGTGAG
>Ga0209246_10001052_pt1 | contig 11187 bp, 9 predicted proteins | sample LauGreSpBDMM15SN_2_FD_187560 | JGI IMG/M metagenome (GOLD analysis project Ga0209246, IMG submission 187560) | Freshwater lake microbial communities from Lake Michigan, USA - Sp13.BD.MM15.SN (SPAdes) (version 2) | ecosystem: Environmental > Aquatic > Freshwater > Lake | place: Lake Michigan, USA...
GATCTCCGGTACCACTTCCTGAAATGCTGGAAACAAAAAAGTTATGTTCAAAACCCATACCGTAAAATTCGGTGGCTTCTAACTCTCTCGTTCCATTGTCTACCTTGTTTACCACCACATAAACCGGCTTAGGCGTGCGCCTTAACATGTCCGCCATTGCGTCATCTAAATCGGTAATTCCCGTAGCAACGTCTACCATAAATATAATGGCATTGGCTTCTTCCATAGCAATTTTAACCTGCTTACGAATTTCGGTTTCAAACATATCCGAAGAATCGGGAACAAATCCACCGGTATCTACCAGGTTAAAACTTTTGCCATTCCACTCCGTTACCCCGTACTGACGGTCTCTGGTAACACCACTAATATCATCAACAATGGCTTTACGCTGCTCCAACAGGCGGTTAAAAAACGTACTCTTACCTACGTTTGGCCTTCCAACAATTGCGACTGTATAGCTCATAATATAATTGTAAAATAGTTAAAATAAATATTCAAATAGTAGTATCTAATTAATTGTAAATCAATTTATTGATACCCGTATTCTTTCAATTGTTGATCATTATCTCTCCACTTAGGACGCACTTTTACAAAGAGTTCCAAAAACACTTTTTGTCCCACAAACGCTTCAATATCTTGCCTGGCCTGGATACCAATTTCACGGATCATAGTTCCGCGCTCCCCTATAATAATAGCCTTCTGGGTTTCGCGGTGCACGATAATATCGGCCTGAATTTTAATGATATTTTCCTTTTCCTTAAACTCGTTGATCAGAACAGCACTATGGTAAGGAATTTCATCACCATACAAATGGTAGATCTTTTCTCTGATAAGCTCAGCCACAAAAAACTTGGTAGGCATATCACTCAAATCATCTTCATTGTAAAAAGGCACGCCTTCCGGCAAAAATGCCAATACCTCAGCGAGTAGCTTTTGTAAATGCACTTTTTGAAGGGCCGATATCTTTACCATCTTCTTGCAATAAGACTTGGTGGCAAAAAACTCGGTAGCCTCAGCTATTTTGCCATTGGCAGCCGTGTCTATCTTGTTAAGTACAACAATGGCAGGCACTTTTAGCTTTAGCGCCTCAAAAATGGCGCTGGTTTCTTCAAAATTATCGTTGGCGTCTACAATTAAAAGGGCTAAGTCTGCGTCTTCGAGGGCCGTTTTAACCGCACGCATCATACGCTCGTGTAACTTGTAACGTGGATCAATAATACCTGGGGTATCAGAAAAAATGATCTGGTACTCACCGGGGCTATTTAAAAAAGCCTTGATGCGGTGTCTGGTTGTTTGTACTTTAGGAGACACAATTGCCATTTTTTCGCCAATAAGGGCGTTGAGCAAGGTACTCTTGCCGGCATTGGGTCTTCCAAAAATATTTACAAATCCAGCTTTCATTACAACTTGTTTACAGCACCTTAAAGGTAGCTACTAAAAGAAAAAGACCCCGATTTGAGGTCTTTTTTGTTGCGAGGGAAGGGATCGAACCTCCGACCTTCGGGTTATGAGCCCGACGAGCTACCGCTGCTCTACCTCGCGATGTTTGGACGGCAAAGGTAACGCCAGAAGGCTAGTTCACCAAATATATTTAAACGATTTATAGCGGCTTTATACCCAAAGCGCCGCTCGTTCTTGTTTCAAAACGACCCACTGTTCCTTTATACCTGATATCGCTAGCGCCAGAAACATTGGCTTTTAGATATTTATTGATGGTTAATCGAATGCTAGATGCTCCAGAAGCTACCACCGCACAATTGTCTGTTACCAAATCAATTGATTTAATAGAACATGCCCCAGAAATATTAAAATCGGACTCTGTGGCTGTTCCTGATAAGCTAATATTGGAAGCACCACTCGCTCCTACTTTTAAGCTATTCACTTTTATCAGCCCCTTAATATCACTAGCTCCTGAAATGCTAACAAGCAACCTATCAGATGTAATTGCGTCTACAAAAGAAACATTACAAGCGCCCGAAACCGTTAACTTTTGCAAATCTTTTACCGTGATGTAGGCTTTTAGTTTATTGTTTTTCCAAGAGCCCCAGCCCTTCTGATCAAAAGAAATATAGAGCACACCTCCAGAAATATGGGTCTTAATATTTTTAGTGGCAGCAGCATCAATTGCAGCAACCGCTACCGCACCCTCTGTGCCCTGAGAAATATAAACATCAAAGGCATTGGACAGGTTAATTGCTGTAAAGCCCGTCAGTTTTCTATCCTCTGCAGCTCCATCAAAAACCATTTTCTTAGGCGTTTGGGCACATGCACTTGACAAAATGAGTAGCAAAAAAGCCACAGTAACAGATTGTTTCTTAAACATAATGGGTATTTTTTTGTAAAACGTAAGACTGTCCATAAAGTTACAACCCATGGAAAGATTTTTATAATTAGTTTTGTGTCAACAATTCCTCGGGGTGCTTGTGGTTTACCACCGGCTGAGAAAATACCCGTAGAACCTGAACAGGGTAATGCCTGCGAAGGGAAGGTGTTCACTTTTTTAGTGCCTCCCATAGCTTTCTCCCTGTTCCCATTTATAAACTTTAAAACAAAAAAGATGAAAAAGTTTTTGGGAACAATGTTATTGGTAACTGCATGTCAAGCCTTGTTTGCGCAAAGCATACAAAAAGACAGCGTTCAACTTCCACCCTTAGAAGTAAGAGCCATTAGAGCCTCCGAAAGAGCGCCCTTTGCCAAACAAAATTTGAGCAAGAGCGACATTCAAAAAAACAATTTGGGTCCAGACCTGCCCTTCTTACTCAACCAAACACCCTCAGTAGTGGTGCAATCCGATGCAGGCAATGGCATTGGTTACACAGGCATCAGAATTAGAGGAACAGATGCTACAAGAATTAATGTAACTATTAATGGTATTGGTTATAATGATGCAGAAAGTATGGGAACTTTTTTAGTGAACTTACCCGATTTTGCATCATCGGTTAGTAGTATACAAATTCAAAGAGGCGTGGGTAGTTCTTCCAATGGACCAAGTTCGTTTGGTGCTAGCATTAATTTGTCTACGCACGAACTAAATGAGAAATCATATTTTAGTACCAATAATAGTGCAGGTTCTTTTGGAACATTAAAAAATACGATTCAATTTGGTAGCGGCCTGATCAATAAATATTTTACTATTGATGCCAGAGTAAGCAATATTAAAAGTGACGGATATATTGATAGAGCGTTTAGTGACTTACGCTCCTACTATGTAAGTGGTGCTTATATAAAAGGGGAAACAAGCCTTCGCTTCACTTCGTTTTCAGGAAAAGAAAAAACATACCAAGCATGGTATGGCGTATCTGCCAGTGACTTAGAAAACAATAGAACTTTTAATCCAGCTGGTACCGAAAAATCGGGTGAGCCATATAGCAATCAAACCGATAATTATACGCAAACACATTACCAGTTATTTTTTAATCATCAAGTAGCGAAAAATTTAGATTTGCAAGTATCAAGCTATTATACCAAAGGCGCCGGTTATTATGAAGAATATAAGGCAGATCAAGGATTGTCTAGATATGGAATTCCAGCCATAACTTCAGGATCCACAGTACATACGAGTTCAGACCTCGTTAGAAGACGCTGGTTAGATAATGATTTTTACGGTCAAAATATATCGCTTCAATACAAGAAAAAGGATGAGGAAATTTCGTTTGGTGGCGGATGGAGCACCTATTTTGGAAAACATTTTGGAGAAGTTATTTGGGTAGAAAAAGCAAACTCATTTTCTCCTAAAAGATATTACGATTTACCAGCCATAAAAAAAGAAGCCAATTTATATACAAAATGGCAGCATAGCTGGGCTAGTAATTTTAGCAGCTACATCGATCTTCAATACAGAAATGTTACACATAGGATGGATGGATTCCAAAACAACCCAACACTTAACATTAATAGAAGTTTTGGATTTTTTAATCCTAAAATTGGATACCAATTCAATAAAAATGGATGGGTACATTATGCGAGCTATGCCATAGGACACAAAGAACCCAATAGAGATGATTTTGAAGTGGGTGCAGCAACACAACCCAAACCTGAAAGATTACAAGATCTAGAAGTAGGCCTCGAAAAAAGAAATAAAAAAACAACTTGGAGTGCTAATTTTTATTACATGCACTACAAGGATCAACTCGTAATAACGGGTAAAATAAATGATGTAGGTGCATATACCAGAATGAATGTACCTAACTCTTACAGACTAGGTATTGAGCTCATGCACACAACGATACTAACTAGTAAATTACAATTGTCTAGCAACGTAACATTTAGTAGAAATAAAATAAAATCATTTACAGAGTTTATTGACAACTATGATACTGGTAATCAAGATGCCATCACAAGAAACAATACTGACATTGCTTTTTCACCAAATTTCATTGCTGCTGCTACACTTGCATACAAACCAGTAAAACAATTTACAATTGAACTACAAACAAAATGGGTAGGTAAACAATATTTAGACAATAGTTCTTTACAAGAAAGATCATTAGAAGCATTTGCCAATCAAGACATTAGTGCGAGCTATGAGTTTGCTAAAAAGACAAGCCGTTCTTTTTTATTGACAGCTAGGGTAAATAATATTAGCAACCAACGATACATACCAAATGGTTATAGCTACGCATATGTATATGGAGGCGAAACCATTACAGCAAATGGCTACTACCCAATGGCAACCATCAATTATTTAATTGGGATTACGATAAAATTCTAGAATTTTTCTTTCCAGGCAAGCATGCCACCTGTTACATTTACCACGTCTGTAAAGCCCATGGTTTCTAGCAGTAAGCATGCTTGCCCACTTCTATTACCACTTCTGCAATAGAAGTATACTTTATGGTTTTTTAGATCCTCAATTTCATCAATTTGCATGCTTTGAACATTACCAAGTGGCAATAACAATCCACCAATATTAAATTCGGCGTGTTCATGTGGCTCGCGCACATCCACTAAATTTATTTTTTCACCAGCGTCAAGGATTTCTTTAAGCGCTTCTACTGTTATTGTTTGCATATAAAAAGAATTTAATTTTTAATAGATGGACCGCTAATCGAATCTTTAGGCGGCGGGGTGTTACTTAAATATAAATCTACGAGTTGACCTTGTCTAATTTTATTAGGCAGCGGCATGCCTGTTAAAGAATCTAGTTTTGTAGATAAATAACCAGGTGTTTGTCTAAACACAAAAGAGGTAGCTGAATCTTTAATGGTTTCTAAAGACAGTACGGATCCAACATTAATGCGCTGTAACAATAGTTGGCTTAATGCTTCTGTATAGGTAAGCCCCACCAAATTTGGCATATCAGTTTCTTCGCCTCCAACACCCGTGCCAATTACTAAACTAATGGTGGAACCAAGCGGAATTTTAACGCCCTGTGCAATGGGAACGCCATTAAAAAGCTGATCGAGTACGGCGTTACGTGCAAAATCAGGCTTGTAGGTTACGGAACCTAATTTTAGTTGCAAACTTTGCAAATAAAGCTCGGCACTTTTAAGCGAAAACCCCACAAGCGAAGGCATTTCAACTTGCGGAGGCACCATTCGGTTAATGGTTAAATAAATAGTTCGACCTGCTTTTACAATTTCATCCGCTTCTGGCGTTTGTCTGATAACAGCAAGCTTTGCAATACTATCTACATAAATAGAATCGAGTATCACTACTTCAAATCCTTCCTTTTCTAATTGTTGCTGTGCGGCAATATAACTCTGCCCTACCACCGAATTTACTTTAGCTGTTTTACCATATCCTGTAATCCACCCGAGTGATAAGAAAAATACAATGAGCAAAAAAAATAGTCCCCCAATACCAATAAGTATATTTTGCCAAAGCGGCTTTTGTACTATTTTTTGTAGTAGGTTTTTCATGTACGAATTAATTAAGCGACTCTTCAATTATTGAAGTATAAAAATCTTGTAAGCTCACACCCATAGCTTTTACTTGTTGCGGAATCACACTAGCAGCAGACTGACCGGGCACCGTGTTTACCTCTAACATATATGGCAAGCCTTTTTGTTCATTGTAAATAAAATCGATGCGCACCACACCTCGGCAATTGAGTACTTCATATACTCTTTTAGCAGCAGCCTCCAATTGCGCTTGCATTGTGGCATTAATGTTAGCAGGTGTTGTTTCAACGCTCTTGCCTTGGTACTTTGCTTCAAAATCAAAAAATTCGTTGGAAGTTTCAATTTCAGTAATAGGCAAAACTTGCAATGCACCCTTGGTTTTAAAAACACCAATGGTAAATTCTCTACCACTAATAAATTCTTCAACCAGTACTTGCGTATCTTCTTTAAAAGCTTTTTCTAGTGCAGGCGCCAGCGCATCAGCAGTAGTGACCTTACTCATGCCAATACTACTTCCGCCATTATTTGGTTTTACAAAAACAGGTAGTTGTAATTTTTCTAAAATAGCTTCTGGAGTGATGGGTGTATGCTTAAATAAGTGCATGGAGTTAGCAACAGATATGCCCCCAAATGCTGCCACCGCAACGGTATAACGTTTGTTAAAAGTTAAAGCAGAAGTAGCCGCATCGCAACTTGTATACGGGAGGCCTAACATATCAAAGTACCCTTGTAATTTTCCATCTTCACCGGGCGTTCCATGAATACATAAAAGCACTACATCAAAATTAATTTTACTGCCGCTATCTGTAATAGAAAAATCATCTCTATTTACTTTTTGAGGCGTCCCATTTTCTGGCGTATACCACCAACCAGACGGATTGACATCTATTTGAAAAACATCAAATTTACTTCGGTCTAAATTACTATTTACGGTAACAGCACTCTTATAACTAATTTGCGCTTCACCACTTAAACCACCGGTAACGAGTGCTACTTTTTTTTTCATAAACCCTTAACTATTAAAAGAAAATTAGAGGTGTAGCTTGTCTTTTTTAGAAAGCAATTCTTCTACTGTTTCTTTGTACAACTCATCAGGTACACAACAATCTACAGGACATACCGCAGCACATTGTGGTTCTTCATGAAAACCTTGACACTCGGTACATTTGTTAGGGGTAATATAATACGTATCTACACTGATTGGAGAAAGTCTAGCATCTGTTGCAACAGCACTACCATCCATTAATGTAAAACTCCCTTTTACAGAAGTTCCATCAGCGATGGCCCACTCTACCCCACCTTCATAAATTGCGTTATTTGGACACTCGGGTTCACATGCCCCGCAGTTGATACATTCGTCTGTAATTTTAATAGCCATATTAAATGGTTTTGTTTGGGTTACTGAATTTACATTTGCAGTATCAAAAATACGGCCGACAAATGATTTTACAAGAACGAATTGAAATACTTAACAAATTAAGTGCCTATATGGCCGGAAATGAGCCAGCATGGGCCGAAGCAAAGGAAAGAGCTGCCCGTGAAAACCCCTGGTTTGCACTCGAATTTGTAGAAAAGGCGGTGAATTCGATCACAAATAGCTTTTTGGACCCCCAGCTGCTAACCAACTGGGCTATCAAATATGGGGTTCCAGATCAGCAAAGCGAGCCTAAAAAAGTGGGTTTAGTGATGGCCGGCAATATCCCGTTAGTTGGCTTCCATGACTTTTTATCGGTATTTATATCAGGACATATCGCTGTTATTAAGCCGTCTTCAAAAGATGAAATTTTAATAAAACATATTGCCTCGGAACTAATTAAAATGGATGAGCGTGTTTCAGGCATGGTATTTTTTGCGCCACAACTTGCTGGACTTGACGCCTACATTGCAACTGGAAGTAATAATAGTAGCAGGTATTTTGATTATTATTTTGGTAAATTCCCAAATATTATTAGGCGTAATAGAACATCGGTAGCAATTATTGATGGCACCGAAACAGCTGCCGAGCTTGACTTATTAGCAGATGATATGCAAACGTATTTTGGACTAGGCTGCCGTAATGTTACGCAGTTATATGTACCTACCAATTATGATTTTATTCCGCTTTTAACGGCGTTAAAAAAATACGAGTACTACCTAGATTTTCATAAGTACAAACACAATTATGACTATCATTTGGCCCTCTTAATTATGGGTAATAAATACTACATGAATAATGATTCGCTTGTTTTTGCCGAAAATGAAAGCCCATTTTCGCCAGTTAGCCAGGTGCATTATCAATTTTACGCGGAGCAGGAGCAATTGAGCCATTTAGGCCAAAATACCGATATCCAGTGTATTGTGGGACATGACTATATCCCTTTTGGAAGCGCCCAAGCGCCTAGTTTAACAGACTATGCCGATGGCACAGACACCATGGCATTTTTGCAGACTTTATAAACCCTTTGCGTAAAAAATTTGTTAAATAAGACAGGTGGTGTACAGACAAATTTGCAGCTTTGTTTATTTGTAGCGTAAAGGCATGTAAATTGTAGAACCTTTTAAAACAAGTAATGATGAATATGAATTTCAAAACGGTGGCCACAATGGTAGCCATTAGCGCCACAACAGCTATTGTAAGTGTTTGGGGAGTAGGCAAATTCAATGCATACCAGCAAGCAGGCTTTCAGGACCCGGGCAAATTACCTTTTAATTATGTTGGATTTAATAACAACAATGCGCCTGGCGTTGCAGTAGATTTTACCCCTGCCGCTACCACTGCGGTTCCTGCTGTTGTGCACATTAAAACAAAAACAAAAGAAAAACAATTAAGTAGTGGTGGATCTGGAGGATCACGTGGAAGAAATCCATTTTCCGATTTCTTTGGTGACGACTTTGGTGATGTTTTTGGAGGCGGCCCTCGCGTAATGCCCGAGCAGCGCGCGAGTGGTAGTGGTGTAATTATTACAGAAGACGGATACATTGTTACCAACAACCACGTGATTGATGGTTCCGATGAAATCAACGTTACACTCGGCAATAAAAAATCGTACAAAGCAACATTAATTGGTGCCGATCCTAGCACCGATATTGCAGTTATTAAAATTGAAGCAAAAGGATTACCCTATTTAATGTATGGTAATAGTGATGAAGCTAAACTTGGGCAATGGGTTTTAGCCGTTGGTTATCCGCTGAGTTTGGATGCCACTGTAACAGCTGGTATCATTAGTGCTAAATCAAGATCTATTGATATCAATAGAAAACAAAGTGATAGACCTGTAGAATCTTTTATTCAAACAGACGCAGCCGTTAACCCGGGCAATAGCGGTGGTGCACTCGTTAATACCAATGGCGAACTCATTGGTATCAACTCTGCCATAGCATCCCCTACCGGCACTTACGCTGGCTACTCCTATGCAATACCGGTTAATATTGTCAAAAAAATAGTAACAGATATTGTGAAATTTGGAACTGTTCAACGCGCTTACATTGGTATTAACTTTTTACCAGAAAATGTTACAGACGAACAAAAACTTGCGTACGAAAAAGAATTTGGCATAAGCATTAAAGAAGGCGAAGGTGTTTTTGTTACAGATGTACCAGCAAATGGAGCAGCTGCAATAGCAGGCCTTAAGAAATACGATATCATTACAAAAATTGATGGCGTAAATATAACTTCTGGACCAGAATTACAAGAGCAGGTTGCTAAACGCAAGCCAGGAGATAAAGTGAGTTTAACCTACAAAAGAGCAGGAAAAGAAAATACAGTAACACTTACTTTAAAAAACAAAGTAGGTAACACCGATATTGTTAAAAACACTTCAATCCTTGAAAAATTAGGTGGCAGTTTTGAAAACCTTGATAAAAAAATAGCAGCAGCCAATGAAGTAGAAGGTGGTGTGGTTGTTAAAAAAGTTGGCGAAGGATTACTCAAGAAAAGTAGAATGCAGGACGGATTTGTAATTATTAGCGTGAACGGTTCTGAAGTAAACAGCCTTGAAGCATTAAAAGAAATATTAGCTAAAATAAAGTCCGGTGTTGTAAGACTCGAAGGTTTTTATCCGGGATTTGAAGGCAGCTATACCTATCCACTAAATCTTAGTGAGGAATAAGCTGATAGACCAAATACTCACCGGCTTGAAGTTCAAATTTTTCATTTCCAGAAAATGAAAACTGCAGGCCCGAAAATATTTGTTCAAAAGTGCCAGATAACAAAGGATGGGTAATTTCAAAAGCCAATCTGTTATGCTCCGAAATATTGAGAAGCACCAAAACAACATTGTTTTGGTGCTTTTTTATAAAGCCTATAATGCTATTTGGGTATGGTGTTTGGAGCATTTGGTTGTGACCAAACACAACTGCATCATTATGTGCACGGAGGCTTAAAAGCGCCTTATAAAAATCATGTAGTGATGTATGTTTTGTTTGCGGCGACCAGTTTAGTTCATCTTTGTCAAAAAATAACAAGCGTTTATGGTTGGGGATTTCTTGACCACTATATACAAGTGGCAACCCACCCCAAGTAGCCGTAAATACAGACCATGCTTTAGCTGTTACACCATATTTTTCATACTCAGTTCCGTTCCAACTGTTTTCGTCATGGTTCGATGTAAAAAATAACTTTTGCGTATTTGATCCTTCACTTGCATACATTTCAAGTTGTTGCAATACCGGATTTAAATTTGGCTCATGTCTATTAATTGAGCCACTGGCATGCATAAATGCCCAGGCATAGGTGGTGTCAAATGCTTCAAAATAATGCAGGTCTTCACATTCTGCTAGCCAGTACAAAGGCTTTATAACATCAAGTGCCCGCCTTGCTTCTACCCAAAAATCGAGCGGCACCAAATGCGCCATATCACATCTAAAGCCATCAATACCAGCAGTATCTACCCAGTAACGCATCGCATCTATCATAGCGGCGCGCATATTGTGGTTATCATAATTTAAATCGATAACATCCCTCCATCCATTACGTTCTGTAAAATTTCCGTGGGCATCTTGCATGTAAAAGTTTGGATTTGAAATTGTCCAAACATGATCTTGACCGGTATGATTGGCTACCCAATCAATAATTACTTTCATGCCAAGCAAATGCGCTGCATCAACAAGTGATTTAAAATCCTGAGGCGTTCCAAACTCATCATTAATCGCCATGTAATTACTGCAGGCATAATAACTACCTAAACTTCCTAGCCTACCTTTTAAACTTATTGGTGTAATGGGCATGAACCATAAAACGGTAACGCCCATATCTGCTAGTCTTGGAAGATGCGCTGCAAATGAAGCCAAGGTCCCTTCTTTGGTATACTGTCTTACATTAACCTCGTACATGTTTGCACGGAGCGCCCAAGCAACAGTATTAAAC
>Ga0209246_10001054_pt1 | contig 11178 bp, 8 predicted proteins | sample LauGreSpBDMM15SN_2_FD_187560 | JGI IMG/M metagenome (GOLD analysis project Ga0209246, IMG submission 187560) | Freshwater lake microbial communities from Lake Michigan, USA - Sp13.BD.MM15.SN (SPAdes) (version 2) | ecosystem: Environmental > Aquatic > Freshwater > Lake | place: Lake Michigan, USA...
ATCTCGGCATTATCTACGTGGGTTATTTTTTAACTAAATACATTATATTAGGAGTAAGATCGAATGGCAAATTTAAAACTTTTAGGCGCAGTTTCTGGATACACAGAACTTAAAGCCTCAGATAACGCTATTCCTACAACATTTTCGCTTCCACCAACGGACGGGATTGCAGGACAAGTATTATCTACAAACGGCAGCGGACAGCTACAGTTTATTACAGCAAGCGGCGGCAGCAACTACACACTGCCAACTGCAACAACAGTTATTTTAGGTGGCGTTAGAGTTGATGGAACTACAGTTACCATTAACGGTTCAGGCGTAATCTCAGCAGCTACTTACGCATTACCCACAGCTACCGCAAGCGTACTAGGTGGTATTAAGATTGGCGCGGGCCTTACAATCACTAACGGTGTTGTTAGTGTAGCCGCTGGCGGCGTTGCTACCCAAGCAGATACATTGAAAGTTGGAGCTTCGTATAGAACTGCAACTGTTGATGAACCTAGCACTGGAACTGCTAACACTATTGCATGTCGTGACCTTGACGGAAACTTAAACGCAGTATTGTTCCAGGGCGTTGCAACTAGTGCTCAGTTTGCTGACTTAGCAGAAAAATATCTAGCTGATACAGTATACGAGTCAGGCACTGTGATGGAGTTTGGCGGCACAAAAGAGATTACTATTGCAACTGCTGGTACTGCTAGAGTAGCAGGCGTTATTTCTTCAAATCCAGGGTTTATCATGAATAATGATTTAGCTGCGATTGTATCCGAAGGTGAGCGTACAGCATTATTAGCATTAACAGGCCGTGTGCCTTGTAAGGTAAAAGGTTCAGTACGTAAAGGCGATTTAATGATTTCTGCAGGTGACGGCTTTGCAATGGCATCCGCTACACCAGCAATCGGTACCGTTATTGGTAAGTCTTTAGAAGATTTTGACAGTGAAGACGGCGAAGGCATTATTGAAATCGTGGTTGGAAGAGTCTAAATCGGAAGAACACTATGCAAGGTAAAGACCTAACAGGAATCCATATTGAGGGTCATATTAAGATATACGACCCGATTTCTCAAGAAGTATTCATTAACAAACGTAATGCTATCCATTACGAAAATATGAGTATTGCCCTTGCAGAAAGCATTGCCAACCAAGGACAGGGATTTATTCAATCTATGGCGTTTGGCAATGGAGGTACCAGTGTTGATCCAACTGGCATTATTACCTATCTTACTCCAAACTCAACAGGTACTACTGCCAGTTTATATAATCAAACTTTTATTAAAGTTATTAATGATAGATCATCATCTAACTTAGATCCTACTAGAAATAGAACTGAAACTAGACACTTGACTGGTAAAAACTATACAGATGTGTTTGTAACATGTTTGTTAGACTACGGCGAACCAAGCGGACAAGAAGCATTTGACAACACCTCTAACAACGACAGTCAATTCGTTTTTGATGAACTAGGGTTAGTAACATACAACAGTACAGGTATTCCTAGACTGTTGACTCACGTTATCTTTCATCCTGTTCAGAAAAGTTTAAACAGGTTAATCCAGATTGATTACACAGTTAGGATTCAAACCTTAACAGGTTTAAGTGAGGTTGCCTAATGGCTTATACTATTCCGTTCACGGATACTGCAAGTCATCCGACACCTGTCACTGTAGATGATCAAACATTAAACACTACAGACACTAGTTTAACCTTTGTAGGTAAAAACTATCCAGGGTACAGTCAATCCATAGGTAAAAACTTTTTACATTTAATGGAGAATTTTGCAAGAAATTCTGCGCCTGCAAATCCAGTGCAAGGACAGTTATGGTACGACACTGGTACTAGTTTTACTCCTATTAGACCGCAACTAAAAGTATACGATGGTACACGATGGACAGAAGCTGGCAACATTAAAAAAGGCACAGTGCAACCGGTCGCTGAAAACAGCGTGGTTGGTGACCTATGGGTAGACATTGCTAATCAACAGTTATATTTGTTTACTGGATCTATTTGGGTTCTAGTAGGACCTCAGTTTAGCGAAGGCGCCTTGTCTGGCTTAAAAACTGAATCTATTATTGATAGAGATACTAACACTGCTAAAACTGTATTGATTTTTTATGCTGGAGGAACTCCAGTTACGATTATCAGTAAGGATGCGTTTACTCCTAAGGTATCTATATTAGGTTTTGATACTATTCGACAGGGCATAAACTTATCAGGTTTAGATTTTGACCTTGACGGTTCAATGTTAAACAAGTTTTGGGGAACAAGTGAAAAGGCCAACTCATTAATAGTAGGCACATCAACTATTCCAGCAGCAAACTTTTTGCGAAGCGACTCAGTTAGCACTACAAACTACACATTGAATATTCGAAATGGTGGTGGTATTGTTGTTGGCGAATCTTTGCAAACATCGTTATCTATTAGTCCTTCAGGCTCAGCATTACTAAACCACAAGACACCTGGCAGCTCAACTGTTATCCGAACAACTACCACTACAGGTCTCAGCAAGGATGTGTTAACTGTTACTGGTAACGAGCGTGTTGGCATTAACAAAAACCCAACAGAAGCACTTGATGTTAATGGTAATATTTTAACAAACGGTACAATAAAAACTACAAATACAACAGTTTCTACTAGCGTTACTACAGGTGCATTACAAGTTGCAGGCGGCGCCGGCATTGCAGGTGCTGTTAACATTGGTGGCAACAGTAGCATCCTTGGCCACATAACTGTGGGAGGTACTACACCCGGTGTTGCAATAAATGCACGTTCAAATGAAAATTACGACATTGGAACATCGACAACTAAATTTAGAAATATCTATTCTAAAGACTTTATCGGAACTACTTTCACTGGTAGTTTTGTTGGCGGCCTAACTGGTAACGTAACAGGTACAGCTTCTAGACTAGCAACTAGCTCAAACTTTTTAATCCGCGGCGACATTACCAGCAGTACTATTGCCTTCAACGGTACAGGTAATGTAGAGCTGTTTGCAGTATTAGGCGAAGAAGTTATTTCAGATAAGACAGCAGTAACTACCAGCCTAGACAGTGATTATTTTCTAGTTTACAGAGCAACAGCAACACCTGCACTGAGAAAAATCAGCAAAGGCACACTGTTCTCCACAGCAGGATTAGTACCAACAGGTAGTATATTTCCGTTTGCTGGAGACACACCCCCTTCGGGATATTTGTTTTGCGACGGCAGTGAACAGAGTCAAGCTACATATCCGGAACTGTTCACAGTTCTTGGTTACAAATATAAATCAGCTGGGCTGTTGATTGGTTATCAAACATTTGGTATACCTGACTTAAGAGCTAGGTTCCCATTAGGTAAAGACGACATGGATAATGCTACTAGTGTTAGTTTGCAGATTACTGCAACTGGTGCAACTAGAGTAGCTATCACAGCATTGGGAGCAATTTCAGCTACATTTGTAGTGCCCAATGCATCTACAGTCAATGGTCCTTTCCAACCAGGTAAGACATTAGACGGCACCGGCTTAGATTCAACCAATGGTCCTATAGTTATTACAACAGTATCGGCTAACACACCAACTGCTGGATTCACTACTTTAACAGTCAGTATGCCTAGCCAGGCTACTACATTCCCTCCCGGTTCTGGATTATCGTTAACTTCAATCGGAGTTACTGATGCAGGTGGTGGAGCAGCCAATAGAGTTCCTAGTGCTAATACTTTAGGTAATGTAAGCGGCAGCAGACAAGTTACGCTTTCTGCAAACCAACTTCCTGAACATAGTCATGATTTGCAAGACAGTCTTGGCAATCAATATTATGCATTACGAGATATGACCGGAACACCTCCGGAAGCTAACGTTATAGAAGGCAATCTACATTTTACTTCAGGTCGTGGTCACTTGTTAAAGAACAGCGGAGGGATGGCAGTTACAGGTGCAGTAGGACAATCAGTTGATACAATGAATCCATATCAAACTATTAACTATATCATATTCACCGGTAGGATTATATAATGACCTATAAGATTAACAAAACAGACGGCTCGCTACTAACAGAAATTATTGACAGTGCGATTGACACAACTGCTACTGACTTGGCCTTAATAGGCAAAAACGTTACCGGCTATGGCGAATATCTAAACGAAAACTTTATTAAGCTATTAGAAAACTTTTCGTCAACTAGCGAACCAAATAATCCAGTAACTGGACAGATTTGGTTTGATGTTAGTGAAAATAGATTAAAAGTTTACGACGGTAATGGATTTAGAATTGGTAGCGGACCTATTGTTTCGGGTACAGCACCATTAAATCCTATTCAAGGTGATTTTTGGATCGACAGCGTTGAAAATCAACTTTACTTCTACGACGGTACTGACCGTGTATTAGCAGGCCCAATCTATAAACAAAGCCAGGGTATTTCAGGTTTTGAAGTAGCTACTGTAACAGACATTGATGGTAATCAAAAGGTTATTTTAAAGTTATGGGCAGGCGGTGTCAACGGACTGTTGGGCATTTTTAGTAAGAACGCAGAGTTTACTCCAGCAAGTCTTATTCCTGGATTTACTGGTACAGTTAAGCCCGGGTTCACCGCAGCTAATATTAACGGATTTAAGTTTCATGCAAGAGCAACCAGCGCCGATGCACTAGTTGACAGCACAGGAACACTAAAACCTGCTGCTAGTTTCATGTTTACAGATGAAGATAATACTTTAGACGGTTCGATTACTATTAATAGTTTAACCCCTCTTACACTAGGTTCTGGACAACAAACTAAGATTGCAGTTAATGATACAGAGTTACAAATAAGAAATGAACGAGTAGGTCAAAATTTTAAAATAACCACTAGACAAAATATTCCAGGCACAGACGGTTTTTTTGATGCACTAACTATCAAAGCAGCCACTAACCGTATAGGTATTTTTAACAACGATCCCCAAGCAACTTTAGAAGTTGACGGCGATGTTATTATCAACGGTGACCTAACGGTTGAAAACATTACATCGGTTAACTCAACTGAAATATCAATTGACGATATCAATCTAGTGTTAGGCGACACAGCTAGTCCAACAGATTCTACTGCCAACGGTGGTGGAATTATTTTAAAAGGAACTGGCGATAAGACTCTTACTTATGCCAGCAGTAATGCAGGACAGTGGTCATCAAATCAAAACTTTAATATTGCAGCGGGCAAAGCATATCGAATTAACAACGTAGACGTTTTGTCTGCTAGCACACTGGCAAGCTCAGTAACTACAGCAACCGGATTAACTACTATTGGTACACTTGGATTGTTAACAGTTGATGATGTTACAATCAATGGATCTGCAATATCAACAGGCGGTTCGTTAAACTTACAGTTAAATCCCGCAGGTAACGTTGATTTATTGAACACCAGCAGAATCATTAATCTGCAAGACCCGGTAAGCGATCAAGATGCAGCAACTAGAAAGTTTGTAACTGATGCTATAGCACCAGTCGCATCTCCGTGGATTACTAAAAATATTGATTACCTAGCATCGGCTGGCCAGCGCATAATGATAGACACTAGCTCAGGGCCGGTAGCTATCACATTGCCCAAGACACCAGTTAACGGTGATATTATTCGATTGTTAGATTTGAAGGGTACGTTTGACACTGATAATCTCACTGTTCGACGCTTCAGAGAACCCAACGTAACTACATTTGGCGGAACATCAAGCGTCTCTGCAACTACTAGCGGTGTCGGTGGAACTGGTACATATGGCACAGTTGGTTCGCCTATATCCCCCGTTAATATTATAAACTCGTCTAGCATAATAGGCACTGGAACAGGGCTAACAGTTATAGTTCAACTAACTGCCAATGGTCAAACATATACTGGTTCTAACACCACTGTTACTGTAGTGTCTCAAGGTGTAGGTTACAAAAATGGCGATAGAGTACAGATTACCGGCGACTTATTGGGTGGCACTAATCCGGGTAATAGCTTTGTATTTGACCTATCACTAGATTCAATCCTTGCCGCAGATGAAGACTTTGTTATCACTAAAGCAGATGCCGGTGTTGGATTTGTCTATGTTGCAGGCACTCCAGCGCAGGGTTGGAAATACTCAGAAAATCCAGATATCAGCGGCGGCATAATTGAAGCAGACTTATTAGGCAATGTCACAGGAAATCTTACAGGTAACGTTACTGGTAATTTATTTGGCAGCGTCACAGGTAACGTTTCAGGAAATGTTAATGGTAATGTAACTGGTAATACTAATGGTTTGCATACTGGTAATGTTACCGGCGATGTTACTGGCAACGTATTGGGCAACTTAACCGGCGATGTTACTGGCAACGTATTGGGCAACTTAACCGGCAACGTGACCGGTCTTAGTGTGTCATCTCCGCTAGAGTTAGGTTTTTTTGCCGCTAGAAATATTGAAATGAATGTTCCAGTTTTGCTGAAGGGGTATGATTCTTCTACAAGAGATACGTTAGCATACAGGGGACTTATCTACAACACTGATTTAAATATTGTACAATATTACAATTCTGTACTTAGCGTTTGGCAAAACGTTGGTACAGACACTAGTAACTCTGTACCAAGATTCAAACTTCCAAGCTATAGTGCAGCTCAAATAGCCACACTATCAAGCATACAAGCTGGTGAAGTAATATATAATACGGATCTAAATATTGCTCAAGTGTTTGACGGTACAGTCTGGAACAATCTGTGGTAAGAATACTCAAAGCATAAATACTATTAGATTTAAGGGTCAACTAGAATGGCGTATAGCATAGACAAATATAACGGAACAACTATTGCGGTAGTAGAAGATGGTACTATCGACAGTACTCTGGATATTAAGTTAATCGGCAAAAACTACGCTGGATATGGCGAAGTTCAGAACGAAAACTTTCTTCACATGTTGGAAAACTTTGCGGGAAATAACTCTCCTCCAAGGCCCATTTCCGGCCAGATTTGGTACGATACTTCTGTACGCAAACTGAAATTTTATGATGCATCAACAGCTCGTTGGAAAACTACAGGCGGCGCCGAAGTTAGTTCCACAGTACCAGCCGGACTAGCCATTGGCGATTTTTGGTATGACACTACCAATAAACAAGTTTATATCTACGATGGATCTACTTATATTTTAGTAGGACCGCAGGGTGTTGCTGGATTAGGCACAACTGAAATGAAATCGCGCACTGTTACTGATGCAACAGGCGCAACACACGCTATTATCCAAGCATTTGTCGACGGCGAAGTTATGTTTATTATTTCGTCAGACAGCTTTACACTAAGCGTTGCCAGCGCAATACCTGGTTTTGGATATATTACACAAGGTGTTACACTGGTAAACAGTGACAACTCAGACGGCATTACAGACGGTGATCCTTTAGACCCGTTAAATCCAGGACGTGCATTCTGGGGTACAGCTACTAATGCAATGAAGTTGAACGGGCTTGGTTCCGATCAGTTTGTACAAGTTGGACCCGGCGGCATTGAGTTTGACTCCATTGTTAGATTTGCTGATGTTGGCTACACACTAGGTGACGACAACGATTTAGAAGTAAAGATTGATACAGACGGATCAACACCAATCATTGGTACAACATTAACTGGCACACTTAAATTTAAAACATTAACTAATACTCCAATGGTGTTGGTTAATCAAAATATTTTACCGGGGTTAGCAAATACAACTGACCTAGGAACTACACTAGTACCGTTTAAAGACATTCATGCAGCTAACCTATACGGAACTGCAAGCAAAACTGACAGACTTAAAATAGATGACACAGCAACTGATGATGCTAGTGGTTACAAATCTGCAAAAACAACAGCAGCCCCAAACACTATTGCAGCACGAGATGGCAGCGGCAACTTAACAGCATCTTCATTCTTAGGCAATGCAACGTCTGCAACTACTGCAACTACTGCATCACAAGCTAATAGTTTACAAGTTGGCGCAGGCGTATATAGAACTGCAAGCGTTGATACACCCGACAGCGGCACCCCTAATACTATTGCTGTTAGAACTATTGACGGCGACTTGTGCGCTACAATCTTTAAAGGAACAGCCACAGCAGCTTTATTTGCTGACTTAGCAGAAAAATATCTAGCTGATGATGAATACGAAATAGGCACAGTAGTCTGTGTAGGCGGCGAAGCAGAAGTAACTGCTTGTAATCTAGGAGACAGAGCATTTGGTGCTGTGTCTGGAAGCCCAGCTTACATGATGAATGCAGGTTTAGTAGGTGGTACTTATATTGCTCTAAAAGGTCGCGTTCCCATTAAAGTTATTGGACCAGTTAGAAAAGGCGACAAGCTAGTAGCAGCCGGCACAGGATGTGCAGGCGTAGCACACGTAGTATTAAAAAATCTCGCAATCAAAGCAGGGAACTTCCCTGATACTTTTGCCATTGCGCTTGAAAATAGCGATGAAGATGGCATTAAGTTAATTGAAGCTATCATACTGTAAGGAATAATAAAATGGCAGGAAGAGGAACCAGAGCAACCGCAACGGATTTTAACAACATCCAATCTACTGTATCATCAGTTATGGGATTAGGAAGCGGTCAAACAGGATACGGTCAAGCAGTAGCTAGTAGCCCAGTTGCTGCCGGATCAGTCATTAGCACAACACAATGGACTAACATACGTAGTGATATGTCTAAAGCTAGACAGCACCAAACAAACGTAGCAGTAGTCGACGGCGCCGCCAGTGTATCAGCTAACAGAGGATCACCATTTCAAACACTACAGGTAGTTACTTCAAGTACAACTATTAGTGAAGATATTCGAGATCAGTACAATCAGTTTTCAACTGGTACTTCTGCAGATAAAGCATTGGCAAACACAGGCCAGTTAAGTGCTGCTACTGCTCCAAGCGGCATTACTAATCCAATTAGTCGTGCAGGGACATGGGGCGGAGCAAGTCAAGCACAAAGTCTTAGTCACAGTTTTACACTTACATTTGCCGGTTATACTCAAGGCAGTCTAACAGTTTCAGCAGCTGATCATGCTCGTTGTTTCTTTAATGCCGGCGGCAGTGTTTACATTACTTCATCACGCTCAGGCACCGCCGCAACTACCAAAGACACTGACTGGACAAATATGTTAACTGGTTTTAACACGTTAAACTTTGCCGGAACATCAACTTCGTTGATATCCGGCTCTGTTAACGCAGGCGGAACAATCAGCTCAGGTACAGGATTTCACAGTTTAACAATCGGTGCAGCTGGAACTACTGTGTTGTCGCAGTCATCTAGCGTTAGTGTTTATGCAGAAAACAGGTACTTAGTATCAGTAAGTCGACCTACTGCAAGTACGTTGACTTTTACTATTACATGGCAAGATAATGACATTGGTGACGATACAACACCAAGCGATGCATTCGTTAACCGTGTAGACGAATCAGTAACCGGCAGTATTAACAGTAATCTTTTTGTAAGACGACCAAATACTGCAAACGTTGATGTGCCTGCACCAACAGCAACAGCAACAGCTATCGCCTAAACCAATACAACCTAACTGGTTGACATCCCTGGGATAAAATAGTATAATGAACTATTAACCCGGGGATTCTTATGGATAAACAGCTCCAAAAGGCATTTGAAATAGCCAACTATATGGAAACATTGGCCAGTCAAAAACAAGTATTAAAAGAAGAATATTTTCAAAACATTATATTTTATCATAACGGCGGTGTGTTTCATGCAACTGAAAATCGAATCAGTTTTGTTAAAACACTAGTTGATTTAGCAAAAGATACAAGAGCTGTGCTAGTTGATGAAAATAACTCGCCGGTTGAGATTGAGAACATCGCAGATTTTTTAGATACTATACTGTCCGTTTACTACAGTGCAACTAACGAGTATTGGACTAGGTATTCTCAACTGCGACAAAGCAGAACTGTTGAAAGTCTAATGATAGTATGACTCGAGGTGTATTGTTATTTGCACAAAATAATCAAGAAGTTGATTATGTTGCTATCGCTAATCTTGCCGCTACTAAAGTTAAACAGTATCTAAGAGTTCCCGTTAGCGTAGTAACCAATGACCCTGTAGCTGATCATTATGTATTTGATCAAGTTATACCAGTTCACGATAATACTCTCAGTGCAAAATATTTTTACGATGGCACTGAAAGTAAAAAGTTACATTGGAAAAACTCCTCTAGGGTACAATGTTTTAATCTCAGCCCTTATGATGAAACACTAGTCATTGACGTTGATTACATATTAAACTCTAAGACACTAAGCTATTGCTGGAATCAACCTAGAGATTTTTTAATATATCAAAAATCATTTGATCTTGCACCGTGGCGAGATGCTGCGGAGTTTAACCATGTTAGTGATTTTTCTATTCCGTTTTACTGGGCAACTGTATTCTTTTTTAGAAAAACAGTAGTGACAGAAAGTTTCTTTACTATTGTTGATAATATCAAATCAAACTGGACTTATTATAAAGCACTGTATCAAATACACAGCACTACGTTTAGAAATGATTTAGCATTTAGTATAGCACTTCATATGATGAATGGCATGGCCGCAGACAGCTTTGCAGGGCACATGCCCGGCAAAATGTTTTATACGATGGGTCAAGACTTACTGTTAGACATGAACTCGGATAAGATGAAGTTCCTAGTGCAACGAAAAGATAATCTCAGTAGCTATATTCCGTTAGTAACAACAGGCATAGACGTACACGTTATGAATAAAATGAGTCTTATGAGGTGTATCAATGTCTAAAGGTCACGTATTTTTAGCACAAAACTCCAGTGTAGACTATGTTCGTCAGGCATGTGCATTGGCATTAACTATTAAAAAGTATAACAAGCACAATGCAACTTGCCTAATAACAAATGATCCTGTACCTCCGCTGTATCGACATGCATTTGATTATATTAACCCCATACCGTGGGGAGATTCTGCATCAGACTCTACATGGAAGATTGAGAATAGATGGAAAATCATCCATGTTAGTCCCTTTAAAGAAAATATTGTATATGACACTGACATGTTATTGTTGAATACTAATGACCATTGGTGGCAATATTTTGAAGGCAAGGACTTAGCATTTACATCCGCAGTAACTGACTATAGAAAAAATATAATAACAAGCGATCATTACAGAAAGGTATTCACTGCCAACAGCTTACCAAACTTGTACATTGGTTGCTTTTATTTTAGAAAAACAGCTAGAGCGTTTGAATTTTTTAAATGGTT
>Ga0209246_10001055_pt1 | contig 11177 bp, 21 predicted proteins | sample LauGreSpBDMM15SN_2_FD_187560 | JGI IMG/M metagenome (GOLD analysis project Ga0209246, IMG submission 187560) | Freshwater lake microbial communities from Lake Michigan, USA - Sp13.BD.MM15.SN (SPAdes) (version 2) | ecosystem: Environmental > Aquatic > Freshwater > Lake | place: Lake Michigan...
TATCCATGAGAGCAATTACTTTCTGTTTATCGGACTTATCTTTGATGAACTTGTCAACCAACTCACCCATACGGAGATAGATTGAATCGGTATCAGATGCGATTACATAATCTTTTTCTGTACCGAGAAGTTTGTTCATGTAGGCATTTATCTTAGCTTCAATCCACCGAATAGACAACTGACCAGCAGTAGTAACGCCAAGAGCCATTCGTAAATCATAAAAGCGGAAATACTGGCTACCAAGAGCGCCATAAGCAGAATTAAGAGAAACTTTCTTTGCAAGTTGTAGGTTGTTAAATCTCGCAACTCGCTTGTCAATTTCATATCGTTTTCGTTCATCTTTTTCATTCTCATACTCCTGTGATGCCTTCAACATCATTTTCTTAAACTTCTTGCGGTCTTCATACATCTCTTCCATCATCTTAGGTAAGAAACCTTGAATGTCGGTACGGAAGAATTGACCATTTGGTGTAATTGTAACATTAACCAGCCTGGAAGTGTCTACCTGTTTCATTAACATCTTGTCAACCGAAACACCAGACGAAAGTACCTCACGCATTTCAGGTGTGTAATCTGTAGGATCAATTAGAGTCTCTGGACTAATATTGTATTGCATCATCAAATGTGGATACAAACTGTTCAAGTCAAACGAGGCAACCCAATCATGTTTACCAACTTGGACATCTTTGACATAAGCACCTTCAAACGCTGCATCTTTGTCTTGTACTTCCCGTGGTGGTACAATGATACCTTTATTCAACAAATAGGAATATGTCATTGAATCCCACATACGAGTCTGTGCAAACACATCTTCATAATTACACTTTGTATCATAGGCCAAAGTAAGAGCCAATTCAATCAACTTTAGTTTATCTTCTAACTTCAAAATCAACTTAACGTCTTTGATGTTATACTCAATAAATTTCTGATAGTTTAGTTTGTAGAGTTGGTGTAGATTCTCATATTCATCATAGGAGATTTTACCTTCACCAAGTTCAACTTGAGCGATGTTATCCAGACGATATGATTCTTGTGACTTTCCACCAGGAGCATACCATTTGTAGAGTTCGATATAATCAAGTGATTCAACACCAGTAAAACCATAGGCAATCATTTGTCTGCCATTTATGATTGTCTTTCGTTCTGAGATATGATTCCATGGAGACAACTTCTTGGTTTCATCTTCACCAAGAATTTTACGAAAACGATTTACGAGATATGGTATATCAAAGAACTTAGTGTTCCAGCCAGTAATTACATCAGGACAGTTATTAGACCAATGTTGTAGAAACTTCTTACAGAGAGTCCATTCATCTTTACACTCGACATAGTGTTCATCACCTTGTACCTCATAGTCGCCACATCCAAAGACATAGGTGACACCGTTTAGATAGGTGATAGCAATAGCAGTAATAGGTTCATTCGCCTGATAGGGGTCAGGAAAACCATTTTCCGAACCGACCTCAATATCGACAATACCGACAAGGATTTTATCCATGTCCCAATCAACCATTTCTTCATGTTGGTCGGCAATAAAGGCATATTCATATCTGGTATTACCATAGATTTTGGTACCACCAGAAACACCATCAAATTGTTTTACATATTCTCTAGCTTCATAAATGCCATCAAACCTTTTCTTGTCAAGATAATTACCATCTAAAGTGGTATATTGAGTTACTTTCTTAGATGGTATATAAAGTGATGGTTCATAGTCAACCCGTTGACGCACACGTTTACCACCCATGATACCACGATAAAGAATCTTGCCACCAAGAGATTGTACATTTGTATAGAAGTCTGTCAATTTAGCCTGTTATTAGTTGTTTTGTTGGAGGTAGAATAATTCCAGCACCAAAGATTTGATTGTAGTTATCTGCAAAGTCTTTTGCTGGTTCATAGGAGTATAACACAGAATCACGGTCTATGTCAACCATCCTGTCTTTCTTTTCCGTATCGGCATATACTGGCCAAGGTGCAAATCCAATATTAGGTTTACCATCTTGGCCACGCATTACTGCAATACCAATAGGATTGAGAATGTGGTAACCTGTACCGGTTTCTGACACCTCACCAAGGATTTCTTCATTATTTGTCAGTTTTATTACGAGTAGGTTTGCCATTTTGATCCTTATCAAGAGTTTATAAATAATAGTATATTATATATGACTTCGTTTGGATACGCAATGTATCCGTGTTGGTTTTGTCTGTCAACGTTTTCATGTACCCCACGATTAAATTAAATGGATCCAATAACCCTCTTTGCGATGGCCAACGCCGCTGTGTCTGCGGTAAAGGCTGGTTGTAAATTATACAAAGATATCAAAGGTGCCGCAGGAGAAGTAAAAGAAGTTCTCAAAGACCTTGACGACCAGTTTTCGAAATTACATCCACCTGAAAAACCAGCAACAACCGAGCAACGCAATCAATACATTAAGCAAAAGAATGAAGTAATTGAGTTAAACAAAAAAGCAGAATCTGGTCAACATACTGGCGTCTATCAGGAAATTGGTGATTATCTAGGTCAATATTACGACAATTATTATAAGTGTTTGGCTATCTTTGAAGAAGAAGAACGCAGGTCAAATACAGAAGTTTACACTGGTGATGCTAGTTTAGGTAAAAGAGCATTACAAAGAGTTCTAATGAAAAAACAATTAGAACAAATGGGAACAGAACTTCGTCAACTTATGGTATATGAAAGTCCTATTGAATTAGGTGCTCTTCATTCTGAAGTTGAAGAAATGATGGAGAAAATGGGTAAACAACAAAAGGTGTTGATTGCCAAATCAATGCAAAGAGAATATACAGATAAGATAAGAAAAAAGAAAAGATTAAAAAAATTACAAATGGAAATTGCTCTAGGAATTATAGCTCTAATGTTAGCGTCAACTTTTGGATTAATGATTGCTTATGTTGTAGAAGATAGGATTCAAAAATATCCTCAGTATGGTGATGGATGGATTCCAACGACACCAAAAGAGCGTAGACTAGATGCATTACCAAAACGATATACAGGAAGATAAATGATAGAACTATTCAAAGATGCTTTTGATTGGTTGTTAAGCAAAGGAATAATAACTGCTTTAATAATAGTCAACGGCATATATATGATTATAATGGGTATTGCAATGTACCTTGTTCATTTGTGGCACAAACACCATTAACACATGAAAAATGTTTGTGTACTATTTTTATTATGTTTCACTTCTTTTGCTTTATCTTTACCTCCACACGGAGGAGAAAAACATCACTATGATAAATCAGCTGTGGCGAGAGAATTGCCAGCCAAAGAAAGAGAAGTTAAACTAAATCACGGAACTGTCGAATGTGTTAGAACTGCTTGGATTGGAGATATCAACAGTAGAACATTAATTTGTGTTGAATATCGTTATAAGAAATAATGGTTGCGGGTGATGGAGTCGAACCACCAACTGAAGCTTATGAGGCTACTGTAATACCGTTTTACCAACCCGCTACTTTTGTTTATTATCTAAATCTGCCAAGGCTTTTATATATTGAAAAGCCTCATCTTCAGCCTTAGCATCATCTATTTCTTTTGGTGTTTTCTTACGAAAGATTGCATCAAAATTATTACCATATGTTTCTTGTGAATCACTATATGGTCTTGGACTAGAACCTTTACTACTATCGGACATATTATTCTCCGTAAATGAATATGATATTTTCTACTTTAGTGGAATACAACTCATGTTCAACTTTGATGGCTGCATTCCAGTTTAATAGAACAACATCACCAACTTGAACTTCATCAACATCAGGACCAATTGCAAGAATCTTTGCACGGTCAACTTCATCTGCTCGCTTAAGAATGATTCCTGTAGAGGTTGCCTTTTCACTCTCAATACGTTCAATAATAACTTTATCCGACAACGGCGTATAATTCATAATCATCCTTAAAAAAATAAAATGCTCTGCATCCTGCGGCGGTAATTATATCATAGTTGTAAACATGTCCTTTTTCAAGGGGAATACACCCATGACCTCCACCCGCTTCCCGACCAGGATCGTTAACGCATTGCCAGCGGCCTTTCGGTAAAAAGACTACCACCCTTGAGAGTCACCTCACTTCTTATCCTGCGGGTCACAGTATCCGCTAACAAAGCGGAACGTATTGGAGCGGCCTGTATGAATCGCACATACCGTCTAAGTTGGGACTCAGACTGTTCTAAAACCGGCCGCATTAACTGGAGCGGGATATTGGAATCGAACCAATGACTGGAGTTTGGAAAACTCTAGTTTTACCATTAAACTAATCCCGCATGTGTGTATTATATATGATTCTTTGTAACTTGTCAACACATATTTTTCAAGTGTACCATTTACATAGTGGGGCCGTTTCCATTTTGAAAACCAACTTCACCACCTTCTGCTTTGATTCGTTTGATAACATCTTCAAATAGGATTGGTGTATAATCTGTTTGCTCAACACAAACACAATGATATCTAGGATCAATTTCATATTTACCCCAAGTCTCTGCCATCACACGATTTGCGTGGAGATGGCCATGAATGTTTGTACCAAAACGGCCAAGACTTTCTGGATGAATTGGAATATGGGATAGAATCATTCCGTTCATTACATGATATGCACGAAGCTCACGGAAGTGTTGTCTGTATTCATCATCACGGAAGATATCGTGATTACCACGAATCAATACTTTATCACCGTTCAAACGCCACAATGTCTTTAGCGCCTTACGGTTAATAACTACATCACCAAGATGATATACTTTATCGTTAGGGCGAACTGTTTCGTTCCAACGCTTAATCATTTCTTCATCCATTTCGTCAGCATTATCCCATGGACGTAACTTTGTCACTCCATCATTTCTTGTGAATTTGCAAACACCGGTATGACCGAAATGTGTGTCCGACACCAAAAATATAGCTGGCATATTGCCTCCTTAATAAATATGTATATGTCATCAATTAAAAAAACAGGTGTAAACAATTTATGGGGAATTGCACAGCAACTTCCTTATATTGAATACACATTCTGTACTACAAATAGAAGATTTACTCCGTCTTTTACAAAAATAGAAAAACCTTTTGTATTAGATGAAATGTTATGTGTGGGCAGAAGTAAGGGGATTGAACCCTTGATATCGGAATCACAACCCGAGGTTTTACCACTAAACTAACTTCTGCATTTGGCTCCCCTACGTGGGTTCGAACCACGGACATTTTGATTAACAGTCAAACGCTCTACCAACTGAGCTATAGGAGAATAAATTTGGTGCCTCCACCTGGACTCGAACCAGGGACCTACGCCTTATCAAGGCGGTGCTCTACCAACTGAGCTATAGTGGCTGGTGTGAGCGGCGGGGGTCGAACCCACGACCAGCGGATTAAAAGTCCGATGCTCTACCAACTGAGCTACACTCACATATTTGGCACGGGAACCAGGACTTGAACCTAGAATAACAGAGTCAAAGTCTGCGGTGTTACCATTACACTATTCCCGAGCAATTTGGCGGCTTCAAGGAGAATCGAACTCCTATCACCGGCGTGACAAGCCGCTATACTAACCATTATACTATGAAGCCAAATCTGGTGGAGAATCAGGGATTCGAACCCCATATACCGTAAGGTGGAAGATTTACAGTCTCCTGAAGTCGCCAATGCTTCTCATTCTCCATTTGTTTAGTGTTATCGTGCCTATTTGCCAAGAATGTAGCTAGCACTGGCGAGCGAATGGCGGTTATGTCAGACAGCGTTGGTCGCACCCTTACTGTCGAGTAGTTTATAACGTCTATAAACGATACCCTGATAACACTAAACAAATGGTAATTTTTTACTACCATATTAAAATACATTGGGGTGTGATTGTCGTTCCAGAACTTTATCTGGCTTCTCACGGCTTCGTCTGCCGATAAGACAATCTCCACATTACAGGCCAATTTGTTTTCCAGCGCCATCGGAAGGCTTCATGTAAACTTAGCGAGATGATGCGGCCATCACGTGCTCCTAAGTCACCTACTGGAATTGGTAACCCAATGTATTTTAATATGGTACTCGGTGGGGGAATCGAACCCCTCCTTACTGCCGTGAAAGGGCAGTGTCCTAACCGATAGACGAACCGAGCATATTGATACAAAATTTTTAAAGAACAGTTGAATCGATTTCTCAATTCATGGATGAATTATAACAGAACTGGTAGACCTGTCAACCAGACTGTTGTTTTAATACAACACATTTGGAATAGGTGACAGGAATCGAACCTGCATAAAGCGGATTTGCAATCCGCCCCCTAACCTTTCGGGTCACACCTATACAATTGGCATCCCGCTACGGAATCGAACCGCAACTAATAGTTTTGGAGACTATTGTGCTACCACTACACCAGCGAGAAACAAATTTCCAAACAAAAAACCCTAGATTTTTTAGGTCTAGGGTCTTGTGTTTAGAGTTTGATAGAACTTTTTAGTTACTTTTCCTTTACACAAAACCTGGTCGACCATGATTCATCACAATTGTGATACTGTGTAATTGTCGGTAATGTGTTATTAAATTTTGTCATAGCGTTATTATATAGGAACTTTTGTTACTTGGCAAGCCCTTAAACCAACCAACCGATAGGTTTATCATCAATAGGTTGTGTTGGGTTTTTAAAACCTTCAAATACTTCCCAAAGAGTTTCCATAATTGCGAACTTTGTTACTAATCCTATCTCACGGCCATGAGCATCTATTTCCCATGGATGAATCCAGTAATCAATTTCGTCTGAGTTTATTTTTCTACCAAGCCAATGTGATAAATCATCATTTGTTTCATTGTAGATATGTTGTTTGACATGTACCATTTCATGTGCAATTGTTTCTATGATTGTTCTGGCGCCGATGCCAGGATGGACCTCAATCAAAAATTCTCTTGGTTGGTTTCTCGTATTATATTCTTCAACCAGACAAGAACCATAATCTTTTATTTTATCATCAAACTTTATCTTAACAAAACAATTATTTCTAATTTTTTTATTAACGATTAATTCTTTGGCAAAAAAATGGACAGCCCGTTCTACGTAAGGCTTGAAATCTTCATCAGGACAATTAGTTATTCGCAACTTCATAAAAACTCCTTGTGAGGACCAGCCTTATTTAGGAAATCAGATTTGTTCCACTTTTACTCCTGCTTTGTTGAGGAAGTCCACTCCAGCATTGTCACGATAGCTATTACGATAGTACACAGTAGAAATACCACTTTGAAAAACCAACTTGGAGCAATCAAGACAAGGAGAATGAGTAACGAACAATACAGACCCACTTCCAGATCCATTAAATTTCGCCAGTTTAGCGATAGCATTGGTTTCCGCATGTAACACCTCAGGTTTAGTCACGGTGACATAATCACCATCATTGTTTATCTTGATATCTTCACAATTATTATCCCATCCAGACGGTGTTCCGTTGTATCCTATTGAGATAATACGTTCATCTTTGACTATGATAGCACCAACATGGAGACGGGTTGCGGTAGAACATTCCGCAAAGACCTCAGCGGTCTTCATATAGGCTTCAATATGTTTCTGTTTCATAATGTGAAATTGGTACCCACAGATGGAATCGAACCAGCACTCAAGGGATTATGAGTCCCCTGCTTTACCATTAAGCTATATGGGCGATATGTCATTTTATATACTCTAATGAGTCTTTACGCATCTTATATAGCTGTTGTGTTAAGTCTTGTCTAGGTTCGAATTTACAAACCGAAATAAAATCGACACCATCAATATCTTCTGTACCCCAATGTTTGAAGGTATAGAAAATCTCTTGCGATGATTTCACACGCACTTTTACGGGATTGGAATGTTGGAGTTCTTTGTTTCGATATTTCATAATAAGTCCATTATACAAAAAAGAAAGGGCTCTGTCAAGAGCCCCTTTGTTATTTACCGTTTTATTGGAAAATTACATTTAGTCTTTAGAAACCAAAGGAATCTTTTTGATTAAGTCTTGAGCTTTGACCATGTTAGACAACCAAATTTTTAACATACCGTTGGCCAACTCTGCGTTTTCAATCTCAACCTTATCGGCAATTTTGAATTCACGGTTGAAACCACGATTAGCAATACCTTTGAATAGGTACTCTGAAGTGTCTAATTCATCTTCTTTAGCAGCACCTTTAATGACCAACTTGTTACCTTCTAAGGTAACTTCAATATCAGTTTTAGCAAAACCGGCAACAGCCATTTCGATAACATATTTGTTATCTTTTACTTGTTTGATATTGTATGGTGGATATGCAACTGCTTTTTGTGCTGTTTTAGATAACTCTTCAAATTGCTTGAAAACGTCATCGAAACCAATCATAAAAGGGTCGAACTTGTGGAAATCCAGTGAAGGAAATAATTGAGTCATGCTTTTTCTCCTGTTAAAGCGAGTTTAAAAAATTGCCGCCTCGATGAGCACGGCACCATAATTATACTATTATTTATACTACATGTCAAGTATTTTGTGGTTTTTTACCAATATTATACTTTGGTGTTAATTGCCATTGATTCTTCTCTTTGTGAGAAATAATCTTTACCTGAGATAGGAAGATAGGTGGCGGTGTCTCTGTTTGTGTTTTGTTCACAAGTTTAACCAATCCCCAATCTTCCAATAAATTTGCAATAGCATTTCTACGAGCAAGGTCATTCTCGGTAATATCTGTTGGCTTGCCATCTAAGGCAAATAGTTCTTTGAAATGTACTATGTAATATTGTCCACGCTTGTGGAGAATATGGCAAGATTGAAATAGTGTTTTATCTTTTTTAGAAGCCACACCAATCCGTGTTAGTGTTTCACGGACTTTTAAGAAATCATCTTGTTCTTGTAATGTTACTTCCACCAAATCCTTAACATCAATCATATCACCCGCCTTTGTCTGTTTTTCTTTTTATTTCAGCGATTTGTTCATCAGTAAGAATACGCAAGGCTTCTTTAGCCTTTTGATTGGAGTAACCAAAGTATGTTTTAACACAATCAATATTCTCATCATTCTTGGACTTTTGCCACGGAGCGAACTTCCGTTTCATAGGTCTAATACTATTTAGAAGATACTGGTATTGCATGTCTTTGTCCGTAGAAGGCCAAAGGTTCATCTCATTGGCATACAACACACAATCAATATGGTATGATAGAGAACGATTGATTATGAAAGGCGCATAGTCCTTGAAGTCAAGTTCATCATCTGGTTTCTTGGTATGAAGAACCAGGTTTACAAAGTCGAATGGTGTCATTTGAATTCACATTCAACCATAATTTCTGTGAGACAAGCAATAAGATTAATTTCATGGTCAGCCACAAATGCTGCCTGATATTGATACTTGGCAAGGATAAGAACCAATTGAGGTACCGAATTGGCTTTCAATAGTTCATATAAACCATCATACAATTTACGGAAGATGCGTGTAGGATCATTGTCCAAGTTCATGGTGACCCATTTACGAGCACCAGCAAAGTCTTTATCTTTAAGTGATTTAGTTAATTCACCAAGTTGAATATCTGAAACTGAGGCGAGAATGCCTTTATCAATATTGCCAGATATACCATAACGTTGTAGTTCGTTAAGTATGCGGCGATTATCAGGAAAATGTTTAGTGACAACGGCAGCAACAACCTCTTTATCATAGGTTGTGTTTTCTTCTTTCAGAATAGATTCAACACGCTTAAAGAATTGTGTCGCCATCTTGGCTTTAGAACCATTTGGCTTAACATCAATTACAGTACAGCGGGAATGAATAGGATCGATAATCCGATTCTTAAAGTTACAGGTGAATATGAAAGAACAGTTAGATGCAAATTCTTCAATACCTGCACGTAGGATAGCCTGTGCATTAGGCGTTAGATAGTCTGCTTCATCTAGAATAATGACCTTACGACCACCAGTCAAGGACATTGACGAAGCATAGTTTTTGATTTTAACACGAATGGTATCAACACCATTCTCATCAGAACCGTTAATGATAATGTAATCACAACCTACTTCTTCACACATGGCACGAGCAACAGTAGTCTTGCCGACACCTGCTGAACCTGCCAGAAGTAGATTGGGAATCTCTTTACGATTTACAAATTCCTGAAATGTTGCCTTTAAGGCATCAGGAAGAATACATTCTTCAATCGTTTTAGGGCGATATTTCTCCACCCACAACATGTGTTCTGACATTCAAATTCTCCATAATATAATTAAATTTCATCGTGCCATTTAAAGCCAAGAAGATACTTGGCCATAAACCTGATGACGGCATTTGGTTTAGTGGGTCTATACACAAACACAGAGTCTGAGATTTCCCACTTACCAACATTATTTGTAGAAGGCTTTACAACAAATGAGCTGGTTACAGGTTGTGACCAACTGATAACACCTGTACCACCAGAACCAACAGTTAGTAAAGTGCCAGTAGTGTTCCATTGTCTCTTTCGCCACTCAGCAATCCATTCTTCAGTTGAAGTAAAATCCAAATCCAACGAAATTTGTTCCGTTAGAGGATAGAAGAATGATATTTCAAGTTGTTGCATTATTTTGTTTGGCGATAAACAAATTTAGTATCACTAACACCAGTGCCATTTTTAAGTTCTTCAATACGGTGTTGTAACACACTAATTGCAGTATTAAAATGTCCTGTACCACCTTCACTTGGTTTGTAGTAATACCGACTGAGTGTTTCCACTTCAGTCTCTAGTACAGCAATATATTGTTCACGTGTAATGTCAAATATTTGCATCACTTCACCTCAACCATACTCTCATATAGTGCTTCAAATTCTTTTGATTCAGCAACTTCAGTCTGAAAAGAATTCTTGTGTTGTGTCTTTGCCATACGCTTGAGAATCTTTTTAGGTACTTTCAATTCGTCATGTGCAATATCCACAATGTCTTTAATAGCAGCATTGTTACCATCATTCCTATGTAGATGAAGTACAACCTCATCTACATAACCTTTGAGTTTTTTCAATGCTTCATCATCATAGGAACCAAATAGTGTATTTACTTTAGTCATATTAAGCCTTAGAATTATTAACTTCTGCTACAACAGCGTAATCATCTTCTTCACAAACAATACTACCATTTATAAGATTTATACCGGTATAACCGGCCATTTCACTTTTATTACCTTGACCGTCAACTTCAGGAATTTTAAATACTGCAACCACATGTGCTGGGTTAATAGCA
>Ga0209246_10001063_pt1 | contig 11124 bp, 8 predicted proteins | sample LauGreSpBDMM15SN_2_FD_187560 | JGI IMG/M metagenome (GOLD analysis project Ga0209246, IMG submission 187560) | Freshwater lake microbial communities from Lake Michigan, USA - Sp13.BD.MM15.SN (SPAdes) (version 2) | ecosystem: Environmental > Aquatic > Freshwater > Lake | place: Lake Michigan, USA...
CAGACTCAAGCAAAAAGAAATCACCGTTAACCAAAAAGAAGCTTCTCTAGACAAACAAGTCAAAGAAAACGAAGCCATCAAAGAAAACCTGAACAGGCAAATTGATGTGGTAAACGCCAAGCGTACCGAATTAGAAAAACACCAAGAAGAACATATTCGCCGCCTCGAAAAGATTGCCAATTTAACTGCAGATGATGCACGTGAGCAGTTAATCGAAAGCCTTAAAAATGAAGCACAAACCCGTGCCTTATCGATGCAGCAAGACATCATTGAAGATGCCAAGCAAAAAGCAAACAAAGAAGCGCGCAAAATTGTAATTCAAACCATACAACGTACGGCAGCAGAGCAAACCATCGAAAATACAGTCACCGTATTTAACCTCGAAACCGACGAAATCAAAGGTCAAATTATTGGTAGAGAAGGACGTAATATTAGAGCGATCGAAGCTGCAACAGGTGTAGATTTAATTGTAGATGATACGCCTGAAGCCATCATCTTATCTTCTTTCGATCCACTGCGTAGAGAAATTGCCCGTTTAAGTTTACAACGCTTAGTTTCTGATGGTCGTATCCACCCAGCTCGTATTGAAGAGGTGGTAGAAAAAACCCGCAGACAATTAGAAGAGCAGGTAATGGAAATAGGAGAGCGTACCGTTATTGAAATGGGTATCCACGGTCTTCACAAAGAACTGATTCGTATTGTAGGTAAAATGCGTTTTAGATCATCATATGGTCAAAATCTACTCATGCACAGTAGAGAAACTGCCAACTTGTGTGGTATTATGGCTTCGGAGCTAGGCATGAACCCTAAACTTGCTAAAAGAGCCGGTCTTTTACACGATATTGGTAAAGTGCCTGACGAAGAAACAGAGCTAAGCCACGCATTACTTGGTGCTAAACTCGCCGAAAAATATGGTGAGAATCCAGCCGTGGTAAATGCCATTGGAGCCCACCACGATGAAATGGAAATGCAATACGTGATTTCACCTATTATTCAGGCTTGTGACGCCATTTCTGGGGCGCGTCCGGGTGCTCGAAGGGAAATCATGCAACAATACTTACAACGTATTAAAGACCTAGAAAACCTGGCTTTAGCGTACCAAGGCGTAGAAAAGGCCTATGCCATCCAGGCGGGTCGTGAACTTCGCGTAATCGTTGAGGCTGAGAAAGTTACGGATGGGGATAGCGACAAATTGAGCTTCGAAATAGCCCAAAAAATCCAAACCGAAATGACGTATCCGGGTCAAATTAAAGTAACCGTAATTAGAGAGAAAAGGGCAGTTAACGTAGCTAGGTAAAAAAAAACGCAAATCGCTTCCGATTTTCGATTTTTACCCCTACCTTTGCCGTCCGCAAAAATTAAAAGATATGGACGCAGCAGTTCAGTTTGTACACGAACAATTAACCGTAAAAAAGCAATATCCTGCCTTCAAGGCTGGTGATAATGTCACTGTTAACTATAAAATCGTTGAGGGTGGTAAAGAACGTATTCAAAGTTTCCGTGGAGACGTAATCAAGTTACAAGGAACTGGAGCAACTGCTTCATTCACTGTACGTAAGATTTCGGATGGCGTAGGCGTTGAGCGTTTATTTCCTACCTTATCTCCAAATATCGAATCTATCCAATTAAACAAATCTGGTAAGGTTCGTCGTGCTAAACTATACTACCTACGCGAGCGTAGCGGTAAAAGTGCACGTATTAAAGAAAAACGTTTCTAGTAGAACAATACCTTTTTACAAACGGAAGTTAGCATCTAGCTACTTCCGTTTTTTTATGCCCATTATTTAGCCCTTTACATTGTTTTTCCCCTACCTTTATAGTCTTAAATCAAATCATTATGGGCAACTTAGGATTTCAAGAAATATTACTCATTGCAGTAGTTGTACTTGTTTTATTTGGCGGACGAAAAATTCCAGAATTTATGCGTGGCCTTGGTAAAGGTATCCGTGAATTCAACGATGCAAAAAACAACGTGAAAAAAGAATTAGAAGAAGGTATCAAAGAAAAAGATACGCAAGCTTAATTCTATCTCACTTTTTCTGACTAACAAACAAATTTAGCCTTTGTTTCGGTTCACTACAATCAAAGACTATCATAACAATTTACAGAGCGGCCAAACCACAGTAGTGGAGGCCGTTCGTTTTTTTGTGGAAGCAGCTTCAAGCGGTGCTTCTTTAAATGCATGGCTTACCATCTACAAAGACGAAGCTTTAGCAATAGCAAAAAAACTAGACGAACATATTGCGGCCGGACAACCTCTACTACCATTACATGGTGTGATAGTGGGTTTAAAAGATGTGATTGCTTATAAGCAACATCCTTTGTCAGCGGCTTCTAAAATGCTAGAAAATTTCCATTCTATTTTTGATGCGACTGTTGTAGAAAAATTACATCAAGCGGGTGCCATTATTTTAGGTAGACAAAACTGCGACGAGTTTGCCATGGGAAGTAGCAACGAAAACTCGGCGTATGGTCCTGTAAAAAATGGTATTGACCCTAATCGTGTGCCCGGTGGATCATCGGGAGGATCTGCAGTTGCTGTTCAAATGAACCACTGCATGATAAGCCTTGGTTCCGACACAGGGGGATCTGTTAGGCAGCCCGCCGATTTTTGTGGTGTTGTTGGCCTTAAACCTTCTTATGGAAGAATTTCGCGTTATGGACTTATAGCGTACGCATCTTCTTTTGATCAAATTGGCATTTTTGCAAAATCAGTAGGGGATGCCGCGTTAGTGCTTCAAATTATTGCGGGCCCAGATAATTTTGATAGTACCGTTTCAGAACAACCGGTTCCTGCATATAGTTCTGTTATTAATGATCCGTCTTCAAAAAAACGTATCGCTTATTTCAAAGACGCACTCGAACATCCAAGTTTGGATCCTGAAATCAAAGCAGCAATTTATACTTCTATAGATAATTTGCAAAAAGCAGGCTATACGGTAGAAGGGATTTCATTTGATATGCTTGACTTAGTAGTTCCAACTTATTATGTGTTAACCACTGCCGAAGCTTCTAGTAATTTGTCACGCTACGATGGCGTAAAATTTGGACACCACTCTAGTGCTGATAATAAAGATCTTACAGCGCTCTATAAAAATGCAAGGAGTGAAGGTTTTGGTAAAGAAGTAAAACGTAGAATTATGTTGGGCACTTTTGTTTTAAGTGCTGGATATTTTGATGCTTATTTTACAAAGGCACAACAAATCAGAAAATTATTAGTAGACGGTGCATCGCAGATATTTAAAAATTACGACGCTGTAATTTTGCCTACCGTACCAACTACTGCTTTTTTAATTGGCGATCATGCGAAAGATTCAGTAGCTATGTTTTTAGCAGATATTTATACGGTATATGCAAACCTAGTAGGTATTCCTGCTATTTCAATTCCTTTATATAAGCATTCAAATGGATTGCCTTTTGGCCTACAGGTGATGTGTGCGCCATTTGAAGAAGAAACGTTACTCCAACTATCAACGGATATTCAAAAATTACATGAATAAGTTTTTTCGTTTATCGGCATTTAATTTATGCATGTTGATACAGTTTAACGTATCTGCAAATGCTGCTTTGGTAGACACGCTTATTGATGATAAAAAACCTTTCGCAAATTTATTTTTGTACAATAAGGTAGCATCTAATAAATCCTATCAATCACAAATCAATCCGCGCGCTATTTCTTTTGTAGAAGAATACATGAAGAAGCAGGGTAAGTCACTTGAAAAAATGAAAGTATGGGGCAAGCCTTATTTTGATTTGTACGATCAAATTTTAGTCAATTACGGTATTCCAAAAGAAATGAAATACCTGAGTGTTATAGAAAGTCATTTAGGGGCAGGATTAACTTCCCTTGCAGGTGCTGTGGGCCCTTGGCAAATTATGCCAAGTGTTGCTAAGCAATATGGCTTGCAAGTTGGTGGATACTGGGATCAGCGCAACGATTATTTTAAAAGTACCCATGTGGCTGCACGCATTATGAAAAAATTATACCTCGAATTTGGTGATTGGCTGCTTGTTGTAGCCGCCTATAATTGTGGGGATGGATGCGTCAGGTCTGCGATTCGAAGGGCAAAAAGTAAAGACTTCTGGCAGCTTCAATATGCTTTACCCGAAGAAACGCGTAATCATGTTAAAAAATTTATTGCAACCCATTTAATATTTGAAGGCGCAGGTGGGTTTACCACCATGACAGCTGCTGAGGTAGCACAGGCTAAAACGCAAATCAAAAATACGCCGCTTACCCTATCTGCCGCAGAGCTTGCAAGTTCGGCACTAATAGAAGTTTCTGGGAGGTACCACTCACTCGTGGTAGCCAATGAACTACAAATAAATATTCAGCAGTTTAATGCTTGGAACCCCGGTTTTAATCAAGCACTTGCAGCTGGGGAAAAATATGCTATGCGTATTTCTAAAGATAAAGAAGCTATTTTTTTGGCTAAAAAAAATCAATTGCTACTAGCTTCTGTTAGGGCTATTATTGAGGGCGTTAATCAGTAGTGCTGTCAGTAGTGGAGAGTACTTTTTTGATGGCGGAGGCTTTCAATAAACACTCTTCATATTCTTTTTCTGCATCCGAGTAAATGGTGATGCCACCCCCAACCTGGTAATTGGCTTTTCCGCTTTGGCTATTGTAAAAAATACTTCTAATGATTACGTTAAAATCAAAATCACCGCCTGGGTTAATATAACCAACAGTGCCGGAATACAAACCACGCTTTGTAGGTTCTAGTAAGTCAATGGTTTCCATAACACTCTTTTTTGGAGCACCTGTCATACTACCCATTGGAAAAGTGGCTTCTAATATTTCTGAAAAAGAAGTGTTATCATTTATTTTACCGGTAATTGTGGAAATCATTTGGTGCACCTGCGGGTAACTGTAGATGCCAAATAGTTCCGATACCTCAACTGATCCTTGTTCGCAAATTCTACTCAAGTCGTTTCTTACAAGATCTACCACCATTACATTTTCACTTTTATCTTTACTGCTGTTTTGTAGGGTTTCTAATTGAATTTTATCGTCAATTTCGTTTTGGGTATTACGTTTAATGGTCCCTTTAATAGGCTGCGAAATAAGGTGTGGCCCTTTTTTTTGTAAATATCTCTCTGGACTCGCACATAAAAGATAGTCATAATCATTTTTGTAAAAGCAAGCAAAAGGTGTGGGCGATAAAGCCGTTAGTGCTTCATATAGATTTACTGGATGGATATTTTTAAGTACTGCTTCAAATGCTTGACAATAATTTATTTCATAAAAATCGCCACGTCTAATAAGGGCTAAAATTTTATGGATATTGTCTAGGTATGTCTCTTTATTAATTAGCGGGGTTATTGTTGTTGAAGACAATGGTTGAGCTCCGCTTGAAAAATCTAAAGTATGTATTTGATCAAAAATTATTTGTGGGTTGTCGTGGACACTTTCAATAGTAACCTTATTTCCTTTTAGTTCTATTGTAACCGCTGGCGTATACAAATAAGCCAATGGAAAGCCAGTAAGATTAACTTTACTGTTTGACTTTGTAATATTGTGGTATTCATAATTTAAGTGTGCAAAAATCCACGCCCCCTTGTTCTCTTCAATATAGGCGTCAAGTGCTGTAGGATCTACCTTTTCTAGTGAAATATAGGAGGTAGGATGTACGGCTGCAATGCAATCTATGGCTGTATATGGCGATGTGTAAGTATGGCTATCTAAAAAAGTGCAAACCTCAAACTGGTTGATCCAGTGTAAGATTTGCACTTTAAATAAATTTGGTGTAGCTAATAAAAAAACCTGCTTATTTTTTTTCACGTAAGGTTGTACAGGCGACTAAAAATCATCATCATTGTCATCAAATCCACTGTTCTTTTCGTCAAATAAATCAAATTCATTGAAGTCGTCGTCTAGTTTAAAGTCGTCTTCATCGGAAGCGGCCCCTTTCTTTTTAGGTCCTGCAGGCTTTTTTGTTTTACTTTTTGGTAAATCAAATTCTGCAAAGTCTGGATCCCAGCTTTCATCTTCTTCAGATGCATTCCAATCGTCATTTTCTTCTGCTTCATCCAAATCATCATCGTCATCATCGACCGACTTTTTAGATGCGGATTTAGTACTAGATTTTTTCGGCGTTGATGTTTCATCATCATCGTCTTCAAAATCATCATCGTCTTCTTCTAATTGTTTTTTACTTTTAGAAGATGCTTTTGGCGCAACCTTTTTTGTTGCTGCTTTAGGGGCTGAGGACTTTTGATCCTTATCAGATTTCACTGCCATATTTCTAATAAGATTTGTTGCGTAAAATTTCAACGCAAATTCCTTTTATCCAAATAAAATTGCAAAAAAATTTAAAATATTTTTTCTGCTAAATTTTTACTATTTGCTCGCGTCCAGGTCCGTTTGATACATAGGTTACAGGCGCACCAATATAATTATTGATAAAGTCTACGTAGGTATTCATGGTAGCAGGGAGTTCGGAAGCCAATTTTAATTGCGTGGTATCCATATTCCAGCCTTTAAAGCTTTGTAAAACAGGGTCAATTTGGATATTTGACATCTGGAAAGGCACTTCTTTTGTAGTAGCGCCGTCTATGCCATAAGCAGTACATACCTGCAGCTCTTCAAAGGCGTCTAGAACGTCAGCCTTTGTCATAACTACTTGTGTAACGCCATTTATCATGCAAGCGTATTTTAGGGCTACTAAATCGATCCAGCCGCATCTACGCGGACGTCCGGTTGTCGCACCAAATTCGCTACCAATTTTTCTAATTTCTTCGCCTACACTATCGTGTAATTCGGTAGGGAAAGGACCGCTACCAACCCTAGTGCAATATGCTTTGGTAACACCAAATACTTCATTGATTAGTTTAGGTGAAACGCCAAGGCCGGTACAAACGCCAGCAGAAATGGTATTAGACGATGTCACAAATGGGAAAGTGCCAAAATCAATATCAAGCATACTTCCTTGTGCGCCTTCTGCTAACACTTTTTTACCTGCTTTGATTTGATCATTGATATAATATTCGCAGTTGATTACATTGAGTGTTTTTAAAAACTCTAACGCTTCAAAAAACTCTTCTTCCCAAGCAGAAATATCTTCAATGAAATGAAAATTATCTAATAATTTTTGGTGCTTTAAACGCAGCTTAATGTATTGTGTAGTAAAGCGCTTATCTAGTAAGTCACCTACTCTTAAAGCGTTACGGCCTGTTTTGTCCATGTAAGCGGGTCCAATACCTTTAAGTGTAGAACCAATTTTACTTTCACCTTTTGAAAGTTCAGATGCTTTATCTAGTGCACGGTGTGTTGGGATAATAATATTGGTACGCGCAGAAATAAATAAATTTTTGCGTACATCAATACCGAATGCTGCAACTGCATCACACTCTCTTTTTAGTGTTACTGGATCTAGTACCACACCACCGCCAATAATATTTACTTTATTTTGATGGAAGATGCCAGAAGGAATTTGGTGAAGTACCATTTTTTTACCTTCTACATATAAAGTGTGACCAGCGTTGGGCCCACCTTGAAAGCGCGCTACAATATCGTAGTTGGGTGCAAAATAATCTACTATTTTACCTTTTCCTTCATCACCCCACTGTAACCCTAATAATACGTCAACCATAAAATCAAATTTGAGGAACAAAAATAAGTCTTGGAAGTCCTAATAAAAATTAATTTTCTGCTTCTGCGTCAAACCGGTCTACGGTTTGGATCCCATGAAGGGCTTTTAGCCTAGTAACAAGTGCTTCTAGCTCTTCTTTGTCGTGTACAAATATTTTTATGGTACCCTCAAAAAGCCCTTCTTTGGATTCGATGGTAAGGCCCGCGATATTAATACGTAAATCCCCACTTATGATATTGGTGATTTTATTAATAACCCCTACATCGTCGAGTCCTATAATTTTAAGACCCGTTAAAAACGAAATCTCTTTGTTTTTTGCCCACTTGGTTTTTACAACCCGGTGTCCGTAATTGGCTAATAACTGAGTAGCATTGGGGCAGTTCGTCCGGTGTATAATGAGGCCCTTGCCTGTACTTACAAAGCCAAATACGTCGTCGCCGGGTATTGGATTACAACATTTCCCAAGAGCGTACTTGATTTTATCACTGCTTTCGCCAAAAATAATGAGTTCGGATTCTTTTTTAGAGTAGATCTTGCCAGCTCCGAGCTCGGTGCTCGTCTCGCTTAAACTTGGTTTTGGTTTTGGAAGTTCAATTTTATCACCATGAACCGTAAAGTCTTTAAGTTCTTTTAAGTCAATAGACTTAGTGGCAATTTTATAGTGCAAATCGAGCCCCGACGGTACCTTATAAAAATGTACTAGTTCGTCTATGTTATGCTGGCTATAGGCCGCACCCATACTTTCTAGTTTACGTTGAAGCACATATTTTCCCTCTTCCGCAATGGTTCTTTTTTCTTCCCTTAACGCGTCTTTTATTTTATTTTTCGCTTTCGCTGTCACCACAAAACCAAGCCAATCTTCGGAAGGCTTTTGTTTGTTACTCGTAATAATTTCTATCTGGTCTCCACTGCGTAGCACATGGCTTAATGGCACTAATTTATGTTGCACTTTAGCGCCAATACATTTAGTACCTATCGCAGAGTGAATAGCAAATGCAAAATCAAGTGCAGTGCTTCCAGTCGTCAACATTTTTACTTCACCTTTTGGCGTATACACGTAAATTTCTTCCGCTAAAAAAGAGGTTTTAAAATCTTGTAAAAAATCGAGACCCGCACCGTCTTGTGTATTTAATACTTCTCTAATTTGTCCAAACCATTTATCAAAACGGTCTTCGGTGTCATTGCCTTCTTTGTATTTAAAATGTGCCGCTAAACCTTTTTCTGCAATTTCATTCATCCGTTTTGAACGTATTTGCACTTCTACCCATTTACCTTGAGGTCCCATCACGGTTGTATGTAAAGCCTCGTATCCATTGCTTTTGGGGTTGCTTAACCAATCTCTTAAACGTTCAGGAGAAGGCATGTATTCGTCTGTGATAGTCGAATAAACTTTCCAACAATCTTCTTTTTCTTTTTCGGGTGCTGAGTCTAAAATAATTCGAATGGCAAAAAGGTCATACACTTCTTCAAATGCAACGCCTTTCTTTTTTATTTTATTCCAAATGGAGTGTATGCTTTTTGGTCTACCATGTATCTCAAATTCAAAACCACTATTGGTTAATTTCTCTTTAATAGGTTTTACAAATTCATTGATATAACGGGTACGCTCTCTTTTTGTTTCGGCTAATTTTTTTGCAATGTCTTTGTAAGCAGCTGGCTCCATGTATTTCATGGATAAATCTTCGAGCTCAGTTTTAACATTGTAAAGCCCCATCCTGTGCGCGAGCGGCGCATATACCCAAATGGTTTCTGAAGCAATTTTTAATTGCTTTTCTGTTTTCATATAATCTAGCGTTCGCATATTGTGTAAACGGTCTGCTAGTTTTATAAGAATCACACGAGGGTCATCGGTGAGGGTTAGTAAAATCTTTTTAAAATTTTCTGCTTGCTGCGAAGTGTTGGTGTCCATTACCGTAGAAATTTTGGTAAGTCCATCTACAATTTTTGCAATTTCGGTACCAAATTCACGCTGCACATCTTCGAGCGTAATATCGGTATCTTCTACAGTGTCATGCAAGAGTGCGCAAATGCTACTTCTCACTCCTAAGCCAATTTCTTCTACACAAATCATGGCAACAGCAATGGGATGCAAAATATACGGCTCACCGCTTTTACGGCGCATGGTTTTATGCGCATCGGCAGCCATTTCAAAAGCTTGTCTAACCAGTTCTTTATCCCCTTTTTTTAATTTAGGGCGCAGGCTTCGTGAGAGTGCACGGTAATGCCTGACGATTTCGTTTTTCTCTTGCTCGGCATTTAAATTATATTTTGGAAGTGCAAGTTCGGCACTCATTTGCGGGTCCTGATCCATATCTTTTACGAATATACGAATTAGCCCGCTTTTTTTGTGCTTACATTTGCATTTCACTATGAGCACGTCGGCACCTAAAAAAGTATTTAGTTTTTTATTATTGGTACGGGTTTTCAAATTTGTAAAACCCTACCGTGTTATTTTTTATGGGAGTGTTTTGCTCGCTATCGTGATGGCTATTTTTGCGCCTGTTCGTCCCTATTTAATTCAATTGACAGTGGATATGGCCACCGGAAAATCAGTTCATATTCCGGCCTGGCTGCGCTTGTTTATCGCCGAGCAACATTTGTCCGATGCTTCTAAATTTATAATCGCGGTAACCCTTTTTCAAGTGGTATTTTTATTTGTTGAAACGGCCATTCGGTTTTTCTTTTCATTTATGACAGCAGCCCTAGGACAGCGGGTAGTAAAGGATTTGCGTATAGCAGTATATGAAAAAATTGTGGGCCTTCATTTACGTCAATTTGATAAAACCCCTATTGGAACCCTAACCACTCGAACCATCGATGATATTGAGCGGATCAATGATATTTTTTCGGATGGGCTTATTCCAATCATTGCGGATTTACTTACGATTGTATTTACATTAGGTACCATGTTTTGGATAAATTGGCAGCTCACACTTGTAAGCTTGGCGCCATTTCCAATTATGATTATTGCAACCTATTTTTTCAAAGAAAGTGTCAATAAAAGTTTTGTTGAAGTGCGTAATGCAGTGGCTAGTTTAAATGCATTTATCCAAGAACATTTGTCTGGCATGGCGGTAGTACAAGCTTTTGCTGCAGAGGGTAGAGAACTGGATAAGTTTAAAAAAATTAATGCCGAACACCGGTTGGCAAATATCAAAGCGATTTTTGCCTATTCTGTGTTTTTTCCAATTGTAGAAGTGGTGCTAGCCATTAGTACCGGCCTGTTGGTTTGGTTTATCGCAGGCAAATCTCTGGACGCCGGACTTCTCATGTCTTTTATACTTTATCTAAACCAGTTATTTAGGCCACTTCGCGTGATTGCCGACAAGTTTAATGTGCTTCAAATGGGCATGGTGGCCGCCGAAAGGGTATTTAAAGTAATGGACAATCCAGATCAAATGCCGCCGGACAGTATAGATAGTGTAGACGCTGGCGTTTTACATGGAAATATTGAGTTTAAAGATGTTTGGTTTGCCTACAAAGAGGAACAGTACGTTTTAAAGGGTATTAATTTTTCTATTGGGGCCGG
>Ga0209246_10001066_pt1 | contig 11118 bp, 10 predicted proteins | sample LauGreSpBDMM15SN_2_FD_187560 | JGI IMG/M metagenome (GOLD analysis project Ga0209246, IMG submission 187560) | Freshwater lake microbial communities from Lake Michigan, USA - Sp13.BD.MM15.SN (SPAdes) (version 2) | ecosystem: Environmental > Aquatic > Freshwater > Lake | place: Lake Michigan...
TTCGCTGGCTGAAACCGCCATTGCCGACAACTGTGCCGGCTGCCATGGTGCGACGCTGGAAGGCAGCAAAGGCGTGCCTTCCCTCGCGGACTATGACTGGATCTGGGGCATCACTGGCGAGGAAGTGACCACCACTGAGCCTATCCACAAAATCATGCAGACCGTGCTTTATGGTATCCGCGACCGGGACTGCCCGGACGATACCAAGAGCTATGGCGCCTGTCCTGACACGCGCTATTCCGAAATGCCGTCCTACCGTCAACTGGGGCTGACAGATCCGCAAATCCAGGACGTGGTTGAATATGTACTGAGCCTGTCCGGCCAGGAAGTAGACGCGGCAGCCGTGGCGCGGGCGCAGGAGCACATCGGGGCATGTACCGAGTGTCATGCCGAGAGCGGCATGGGCTACAAGCCCTATGGCGGCCCCGATCTTACCGACGATATCTGGATTTATGGCGGAACGCGCGAAGAACTCTTTGCCTCGATCGCGGATGGCCGCATGGGGGTGTGCCCCCCCTGGGCGAACAAGCTGGATGCCGCCACGATCAAGGCCCTGGGCGTTTACCTGTATCGCCGTTCAATGGGTTATTGAGTCCAGCTATCCCTCACTGGTAGGCTCCCCCTTCAACTGCATTATTTCGAGGCAGTGTGTCGGAGTTGCGTGTGCGAATTTTCTTTTCATTTCCGTTCTTGCTGCTGGGCGTTGTAGCCCTGCCCCTGTTGGCACAGCAACCATCTGCCCAGTCAACCCAGCCAGTAGCAGCCCAGCCAGAAGCAGCCCAGCCAGCCCAGGCCGCGACACCGCTGGCGCCAGCCGTTTATGCACGCGTAGAGTCGGCCCCAATTGATGAAATGAGCGGCATCGTCAAAAGCCGGGGTCATGACAATGTGTACTGGGTCCACAACGACAGTGGCGACAGCGCGCGCATCTTCGCCATCACCGCAGAAGGAAAATCAGTGCTGCCTACTTATTCAAAGTTCACCCGGTTTGGTGATGAACCGGAGGACGGCAAGGAACAATGGGAAGGTTTCGAGGTAATGTACGCCACCAATGTGGACTGGGAAGATATCGCCATTGACGACAATTACCTGTATCTGGCGGATACCGGCAACAACGTCAACGATCGGCGCGATCTCGCTATCTATGCCATCAGCGAAATCGATCCCACTGCGTCCACGCGTTCAGCCGTGGTGCAGAAACTGCCCGTGATCTACCCCGAACAGCAGGAATTTCCACCGGGCAACTGGCATTACGACAGCGAGAGCCTGTTCACCTCCGACGGCAAGCTCTATCTGATTACCAAGCATCGACAGGCCGGCGGGCGCTTCAGTTTCGAGCCAGGTGCCAATCTGTACCGGCTGGATACCCGCTATACCAACAAGGACAATGCGCTTGCGTTTGTCGACAATTCACCGCTGGTCACCACCGCCACTGGAGCCGATGTGTCACCCGATGGCAACACGCTGGCAGTGATTTCTTATTCTGACCTGTGGTTGTTCGACAAACCGGCAACAGGGGACAAGTGGTTGTCTTCCACCTATCGCCGCATACCGCTTGATCGCTCGGTGATAAAACAGGCAGAGGCCATTGCCTGGCAGGACAATGACACCTTGCTGGTGACCAATGAAGGGCGCGATATATTCCGGCTTGTGTTGTCTGAAATGTTTGCGCCATGAACACGTCGGCAATTCTGGAGCAGATTTCCCGGGCTTATACCGAACACGGTCAGCAATGGAAGGAGTTTCTTGGCGGTATTGCCAATGAAGTGACCGATATGCTCGAGCGCCATCAACTGCACGCTACGGTAAAGGCGCGTGTCAAAAACTTTGAGAGCCTCAGTGAAAAAAGGAGTTATCTGAGCCACGCTGCCAATGAGAGCAATCCTGAAATCAAGGACCTGCTCGGCTTGCGCATCGTCGTGCCGTTCCAGGAAGAAGTGGAGCAGGCAGTTCTGCTGTTGCGCGAGCACTACAATATCGGGGAGATCGAACGCAAATCCGAGAAGCTCACGTTCCGCGAGTTTGCCTATGATTCCGTGCATGTCGAGTTGCCAGTACCAGTCGATCTGCAGTTGCCGCCCGGTTGCAGGCCGGTAATCGAAGTGCAGGTAAGAACCATCCTGCAGGATGCCTGGGCAGAAGTGGAGCACGAGCTGATCTACAAGAACCATTTCCGGTTTCCCAACAACGATTCCATCCGCAAGAAACTCGCCGCGGTAAATGCCAGCTTGACGCTCGCCGACATGATCTTCCAGGAGATCCGCGATGCGCAGAAGGAAATGGCCCTGTGGGGGCAGCAGCGCTTCAAGGCCATGCTGGACAAGGCAGGCGAGGGCCTGGGATCGGTGCTGGAAGAACACAAGGCGGAGCTGCCGCAGGCCACGCTGCCTGGTATTGAGTCTGCGCCTGCGGGCAACCGTGCCGAGATCGAGCGCAACCTCATGGCCGCCCTCAAGGCCCATAACGACAAGGACTACAAGGCCGCGATACAGCATTATTCCCGGGTACTCGAATGCAACCCGGAGCTGCCAGTGCGCTCGGTGGTGTTCAGTCATCGCGGCATGGCTTATTTCATGCTGCAGCAGGAAACCCTTGCGCTCAGTGATTTTGACCGCAGTTACCAGTGCGACAAGCATAATTACCGGGCCCTGAATTACCGCGCGATGATCCTGCGCCGCATGGGGTATGTGCAGCAGGCACTGGACTGTTTTGGCCTGTCGCTCAGCATCATGCCGCAGCAGGTCGAAGTGTATTTCCTGCGCGGGCAAACCCTGATGGAGATCGAGCAATGGGTGGAAGCCCGGCAGGATCTGCGCAAGGCGCTGGAACTGGACCCCGGGCATCAGGACGCGCGCACGCTTTTGGATCGGATTTTGGCAAAAACTTAATTGAAATTAGGATACTACTGCCCCCAAGCCGGTGATATTATGCGCCGCTTTCCTGTTTCAGAGCCTTGCAAAAGCGACATGAAAGCGTTCTATCAAGACTTCACCCTGGGCATTCTCGGCGGCGGACAACTCGGCCGCATGCTGATTCAAGCCTGCACCAATTTTGACGTAAGCACTTCAGTGCTGGATCCCTCCAGCGCGGCACCCTGCCACGAAATTGCGTCCCGCTTCCAACAAGGTTCACTCACCGACTTCAACACGGTGTACGAGTTCGGCAAACAGGTCGACTTGCTCACCATCGAAATCGAAAACGTGAATGTCGACGCGCTGTACCAGCTTGAGCAGGAAGGGGTCGCGGTCTATCCGCAACCTCGCGTGATCGAAATCATCCAGGACAAGCGCGTCCAGAAAAACTGGTATCGGGAGCATGGTATTCCGACGGCCGATTTTGTGCTGGTTGGCAATCGCGCAGAGATTGAACACCACGCAGGGTTCCTGCCTGCTTTCAACAAGCTCGGCAAGGGCGGCTATGACGGTGGTGGTGTACAGCGTCTTGATACCATCGCCGACCTGCACAAGGGCTTCGATGCGCCCGGCTTGCTGGAAAAGGCCATCGACTTCGAGCGCGAAATCTCCGTGATTGCTGCACGCAATGCCCACGGTGAAATCGCCGTGTTCCCGGCCGTTGAGTGTGTATTTCATACCAAACGCAATCTGGTGGATTACCTGTTGGCGCCGAGCAAGGCGAGCCCGGCCGTGTTGCAGCGTGCCGAGGAAATCGCGCGTCAGGTAGTGGAGAAACTCGGGATCACAGGACTGTTGGCGGTGGAAATGTTTGTCACCAAAGACGGCAACGTGCTGGTGAATGAAATTGCACCACGTCCGCACAACAGTGGTCACCAGACCATCAATGCCAATTACACATCCCAGTACGAACAACACCTGCGCGCGATTCTCGGATTGCCGCTGGGCGCCACCACGATGAAGACGCCTTCCGCGATGGTGAATCTGTTGGGTGAGGAAGGGTATAGTGGGCCGGTGGTCTACGAGGGAGTGGATGCCTTGTTGCGCATCCCCGGCATCTCCGTATTCTTGTATGGAAAAAAAGAAACGCGCCCGCATCGCAAGATGGGTCACATCACCATTCTGGATACGGATATGGAACGCCTGCTGGAAAAGGTCGAGCAGGTCAAACGTGTGGTAAGAGTTGTGAGTATCTGATTATGAGCAAAGCACAAGTCGGGATCATCATGGGTAGCAACTCCGATCTTCCTGTCATGCAGGAAGCGGCGGATATCCTGCAACAGTTCGGTATTGAGGCTGAGCTTTCCGTGGTATCGGCGCATCGTACGCCTGAACTGATGATGGATTACGCCGCTACTGCGCGCAAACGTGGCTTGAAGGTGGTCATTGCCGGTGCGGGTGGTGCAGCACACTTGCCTGGGATGGTGGCCTCGGTGACTACTTTGCCAGTCATCGGCGTGCCTATCCTGTCATCCAATTCCATTGATGGCTGGGATTCCATCCTGTCCATTCTGCAAATGCCGGCCGGCGTACCGGTGGCAACGGTGGCGCTCAATGGTGCCCGCAATGCCGGTGTGCTCGCGGTGCAGATATTGGGTGCCAACGATCCTGTTATCGCACGCAAGCTGGATACCTACAAGAAAGCGCTGAAGAAAAAAGTACAGGATATGAACAAAGCCCTGGCCTTGCCCAAGGCTTGAAGTGCAAGGACGCGGGCAAGGAACCGATCAAGGGACCGATCAAGGAACCGATCAAGGGACCGATCAAGTTACTCTGACCCCTTGATTCCCAGCGTATTTGCACCCCCCCCCATGGACAGTCCGGCGATGGCAGTGTTGCCACGCCCGGTCTTGCTCTCGATATAGGGCTTGATGTCAGTGCGGCTCATCTCCATGCCTTGGCCGAACGGAATTTTCGGGATGTCATTGCTGGCCAGTTGCACCGTTTCGGCATTGGGTGCGTATATACCAAAAATAGTCTTGTTGTCGGCGCTCAGCACAGGTGAGACGACGCGCCCGGTTTCAAGAGCAGCCTGGGCCAGGACACAACAAGGTGAGAGAGCCAGCAGGCTGGCTAACAGCAGCGAGTTCTTGGTCAAGGATCGGGCCCAGGCATCTGCCCAGGCGCATGGGTCATTTCCATTTTTGTTGTTATGACAATCGATCTATAGAGTAAGGCAGGAGTTAATGCAATTGGTCAGGAATCCGAATCCGCAGGGCAAGGGGCTGGTCCCGGTACTGCAGGGTTTGCAACAGCACTGGGTCCGGACCCAGGTGCCTCCGAAGCAGATCGACCAGATCTCGCTGGAGCTGTTCACCTCGATGTTCGTGCTGCAGAGTGAATTCAGGTTCAACCCGGTGCCGGGCCAGGACTACTGGCTCTATGCCGTGGAGGCGTCCTACCGGCTGCTGCTGGTAGGGCCTGATGAGTGGACCAGCCCGTATCCTGGACGCTGCATCGGGCGCTGTGAATTGCAGCAGGACCGCACCTGGACGCTGGAGCTGGCCCCCGAGGTCGCTGCCGACAGCCAGCTGATGGCCACGATCGAAGCCCGGCGTGAGCAGTTGCAGCGGGCACTGGAGGGCGCGGACAGCCTGGAAGACATCTTGCCGGACTATGACGACGAACTGGGTTACTACGGCAAGGTAATGGCCTTTATCCTCGGCAAGTCGCTGCGTACCTCGATGCAGCTCTCGGGCATCAACGCGCTGAGCTACGAGCAGGCCAAGGGGTTACTGACGCAGGATCCGCCAAGCAAAGGTAACCAGGCGGTCACCGACTCACCTGAGCCGTAACCGCGCGGCCCAGGCGCGGCTACGGCGCGGGCAAGGAATGCTTCTTGAAGACCCAGTAGCGCCCCAGCAGGAAGCCATTCATGGCGACCAGTGGCAATGAGACCAGTTTCCCGGCCAAAACATTGTCCACCGTGATTACCGAAAGTTCTACGCAGAGCATTGTCAGCAGATAATTCAGCACCACCAGCACGCCAAAGCGAACTAACGAACGGCGCGAGTTTTGTGCCTTGAAGGTTACGCGCTGGTGCGAAAAATAATTGAAGATCAACCCCAGGATGAAGCCGACGCTGACCGCACCTGGGTGTCCCACGCCCGCGACCAGCAGCGCCTGCATGGCGCCGATGTCGATGCAAGCGGTAAGGATGCCGATGCCGATATAGACCAGGAACTGACGGTAAATCAAGCTAGGCATCCCGTCTGCGCCGCGAAATCACCCGACGTGGGGTAGACGCGATGTCGTATGCCAGAAAGGAGAGAACGAACTGCAGCCCCATCAGCAAGGGGAGCGTGCTCAACATCACCGTGCCTGTCGATGCAGTGATGCCGGTACGATTGGACTCGAGCCAGTGCACGCTTCCGAAGAGAATGCCGAACAGCATCATCAAGATGCCCAACGGGAGTTCGATGGAAGCCAGTGACATGTCGCGCAGGTAATAGTTGTAAAAAATGCGCTTGCCGAAATTGCGCAGGTGCTTGACGAAAAACTCCCGGACGATCGAGGAAATCCTGAGGTTGCTGATTTCGTCTGCGTACCTGGCGGACATCGGGATGTCTACCACCACGGCCTTGCAGATGTTGAGCCGGAACAGCATGTCCGATTCGAAGAAATAGCGCTCGCTGATCTTGTGCAAGGGTAGCCGCTGCAGCACCGAACGGTGAATGGCAGTGTAGCCGTTGGTCGGGTCGAACAGGTCCCAGTAGCCGGTCGAAAGCTTCGTCATCAATGAGAGCAGGGAGTTGCCGTAAAGCCGGATTTTCGGCATGGCCTGGATGGCCTCCAGATCAAAAAAGCGGTTGCCCTTGGTGTAATCCGCTTCGCCGTCGATGATCGGTGTGATGAAAGCGCTGAGCAGGGCAGGATCCATCTGGCCATCGCCGTCTATCTTGACCACGATATCCATGCCGTCCGTGAGCGCGACCTGGTAGCCGTGCATCACTGCACCGCCAACGCCGCGATTGTCGGGATTGGTCAGCACGGTCACGCGTGGATCCTGGCAATTTTGCCGGATGAAGTCACCACTTCCATCAGGGCAGCAGTCATCAACTGCATAGATTTTGCTGCATTCCTGGCCGATGCCGGCGATGACATCCAACACATGGTTTTTCACCTTGTAGCAGGGAATGACGACAGCCACATTGAGCGAGGGAACTGCGGTCGTCATGTCAATGAACCTCCAGTGTCAGTTGGCTTGCGGAAATTTCTTCTGTCTCTGCACCGTACATGGAAATTGCAACGGTATCGGTGTTCTCCGGTACGAACACGGTCTCATGGTAGTCCGTTGCCTGCGGCTGGCAGGGGATGAGGCGTCTGGTCGGGCTGCTTGCGTTCCATGCCAGCTCCAGCACGATCGTGCCTGAGTCCTGACTGCACAGGAAGCTGCCTCCTACCCTGAGCGCGGTGCTGCCTTCCAGTGTCAGGCTATGCAGCAAGTGTGGCTCCTGGTCCAGCCGGATGTCCGGACTCTGCCAGGCCTTGCGGTAGTTCACGTCTTCAGCGGTCAGCTCGTACAGCACCACGCCCGTGCTTTCCTTGAGCGGGAGTGCACTGCGACTGAGATAGTTTCGCAGCAAGGGCATGCCGGCTTGTGACATGTTCCAGACCACATAATCAATGGCTTCCTGCTTCAGCGCCGCTGCCAGATCCCCGGCATTCTTGATGGCGTTGGCGTGGTCGCGACGATGGGGCGCATACCACATTGGATACCAGGGGTCTCCCTGCAAGATTGCGCCAAAAGGCCTGTCTGGCTGGTACAGCACGCGGCTGCCCGGCGCTATCTGGTTGACGTGGGCAGTCATGGTCTTTTCAACCAGATAACCAGGGGTCACTGCGTACCGACCCGCTGCAGTGTAGACAGTGCCCGGAGGAATGTTGAGCAGGTAGGAGATGCCCGGATAAAACCACAGGTTCAGGGCGATGCAGGCCACGATGCTGGCCAGGGCCGCGCGGCGTTGCCACTGCCACTCCTTGTTGTGCAGAAGGAGGGTAGCGATCACGAGTATAGCGACCGGCAAGACGGGAAACAGGTAGCGCCAGTATTGCGTGTTATAGAACATGGCGAGCCCAAATCCGCACAAGGGTACGGTCACTGCCCAGGCTTGCCTGCGTGGCAGGTGCTGGAACAGCGAAAAGAGTCCCAGTGGCAACAGGAACAGGTACTGGAAACCGGCAACGAAATTTTGCGATTCATAATGGTCTGAGGTGGTGAAGAACAGGTTCCAGTAACTCGTAAGATTGAAGCCAGTAAGCCAACGGCCATCGCTGAAATTCCAGGGGTCGTTGTAAGGGGATTTGAAAATGCCGTTATAGAGCGGAAACAGCGGATTTCCCGTAATCCACCAGGCTGTCAGGTACGAATGCATGGCGACAAAGCCGCACAGCAGGATAATGCCTGCGAAAGCCAGCCGGCTTTGCATTGAGTGCCTGGACCAGTCGGTTCTTTGCAAGGGCCATTGCTGCCAAAGGGCCGGCAACAGCAGGGACAAGCCCAGCACGATCCCGGGCACTTTGGTGGCGCAACCCAGAGCTGCCACGGCAATCAAGGCGAGCAACTGTTCCCGATACCAGCTGCCCGGGACTTCCAGCAGCAGTCGCACGCCGATGCTGGCCAGCAGCGCCATGAATAATTCCGTCTGCAGGGTAACCATAAGGTTGCCCAGCAGCGGCGTGCTGGTGAAGAGCACGAGCAACAGCAGGCAATCGCGTGGTGGCACTTGCCAGCGACTGAGGACAGCCCACAGCTGCCGGGCAATCAGGACGAACAGGCATAAATTCATGGCGCTACGCGCATCTTCTCCTGCCACCAGGGAAATGATGGCGTGGATGAGATCCAGTGCGAAGGGCGCCACTGACCAGATTTGCGCGAGCACGTCGAAGGTAGCGTAGTGCAGCCACGCCAGCTCAGTCCACAAACGCAGATGCAGGGCGTTGTCGTCGCCAGAGAGGGTGGGCAACAGCAGGTAGCGCGATACACACCCGATAACTGTCAGCAGGACGGCATACTGGTAAAACGGTATGCGCCCGGCACTGGCGTGCAGGGCATGGTGCAGGCTCGCTGGCACCCGCACGAATGCTTCACGCACCTCTCCCCGCAACAGGATCAGCCATGGCAGCAGTTGCAGTATCCGATACAGGGCCGGGTAATTCACCGGGTAATGGAGGAGGGCACCAAACAGTGCCATTTGCAGGGCAAGCCCCAGGATCAGGGGGATTGTCAGCAGCGGCCTGTGGTTTGCCTCTGGAAATACCAGCAAGAGCAAGGCTTGGCCATAGCACCAGCAGGCGCCAAAGAATGTCAGGGCAGCGAGGGCTTGCAGCCAGCCGAACCCATGCAGCAGATACAGGACACCGGAGGCCAGCAGCAGGGTGCGGGAGTGCGACGGGAGGACTAGCTGGAGCACGATGCCCAGAGCAAGGAAGCCGCCGCCCCAACGCACCGCATCGACCCATAATTGCGATAACCAGTAAGAGGGTACGCTGGCGCTGGTGGAAACAATGCCGAACAAGACCAGCAGCAACGATATGGCCAGCAAACCTGGAAGCAGGCGATCCGCTGTAACAAGTAGTTGTTTCATTATTGGCTGCGGCTGATCCAGGATGCGTAAAACCAAAACAGGGTACCCAGATAGGCGGCAGGCGTCTATTTTTTTCAAGTGTTCCTGTCGGTCCGTTCCGGTATAATCCCGCCGCCCCGAAACGGCATCCCCAATTAACTCACCAATCAACTCAACTAACGGATACTGCAATGTTCCAATCGATCGAGCGTCGCCCGCCTGATCCTATCCTGGGTCTGTCCGCGGCATACAAAAACGATACCAATCCCAAAAAAGTCGATTTGGGTGTTGGTGTGTACAAGGACGAAGCCGGCAACTGCCCTGTCATGACAGCAGTGAAGAAGGCGGAACAAACGCTCTGGAACACGGAAGATTCCAAATCCTACATCGCCCAGGCCGGCCCGGACCTGTTCATCAAGCATACGGCCGAACTGTTGCTGGGTGCTGGTCATGCAGCCCTGAAAGACAAGCGTGCCCCTGTGGTGCTGGCACCCGGTGGTTCCGGTGCCTTGCGCGTCGCTGGCGAGTTTGTGACCCGCACGCTGCCGGGTGCCCGCATCCTGGTAAGCGACCCGACCTGGAACAACCATATTCCGCTGCTGGGTTCCGCCGGTCTGAAAGTGGAAACCTATCCGTATTACGATTATGCCAGCCACTCGATCAAGTTCGACGAGATGATGTCCAAACTTGCTGGTGCCAAAAAAGGCGACTTGGTGCTGTTGCACGGCTGCTGCCACAACCCTTGTGGTGCTGACCTCAGCCAGGACCAGTGGCAGGCCGTGACTGAAGCTGCGCTAAAGCAGGGCTTCACCCCGTTCATCGACCTGGCTTACCAGGGCCTGGGTGATGGTGTTGCCGAAGACGTGTACGGACTGCGCCTGATGGCCAGCAAGCTGCCTGAATTGATCATTGCCAGTTCTTATTCCAAGAACTTTGGCCTGTACCGCGAACGTACTGGCGCTGTCACGGTAATCACCGAGACTGCTGTCCAGGCAGAAGCGGCGCAAAGCCTGGTCGTTTCTACCGCGCGCGAAATGTACTCGGTGCCGCCTGCCCACGGCGCTGCCCTTGTCGGCATGATCCTGGAAGACGCAGCGTTGAAAGCCGAATGGGATGCCGAACTGACCGAGATGCGTGATCGCATCAACGGGTTGCGTTCCGAACTGGTCGCCAAGCTGAAAGCCAAAGGGGTAGACCGCGACTTCAGCTTTATCCAGAACGAGAAGGGCATGTTCTCCTTCCTGGGCCTGACGCCGGAACAAGTGAAGCGCCTGACCAACGAGTTCAGCATCTACCTCGTGGGTTCCAGCCGCATCAACGTGGCCGGTATCAACAAGTCGAACATCGACTATCTGGCAGATAGCATCAAGGCTGTGTTGTAAGCATTCTTGACCAGCTCATCCAGAAAGGCGCTACGGGCAACCGCAGCGCCTTTTTTATTGAATGAATGTCGGGCCCTGCTCTCCAGCCAGGCAGGGTAGAAGCTCAAGGGCTGGAGTAATCAGAAGTCGACATTGAGCGTTACGCCATAACGCAGCGGCTCACCCAGTTGGGTATAGCTTTTGGCGGTGTAGCCATCCCGGGGGTCATTGCCGAAGTAGAAACCGCGCACGGAATAATCCTTGTCCAGCAGGTTGCGG
>Ga0209246_10001069_pt1 | contig 11095 bp, 16 predicted proteins | sample LauGreSpBDMM15SN_2_FD_187560 | JGI IMG/M metagenome (GOLD analysis project Ga0209246, IMG submission 187560) | Freshwater lake microbial communities from Lake Michigan, USA - Sp13.BD.MM15.SN (SPAdes) (version 2) | ecosystem: Environmental > Aquatic > Freshwater > Lake | place: Lake Michigan...
TCTTTGCGTTTACACGATAGATTTTTTTATTAGGGATCAGAGCTGCGCCCATTAATATACGCTTCTCTTTGTCTACTTCTTTAAGTTCTACTTCGTGTTTTGATAAGGCTACAAAGTTCTCCTCAATGGCAGGAGATTCTACGACGCTTACGGCATCAATTCCGCTTTGCTCGTCTTTAGGGTCAATGATTAATTCAATAACGTTCATATCTATTTAACTTTTTAAAGCTACAATGTTGCGTTTTCAATCCGGTTTCTATCTAAACTCTGAGCAGTAGTTACTGAACCACTTACCACATAAGCCTGCATTGGTTGTTGCTGAAGTTGTGCTAACTGATTGATACCTGAGTTACCTACTACGTTAAACGATGGGCTTATAGATGGGATAGAGCCGCCTCCTCCGCCATTATTTGATACAGGAGTTCCACCCTCAAACTTTTGTTGACCAATTTTAGCAACATTAGCTAAACCCGCAGCTACTGAAATACCTGCCGCAATAGCTCCACGAATAGGAGAGTCAGGAGTTGGCACTGGAGTAAACTGCGAAGCGTAAGCAGAAGTTGCATTTTGATAAGTAGTGATTAAGGCAGTTGCAATGTTAGCAGCCTTTTGAACTTGGAATGCTCTTTTAGCAGCCTTCTCTGATTTCTTTCCAAACAATTCGCTAATTGAAGCAATAGCAGATAAGCCATCCAAAGTTGCTTTTACTTTAAATGAGTTAGCTTGTTCTTCTATTTTTTTTGCTCTACTGGCTTTTGATTCAAGAATACTAATTTCTAAATCTGCTGCTTCTTGCTTTAATTGTACCTCCGTGTTTAATGAGCCTCGCAAACCGCCTAAATCCCTTTGGGTAATTTGTGTTTTAGCAATAGATAATGTTTCAATTTTTTTCATTGATTTATCTAAAGCATCTTCAAGTTCTTTAATTTGCGCTGCTTCTAAATCTTTGACATCTTTATTGTACTTTTTAGCTAATGCAATTTGCTCATCGTATTTCTTGTTAATAGCCTCAACTTGCTTGTCGTACTCTGACTTAAACAAATCCGTAGCAGCTTTATTATACTCAGCTAATTTTTCTAATTCTTCTTTACTTTTATTTTCCGTTGTAGTTGATGCTTTATCCGATGCCTTATCCGATTGTTCTTGTAAAGCAATTTGAAATCCTGCTGCTTCGTTTTTTAAAGTAGCTAATTTATTTTTGGTTTCTTCTATTGTTTTGTCTGCTTCTTCTGCAACTTCTTTAGGGTCAAAAACCAAACTTGTAATGCTTTTATTTAGACCTTCTCTTAAATTAAAATCTTTACCTAAAGCCTTTCCAACCATATCAACCGTGCCCAACAATAATTGCAAAGGAGCAGTTAGGAAAGTTAAAATACCCGATAGAATACTTTGGTTTCTTTTTGCTGCTGCTACCTGCGCTTTCTTAGTCGCTTCTTGATTAACTAATTGAGCTTCCGTAGCAGTAATTACGGCTTTAATTTGAGATTGTTTTATTCTTAAAATATCTTGTTCTGACTTTCCTTGTAGTTTTAAGATATTATCTTGACCTGAAATAGAATCGTATTTAGCTTGTTGTGCAAGGACGTTAGCATCCGTCTTTTCGTTAAGTTTAGATTGCTCGTCACTTACTCCACCTACTGCGCTTTTAATATCATCCCAGTACGCTGCAACAGTTCCTAATGCCACAACAAGTAAACCAATACCGCTTGCTCCAATAGCACCCTTTAAAGCCGTTCCAAATGCTTTGATTGATGGTATAGCTTCTCTAAATCCTTTAACACCATCAGCGATAGCCATTGCTGACTGCACCTTTAAAAGCTGCCTTTCTAAATCTTCAGATTCTACACCAAAAGCACCCATTGCTCCCTGAGCCAAGCTAAACCCTGCGGTAACACCACCTAACGCACCGCCTAATTTATTTGTAAAATTACCTGCGGCAGCATCAACTGCCATATCCGTTTGGATTTGTACCTTGCGATAATTACCAACGGTTTCTAATAAGTCTTTGTATTCCTTTGTAGTGCTTTTACCAGCAGCAGCTAATTCATACAATCTATCCTCAGCTTCGCCCATACGAGCAGTAAGCGGTTGTATTTCTCCATATACGTCTGCAAAACTTGCTGATACATCGTGATTGGCTTCTGCAAGGTTATCCATTGCGTTAACCGCCTGTTTAGTATCTACGTTTATCTTTATAGTTTTAACCTCTGCCATTTCGTTTATTTATAAGTTCTCTTTTACCTTGTTTGATTGCCTTCTTCATAGACGTGTGCAGCTTGTATTTTCCTTTGGCAATGTCTATCTCTTCGCTGATGCCGTAGTGACTATCAAGTTGGAGCATTGCAATTATTTGTTGTATCATTCTATTACTATAAAAATGTTATCATTAGTCTGCGTTCCGTTAGCGTAATCAAACCTTACACCTATTGAGTACACGTTACCGCTTGTCAAAGATCCTGTAGTTATAGTTACGTTTTGACTTGACGTTAAAGTTGTTTGACTTAATGTTATGTCAGCAGCAGAAGGAGTAAGCAAAGCAGTAATACCTCCGTTTGGAATGTTGATTGCAGCAACTGCTGAACCACCACCCGCAGGAATATTTATAAACGGTACTTTGTTAATAATTGGTCTGAAATCTAAGTAAAGCGAGAACTGAACTTCTCCTGTTGTTAGGTTCGTGTTCATATCGTTAATGATATACCGCTTGTCTCTGATGATTAACCTATCGTTTAGCTTTAGGTTTGTCAGAACTCCTACTGGTAGAATTGTCTTGACGTTGATGAGCCTTTGCTTTAGGTTGTAAAGATTGTACAAGTACGAAAAGTAATACTGAGCAAATAGTGTTTGTTGGATAGGGTAATTTAATAGCGTTGATGTTTCAGGAGAAAAGTTGCTTGTTAAATCCGTGTTGTTGTAGCGTAAGTCTTGACCAAAAGGTGTGTAGTTGGTAATTGTAACAGTTGAACCCGCGCTGAATTTAAAATTACAGTCTAAATTGTCATATTGATAAAGCAATATAGGTTTCGGTGTGTATGGTGCAAACTCATTGTTTAAAGCATATCCTACTTGTAAATTAGTTGCTGTAAATTTCTGTTGTAAAATGTTTTCGAAAGGTAAGTCAACTGTAAACTCTCCACCATCGTAAGGGTACTGATATGTCATATCTCCGTAACCTCGTGAGTAGACTTGAGTAAACTGCTTGTTAAGGAAGCAGTCTGAATCTTGATACTTAAAAGATATCTTTTTGTAAAGCGGCATACGAGCAACATCAATAGAAGTAATGTCCGTGTCTTCGGTAATGTCTACAATTGCTCCTTGACCGTACCAATCGTCAAGGGGTGCAATGTCGTATGTATTCTCTCCTGAACCTACGCAAACCATATTAAAAGTCTTTAGGATTCCTGCAAAGAAATCTGCAATCTTCATTTGAGGTGCGTTATACTCCAAACTTTGAGTGAGAACCATATTGGTTGCAGCATCCGTTGTTGATTGTGTTTCCGTAACCAAAGACGAAGCATTCAAATAAAGAACTGAGTATTTAAGAGAGTGAGTTACGTTAACTGCTGCGGCAGGTCTTAGATAAACTTGATAAACTGCATTCAAACCTGATGTCTGATTGACTACATCCAAAGTATAAGTACCAGTTGCACTAATCTGAACTGAGTTAAGTAAGTTTCCGTTTTGGAATACATCAGCATAAATAGTGGCAGCAGTTGACAAAGAAATAATCTCAATCTCAAGTTGATGTGTAAGCACTCCGTTTAACTCTGTGAATGTAATTGTGTCAGCAGTAGTGTCTATGTATGGAGAAAGGTCGTAGAGTCCAGTTGGAGCAGAAACTGATTGAATGTCAACTAAATGTTGCTTGCCTATAATGTCAAATTCAGTTTTGTTTTTGTAATATAAAAATAGCTTAGTAAATCTATCATCTTGCAAGAAAGTGCCGTTAAATGTTACTCCGTATTTAGCTTGAATTAAGTCAAAGATTGTACTTACTCTGACGGCAGGAAAAAGCTCATTAAAATGGATTGCTCCGCTACTTGCGTGTATATCGTTTTGGGATATAGAAGTTATATCAAGCCAGTTAGGAGTCGTAGCGTTTACGTAGTTTGATTGATAATGCCAAATGCGTTTAGAGCTAATTAGCGGATACTTTACATCATATTGGTTAGTTCCATCCGTGAGTCTATTTTTAACCTCTGTACCCGAATAAACGTGATTATAGTCAGTATAGTCCAAATCAGAAAGTAAATCCTCACCAAAGTAATCTTTGAGCGTTCTGCCATCTCCGTAAAATGTTACCGTATAGCTTTCAGGTCTTCCGTTTTTTAGGTTTGACTTTTCTACTTGCAACTTACCCCTCCTAAAGAAAGTCAAGTCAATCTCAATAAAGGAATCTAATCTAAGGTTATAATCAAATAAAGCGTTGACATCTGACTGATAAAAATGTTGAAGTATTCGGTTGTTATGATCACTCGCAGGAATTGTAAAGCTCTGCGAAAAGTCCGTAAAGGTTTTAGATATGTCTTGAACGTTTTGTACTGTACTTGTGAGGTTTATTGTTTCGTCATTGAATAGCTCTAATCTTTCCGAGTTTTCATAGTTACCAAACAAACCGCCTAACGAGTTAAGATAGTCAATCATACATTGACCGCTTTCGCATACTCCTCCAGCATTAGTAACGCTTTGAAAAAAGTTGTTGACTACCGATGTTGTTATATTTTGGTAGCGTGTTGTACTGACGTATAAGTGTACCTCTCTGCTCATTACATTACTGAGTTAATAACGTCATATGCAAATTCAAACTCCATCTCGTAGTTGATTAGATTTGAGTTTATGGATTTCTTTAAGTCCATTGACTTCGTGTTTAGCTTCGCAGCAGTTTCGTTTACAAGTATCTTTTCGCTTAACATTAGCTGTTTAATTTTCTCCTTAAAGGTTTCATCTACCCAGTCCGTGTTTACTTTGATTGTTTGCTTTCCGTTAGCGTTAAACACTTCTCTTTGTCCTTCAGTTAATAGGTAGTTAGGGAACGTGCTTTGCATTAGGTTATACTCCGTGTTTTCAACATTCAAGCTATCGTAACTTGCTTTAAAGAACCACTCCCTTTGCCACGCTCCGTATTTATTTACAAAGTCAATCTGAACTGGAGTATATTTACATTCAGTTTTTGGGTAAACATTGGAAGTCCATAAAACTGCGTTTGCTGAATTTAAAAACTCAACCTTATTGCCTACTGACTCCCACCCTGCATAAACTCTTACAACGTCTCTTACTGCATTTACACTTAGGGTTATTGTTTGTGTTGCTGCCGTACTATAATTCGTGTATTTAACTTTGGCTACATTGCCACCTGTGTAAGCCGTAAACCATCCTACGTTGTTGATAGGGTTATAATAGTAATTCGTGTTATCAGAAAAGACATCAAATAAAACAGGGTTGCTTCCTTCTGCATAGTATCCAAATCCGTTAAAGCCTAAGCCAGTAACATCAGAACCAGTTTGTGCAAAGGTGCTTCCGATTCTCCTGTACTTTCTATACAAGAAATTGACGTACTGATTTGTCGGAGTAGCTGCCGTTGTAGCAGGTTGCGTTTGTAGATTGTTGTGGTCTATAAACTCGCTGATGTAAGGCGATAAATCGTAATAGGTTGCAGGAGCATTAGTCGCAGCAATTAACTTGCTTAAAACGTACTGCGGTGCGCTTGGCATTGAACCTGAGTTCCACAAGTAAAGTTCTATCTTGGTTTCTACTTGCCCTGCTACGTTTATAGTTACGATGTGTGGACTCCTTGTAAATATGTTAGCCATTTTGTTTTTGTATTTGGTCTATTTGTTCATTGAATAATTTTAGAGCATCAAGTCCGTATTTTTCTACCAGCTCCTCAGGTAGTCGCTTGTAAGCTGCCTCAAACGGTTTAGTAAAAAACAAGCTCTTGCTTATGCCTTTGTTAAAGATGCTCCTTGCAAGTGCAAACTTCATACTTGTTCTTTTTACGAACTTACCTGATTTGTCTCTTGGAGATAATCCTTTGCGCCTAAGCCATACATCTAATGACTTTAACATCTTGGCATTTGGCACTCCTTTTCTGAAACTGTACTTTGAGCCGTGCTTTTCTTTTAGTCCGTTGACACCTGCATCTTGAAACACTCCGTAATCTTCCATAAAGAACTCAATCGAAATGGAGTTAGGCATCGTCTTGACTTGACCTCGCAGCGTTTTGTATAACTTACCGTTTGATTTTTTAAGGCGCACAAGGTTCTTTTTAGAGGTGTCAATGACATAATCTCTAAACTTCTCTAATTCCTTTTGTACTTCCGTGTTTTGCATCAGCAGATTGTTACCTCGTTAGGGATAAGGATGTCAAGTGTCATAGTCCAGCCTGCCATAAAGTTTTCAAAGCGTTCAGTAAACGGCTCACAAGTAGGATTGCCGTCAACAACGTACTTATCATCCCACAAGTTTCCGTGTAGCATTAGCGCATAGGCTCGATTTAAGACCTCCAATTGTGTGTTGAGTACATCTTGCTCATTTGAGTTGCCTCTAAACACGTCAGTTGTTGCAGTTTTGCTTATGTCAACAATGTCCATCGCAATGAGGCTTACGTTAAAGCGCACAACATTGGTTTCAAACGATGCGTTGTTGATCATCAAATGTACAAGCGGAAAGATTGTCTGCTTGTTTAAGTCCACCTCAAAGATGTCGCCTTCCGTTACTGTGTTTACAATAGGGTCAGCTATAAAGTGTGTTTTAAGTTTGTTCGTTATATCGTAAAATCCTTTCATCGTCTTAGTTGTCTTTCAAGTTGCCGTTGTTCAATTTCGTTTTTTTGCTTTTCGAATGTGAGATAGGTAAGACATTTAGTAACCCTTGACTTGGCGATGTCGTCAAACTTTGTGACATCTCCTTTAGCGAGTGCATAAAGTGACTGATACCATCCCCATCGTTTGCTAAATTGAGTTGTTTCGCTAAAGTCTGCGACAGGTTCTTCTCCTTCTTCATCTCCGTCTCCAAATAGTTCAGAGTAGCTTGCAGTAAGTCGCTTTCTAAAGTCCAAAAAAAAACCGATGCTGCAATACATACATCTAATGGTGCGTACTGCATCAGCTCCTCCATATCTTTGTTAGGGTTGTATTCTGCTATCTCGTATTTATCTCCGCTTCGTGTTTTTATAGGGCGGTACAAAACTGCCATTGCCTTATGGAATTTATCCCAGCTTTGCAAATGAGAATCCAAATCCACGTACTCTCCAAAGGTTATCTCTTCAAGTTCAGGAATAAAGCCAAACTCAATATCGCCTATCATAAATTTAGGTGTGAATTTAGGCACTTGATTGAACAGTTGCGTAAAGTGTGCTATCAATTCGTTTAATGAAGTCAGCTTTATCTTGGCTACTTCTACTAATCGGATTCCGCAGAATATCTCTACCATCTTTTGAGCTACAAACTCCTCGTCAGTAGAGTCACGTTGCACCTTCAGAAAGTCCTGATAGTGCTTTAGTGGGATTTCGTTTAGTGTTGATGGTACGTTTATTTGTACTTCCATAATTATTTAACTTGTGATTCGTCTTTTTGTAACACATAGGCATAAGCCTGAGCCAGCATCTGAGTGTGCCTTCTGACGTTGAAGATGTCATTGAATACGATGTTGACTCTTTTGCCTGTCTTGTCTTTGATGTATTGCTCTACTACCCTAATCATTTTAGGCAGCTCATCGGATGTTGTATTGTCCATAGTTTGATTTTAGTCCGATTGCTTCCATCTCGTGATAACGTAAAGCATCAATAGCGTGATTGTAGTGGTCTATCGGTTTGCGCATTCGTTGACCTTGCTTGTCAGTATCCCAACAATATGAGCGTAGTTCTTTGATCAGGTTCGTGCTTTGCTTAGTTACTAAATAGTCTTGCCTTTGCATTACGTCAATACCGTAGTTGATTGAGTCAGCTCCTTTCGTTACTCCTTTGATTGTTTTGCCTTGACGTCTTATCTCTTCGATGGATTTAGGCTCTGAGCTATCTGCGTAGATGATGATGCTTGACGGAAGTATCTTAGCGATGTCTGAGTTAACCATTCCTGTGCGGTAAACAAGTTCGTTTACTATCCGTGTTCCGTTATAGTTGTAAATCTCAATTGCTGCCGTAGGGTCATTCGTGTATCCAAAGTCTAATCCTATTCCTATCAGCTTCGCTTCTTTTGGGATCGTGTCTATTTCTTTCCAATTGTTAAAGACTACTCCTTCAAGACTACCTACTTGCCCAAGACCATACACTCTCCACCAATTAGCCCAGTAAGAACTCGTAGCTGCTTTGTCTCGGTTCTTTTCTATTTGTGTAACAATTGATTCGTCAAGTGCCTCGTTGTCTTTGTAGGTTAAGATTATAAAGTCCGTGTCTGGCTCGTCTTTTAGTTCCTTGTGTACCCAAAACTCATTGGCAGGGTTAAAGTCCAAGTACACCTCTTTCTTTGTACGTATAGAAAGCTCATTGTAAGCCTCAAAGGTTACGTTGTTGCACTCGTTTATGTATAAGATGTCACGTCTCGCACCTCGTAGTTTAGATGCGTCATCTGCTGAGAAGAACTCTATTGATGAGCCGTTAGCAAATTCGTATCTCAGTAGGGTCTTGTTGAATCTATCATCAAAGTAACGATTAGTCCAGCGCATTATCTTTAGGAAGTCTTTAAGCGCACCCCTACGTAAATGAGGTATCGTTTCAGCCACCACGGAGACTTCTAAGCCATTTTCTTTAGCGCACTTGTCTATGAGTATAGGAAGGATGCCAAACGTCTTACCTGCGGAAGTTCCGCCTTGAATGATTTTTATCCTTCCGTTTAAAGAAAGGATTTTATTTATCGATGTAGTTCTCTTGAACATCTATTGCTTTTTGCTCTTCGGGGAATAACGGCATCTCCATCGTGACAGTCGTTTCAGTCTTCTCTGATAGTCCGTTTAAACGTTGTGTGATTGACGCATTGTACTGTCCTACCATACCTCCATTTATTTGGTCAGTTCTGATTTCTCTCTTTATATATGAGCAGATGGGTAAAAATTGTTCGTAAGCATTGTCGATATTCTTAAAATACTGCTCAATAAAAAAGCCTTTCTTTTGATAGATGTAAACTTCAAATCCATCAAGTGATAGCGGTACTTCAAGCGGTTCTGCTACCATATCTCCTGTTCTTTGGTTTAGTGTGTACTTGTATCTTGGGTTGTCCTTTACGTAGGTTTTGTACTCCTTGAATAGGTTGTACATATCTTCGGGGGTTTCAACGTTTCTTGGTCTTCCTACTTTTGCCATTTTCTATTTCGTGTTTTTGTAGTTGTTCTCTGCATATTGCGTATCGTTGGTCTTTGTCATACTCTCTGACCATAGTGTCATCCATCATACATCTTTGGATGAACTCATTGTTCTGCTCTTTAGGCAATGGTTTCGGAATAGGCATCGTATACTTTTCTTAGGTTGATTACTATCTCTCTGAAACAAGAAGCGCAAGAGGATGGCTCTAAACGTATCTTCATTATTCTTGAATAGATTTCTCTTACTCTTGTTACTTCAGTTGGTTTGAAGGTTTCTCTTTCAAGGATTCGTGTTTCCGTAAGCCAGTTGTACTCCTCTTCAGTTAAGCACTCAGGTTTGCGGTATGGAAACCACTCGTTGAGTTTTTTCTTGCGCTCTTCGCATCCGCAGTCCTCTCCTGCTATAAAGTTAACGAGCTTCTTAATTCCTGTTACTTCGGTTATTTGATCTATGGTATCTCCTAACCCTTGTGCTTTTTTCTTTGTTGCCATTTTAGTTATATTAAATCAAAATCGTTATTACTGTAATCTTCGTAGTCCTCGCCTACCTCATCTTTTAATCGTTCCTTGCAGTTTTTTAGCGTGTTAAATATCGAAGTAAGTGAGATGCCTGAGTCTTTAGCTATGTCTCTCATTGATGCGTTGCCTTCCTTGTAAACTTTAAACAACATTGAATCGTACCAATGCCAGTTATCCATCTCTTCGTTTATTCTTTGGTGTATTCTTTCTAAGGCTTCGTGTTTTTCTAACTCTGAGTCTTCGTCTGCAACTCCTCTTACTTCGTCTAATGATAAAAACTGAACACTACCAGTTTTGTTTATTTCAAATGCTCGGTTGCGAAGCATCATCCACATTAAAGCAATGTTTGGTCTTCCGTCTTTAAGTATCTTCTCCTCGTAATTGTACTTGACAATTCTTAGGTAAACATCCTGTACAACGTCTTCTGCAAGGTCATACTCTCCAAATGAACGAACTATCTTAACCCATTCTTTGTGGTGGTCTGCTAATATTTTAAGTGCATCCATTTGATTAAATTCTAAACAAATATAGGATTAAATTCTAATCACGCAAATAAATAAAAAAAGCCACCTGTTAAAGTGGCTCTAAATTGTTTAAGTAAATTTCTCGTGAAACGTAGTTATCTATCTTGTGTAAGGTTGATAAGGTTACGTCTTTTCGCTGAAGGAAGTTGTTTAACTGAAACTGATGCATCTTTAGTCCTTTGGCTTTTATGTCTTGGACTATTTGGTTTCGTGTTTTTACAAGCAGTATCCTATGCAGTTGTTTTCGGAGTGTGTCATCGTCTATGTACATCAAAAAGGAAGATCATCGTCAATACTATCTCCAACAGGTCTGCGCTCTTCAGTAGAAGCTACATACGGCTCGCTAAATGATGCTGAAAAGAACTTGCCAGCTTTGCCTTCTTTTATCCATAGAGCAACTTCCATCTCTTTACCGTTTACGTTTACCTTTCCTTTGTAGTCAGGGTGGTTGTCCATTCTCTTGTTCGTGTTCTTAAAGATTGCTCCTGTGTTTACTTTGTTTTCCATTTGTATTTGTTTTTATTATTTACGTTTAAAATGAACCTTTAAATATCTGTGATACTATTGCAGTTCCTACTATTGCTATCATTCCTAATACAAGGAACATTACGATAATTGCTAGTGTTTTTTCTTTCATTGTTCTTATTGTTTAAAGGTTTTGATTACAATCCGTTCTTTGGCAACTATATCCACCAACTTTTGGATGACCACACCTGCATTGTTCTTGTTGTTTAAAGGTTTCATCCCAATACTCTTCA
>Ga0209246_10001083_pt1 | contig 11029 bp, 6 predicted proteins | sample LauGreSpBDMM15SN_2_FD_187560 | JGI IMG/M metagenome (GOLD analysis project Ga0209246, IMG submission 187560) | Freshwater lake microbial communities from Lake Michigan, USA - Sp13.BD.MM15.SN (SPAdes) (version 2) | ecosystem: Environmental > Aquatic > Freshwater > Lake | place: Lake Michigan, USA...
CAGCAGTAGCTTGCGTGGTGGCTGTGCTTGCAGATCCGCTGGCGCTTGTGGCCGAGGTGCTCGCATTGCTGGCTTGAGTGCTGGCAGTGCTGGCAGAGTTTGAAGCGTTAGTCGCGGAGGTGGACGCACCGCTGGCACTGCTAGCCGCAGCTGTTGCAGATGTGGCAGCTGCAGCAGCACTTGTCGCAGCAGCTGCAGCATCAACTAACAGCGACCACTTGGCAACATCAGCATTACTGCTAATGGGTTGACTACCTGTGGATGTATGTTGTGTTAGACAGTTGTAAATATTGCTATTGCTAGTGTCCTTAACAATATCGCGCACATAGTAAATTGTTGAAGTCGCCCAATTACCACGATTTGAGCCAATAAACTCAGTGGCCGTTGGGTTTCCACTGGAATCAAATGCCAGCACTTTACTAGCTCGTACTGTAGATCTAGGCAATATCATATTGATAGTTGTCGGATCAGTCTGAGGCGCTTGCAATGACCGAACAATACCTTCAGCGTTTTGCTGGGCAAAGATGGTCTGCTGGTCGAGCTCGTCATTCAGCGTGTTAGCAAAGAAGTCGCCACCCGTGGTGAAGTCTGTAGACCTAGAGATAGTACGGTTGCCAACAATGGCGTATTGTGTGGGGCTTGTTGGAGACAAGGCCAAGCCGGTGGCTGTGATGGTCACCGAGCCTGTACCGTTAGACGCAATGCTGACCGTGTAGTGAGTGGTCAACGTCAGCAGCACGTCGTCTTTGTAGACGGCAATGTCTGTGTTGGCCAGAATCTCAAAGGTAAACGCATAGGGGCCTTCGCCACCGGTTCCGGTAGGCGCATACACAGCTCTGCGTGTTACGTTACTAATTGGTACTGGCATAATATTTCTCCTGTCCTAATTGTATGGTTTTAGCGTCCATATGTTCTTTCAATATTGCGATTTCTGCGCATGGCTGCAGCTAGCTCTGGGAAGTCAATTTGACCGCTCTCATCAGGGTTGCCGTCTGGATCTCCAGTCATTCGCATCTTGGCCATTTCACGGTACTTGCCAACAATGCTCATAATGAACTTTTGCTGATCACCTTTGAGCAATGGTTCACCAGAGGTAATAGCGTCAATCTTGGCCTGCTTTAACTCAAAGGGAATACGTTGCTCAAGGTTTAACCCGTCGTCCAATATCTCTTGACCGTATAGGCGCTTAAAGCGATTGATTTGGCCAGCTGATAAGCGCACACCATCCCACGTCTCAGACGGGTTAGCTATGCCAAAGTCTAGGCTTACCAGTAGCTCATCTACCTCCGAGCGCCGCCCCTCAGTTGCTGAGATAACTGGAGTCCAATTTAACCAGTAATCTAGCCCACGGTTCTTAACCGACTGCTCGCGGCCTAAATTGTCTAGCATGGGTGGCACACCCTCAGATAAGCCTGGTATGCGAGACATGATGCGCTGGCGTGCCTCATAGTAGGCACGTAGACCCAATGGTGTGTTCATCTCAGGCGACCTGGGGTTTGACTTGGTTGGATCAACTAGCCGCTCAATGTGCGCCATCAAAGTGCTGTTGCTCATGCCAACGCCTGGTGTGCCGGTGTACAAGAAGTTGGCAAACTGCTTGGCCATGGCGTCCATGGCAAAAACAAGTTGTTCTCCCTTATCGGGATTTCTTGATCTGGCAATAGACAACATCTCGCCTACAAACTGCATCATTGGCAAATTGCTCATGTACTCAGCTGTAGCTGTCATACCGGCCATAGCCATAGTCTCATATTCTGTGCGGTCTGGATGGCGGTCAAACTTAGTCGCGTCTGCCATATCTGAACCCATAGCAAAGATCATGCTGATAGGGTCAAATCTTGCATAGCTGACGTACAGCTTATCTTTGCCTACGCCTACTTTTGTAATAGCACGTAATCTTTCAAGGTTCGCATCACTTATTTCGTCTCTATCAAATATAAAAGAATAAGGCTGCCATCCAAGTTCTTCTAATGCTTTGCGATCCTCTGTCTGCGTTGGGCCAGATCCTGTCATTCTGTTGTCTAGAGTCAACATACTGGCACCAACAATGGCCGAGCCACCCATGGCTAGACGCGCCATAGCTGCATCACGGTGGCGGCCACCCTTGCTCCACATGTCATGGAACCGTGGGGACAAAGTGTTAAGCACTGGAATATAGCTAGATCCCTCAATAAACAAATTGGTTACTGTTTTGGCAAATGGCTGGAAAACTTTAACTGCTGGTGAAGATAAGAACTTATTGATGCCGTAATAGACCTCGCCTAGATTACCTTCTTTGCTTATGGTCTCTTGTAGTGTGACCATGCGGCGCATTCCTTCAATGCTCTCTTGCATGGTGCGAGGCCGCTCAGACAGCAACTGGGTAATCTTGCCCTCAACCTCAATTCTGGCAGCCACGTCGTCCATGCCTGCAGCGATGAGTCGGTCATATTCTTTGTTGGCAAAGCGCCAGCCTTCCTCATGTAGCTGGTAGCGACCAACAATAGCACCAACAAACTCATCAGCTGCAGCAATTGGTCTAAAGCTCATGGCATCTTGCACAAAGCCTAACCCGTCTATTGCCTTGCCAAGGAAAGTATCGCGCAGGTCTGGTGTGCGATATACCTCTTTGCCAAATAACTTGAGCGGTGTATCGGATAGGTACTCGCTGCTTAACGGGTTAGCAGGCTGAGTGATGTCTGTCATCTTAGATTCACCACCACGCTTTAAGGCTTCCTTGGCTAGCTCCCACCCATCTAGTATCCCGTTCTTGACGCCAGACAGGCCAGCCTGTACGTCATCTAGATAGTAGCGATCTGGGTTAGCGTTTGGTAGCTTGGTGCGAATAGCGCCAAAGCCTGAGGCTATGGTTCTTTCAATGGGTTGAAGTACGCCAAACAATGCACTGCCAACAATGTTGTAGGCGTGTGTCACCGGATCATTGAGCAAATTAGCCTGGTATGTATGCATCCACACGTCGCGCATCTTGGCACCAAGGCCGGCTTCAATAATGCGGTTTTTGCCTGCGCGTGTTGGCGTGTCTAAGTAATCTTTAGCCAGTTGATACAGCACCGCGTCTGATTGGCTAACATTAAGCTCGTCAAGCGCCGCTCTTACGTTGGCAGTGTCTAGGCCAGGGCCTTTGTCTTTGACGCGCTTAAACACGTTCATAGACCTTGCTACGTCTGTCTGTATACCCTTGAGCTGGTCAACAATGATTTTGTGCTGGGCAAGCTGTAGGCGTAGGTTCAGTTTTCCAGCATCGTCAAGCGTGCCGTCTTTCATTTTGCCAAATAAGTTATCTAAACTCTTGGCGCTTTCGTCATGCACCACAACGGCGCCAGCCAATTGCCTGGCTAGTTGGCTGCCGCCCACAGTTGTCTCCATAGGTTCGCCAGCAAGAGCTGTCTTTAAGAACTGTTCTGGCACGCCTGCGTTGATAGCTTGCATGTAGATTGAGCGCAGCGACATGCTTGGTGCTTGAGTCGCAAAGTTGTCGCCTGCAGCTTGGATCGTGGCAGCTAGCCCATCGTTGTCAGTCCAAGCGCTGCTTATAGGTGTCTCAGGTGGCTTGGCTTGCGCCTCGCCTGTGGCTATGAGCTCTTCTCTCTCAGCTGCAATCTTGTTAACTTCTGTTATGTCTGCGGGTCGGGGCTTGGCTGGCGCAGGTACTGCAGCCGTTGGCGCAGCTGGTGCAGGTGCCACAGGTGTAGCCACTGGCTTAGTGGCACCAGGCGGCACAGGTATAACCTCATCTACTAACTTAGGCTCTTTGGCTGCACGGGCACCCTTTGCAGTTAAGCCCTTCAATATGCTCATGCCTAAACCAGCAACTTGTACATCCTCGCCAACATCCATGGTGGGCAAGCCTTGATCAGGTGTGGCAGGCAAAGACACATCTACATTGGTCGGATCAGGCGTGGCGATCAGGTCGCCAAGTCTCTGCTCTAGGGGTCTTTGTTCGATGGCCATTATTAAGATCCAGGCTGCTGTACTTTGTGCAAATCAGCAAAGTTAAACGGTTTAAGGTTTTGCATTGCCATTTCATCCATATCAGACAAGTCAGGTATTTCCTCAACACTTTCCTCAAAAAGTGATTGATGTGGAAACTGCTGCAAAAAGTCTTCTTCGTTTAGAGTAAATTGTTTTTTCATTATTTATCCCCTAGCGGTTTGTAGTCGTTTGTCAAAGTAATTTGACCAGTGCCTTGTTTTGCTATGGTCACATCACGATTGCTATACACAGGCTGGCCTGTTTCGTCTTTGACAATCTTACCTTTAACCTTTTGTATTTGTGGATCAAAATACACAAAGAATCCATTAGAGTCTTGAGCAGAACTAATTTCTTTTCTAGTTTGCGCCTTATTGCGCAAGCCAACAACAACGCCATCTACACCTTGTGCCTGTACATCTAAAGGCCTAAAGTCATATGTATCACCGTCAATGACTTTGTATATCTTTCCAGTTTCTTCATCAATCAAACGCTCTGGCAATATTGATTTATTACTAAACGCCATCGCTACATTTGACCCAGTATCCAAGCGCTTGCGCATTTGTTTCCAGTTCTGGTTGTCATTGGTTATGGTTTCTTTTAAACCGTTATATCCAGCTGGCTGTGTAACGCCTGTAGACGAATATGTGTAATGATGATTTGGCGCAATTGGGTTGGTGTTATTTTTTGTGTAGTCATAGAAAGTAACATCAGGGTTAGATTTAATAATTTGGTCGTACACCCTTGGGTTTATATCTGACAACACATTTAAACGTATAGCCAAGTGATTGCCATTTTTGGCGGCTTTTATTTTTAGCGCTGTAATTTCATCATTTAGCTTGATACCAAAGTTTTCTGGATCTCGCATAAATGCTTGTGTCAAATGGAAACTGCGTAGGCGTGGTCCTTTGAGTGCGTCAAGATCTGCACCTCCACCCATAAAGAAATAACCGCCTGATGTTTTGCCTAAACAATCACCAGCACATGAGGCAGAATTTGGACAGGTAGTGAACTTGCCTTCTTTGAAAGCAGGAGATAAGGCTAATCCAGCGCTCTCAACATTGCGACCATCTGGCAACTCTATAGGCTCGCCACCTTCCACGCCTTTTTCAGTTTTAAGTAGTTTGCCATTTGTAGTTAATAGAGACTTTGTTTTACCAGTCTTGTTATCAGTTCCTAACCATTTTGCCAAAGCAATACTTGCCTCTTGGCTCTTTTGCACTTTAGCTTCTGGTGCAAGGCTAGACCAGGTGGTTATAGCGTTGTCAATACTTCCTGATAAAGTTGGAATGCTTGGTGGTACTTTGATTGGCTCTTGAAATACCTTAACGTCTGGCACTATATTCATCTGCACTGGAGTACCAAGTTTCTCCATGGTCTCCAAGGCCATCTTGCCAGCTGTAGGTGCAAGAGCTTTGCCGGTAGCCATAGCGCCTTTGACAGCCATCGTGCCAGCCTTGGCCGCTAGCAATGGATCTCCCACCAACTCGCCAACAGTACCGCCAGCTTCAGCTGCAGCCTGGCGCTCTTCTGGCGTTAGGCCTAGTGCGCTTGTGCCAGGCGGCACAGCTGGTGGCAAAGGTATTGTTATATCTGTGCCTGGTATCCTAAAACCCTCTTTGCTTACCTCTTCGCTTGATGGTAAAAAAGTTGGATCTTCCATTGTTTTACCAGCACGGCCAACCTTATCCATAAAGGTGCCACCTTGGTTATCAGTGGCCAAGGCACCAATAAAGCGACCAATTTTTTGCATGTCACCGCCAAAGCCAAGAGCAGCTGCCGTGCCTTCACGCGCAAGTCCAGCACCAAAGTCTGGCGCGCCAGTAATCATCCTCTCGCCAATAGTGCTCTTTTGGCTGCGCTTACCCATGCCAGGGTAGACGCCAAAGGCTGCGCCAGCATCGCTCACCACAGGGCTAGGGCCAGCCGCCAGCTGCACCCCATCCATGCTTGGCTCATCCTGCGCCGCCGCTGGGTAATCCCTTTGGATATTAAAGTCCATGTACCCAGAATCAAAGTCTCTAATCATTGCGCGTCCAATGCTTGACGTTGTTGTTGAATAATTTGTAAGCGCTGCTGTATGCTATTTAGGTCTTCTGTTTTTAAACCTAATTTTTTTGCTTGGCTTGCAATGTCGTTGTAGTCAGACTCCTCGCTAAACACAATACCTGTTTTGCGTGTACTTCCTTGCATGCCGTATTCGCCATTTAATATCTCTATGTTTTTTGCAATGGCTTTTGCTTGTTCGCTACTTTGACGTTTAACAATTATTTGTTGTGCAACCTCTAGCTTAGATGGCACAGGCTTGCCTTCTCTTTGCGACTTATCCAACTGCAATTGGAACTCTTTAGAAAAACGTCTAGTTAAATTTGCATATGCCTCATTTTGAAGTTTACTAATGTTAAATTGACCAGGCACAATCTTTGACTCGGTACGAAATATCTTTTCAATATCGCGCTCTTCCTCATTGCCGCGTGTAATGAAGAAAGGCAAGATGGTGCTGCTAAGTTGTTTGTAGCCTATACCAAGCTCTTTAGAGCGCTGCTCAATAGACGCTGGATTAGGATGCATGCCACTCATAATCTCTGTCTTTAATACAAACTCAGCGCGTGGATTGGCTATCTCACCAGCTGCGCGCTTGTTTGGCATATCAAAAACACTCTCTGGGCTAATAGCTTTAGGACTACGTATAGAGATGGTGCGTAATTCTTTTAGCGCTGCAGAGCTACCAGTTGTAAAGTAATCGTTTTGCAGTTGTGCAACCCTTACAGTATCGCCCTGCAGTATGTCCTTCTCTGATTGATCCTTTGTCGTCTGACGTTCAATCTGAGTAGTCCTTAAATTACTTCTAATCTTTGCTTGGTCTGCAAAGTTTAATGTGCTGAAAATTTGGGTCATCTTTCCAGCATCACCCCTATCGAGCCTTGCAATAGCTGACATTGCATCTGGTGCAAATGCAGTATCAATCACATGTTTGGAAACCGCCCCTATTTTTGCGTTGGTTAAAGCCGCCTCAAACTTTGTGCTGTATTCTTTTTGCACGGCCTTGTCGCCTAGCAACATAGACTGCGTCAAGATGTCTTTTCTAAACACATCTGCAATTTCGTCAACTGAATACTGCTTTCCATTTATGGTAACGCTGCCCTGTTCAATGTTTTGTTCCATTAAACGCACTTGATTGTCAAAGTCTGCATCAAACTTAGCAAACCGCTGCGCCTTGGCTCGCTCTAGCTCTGCGGTGTACGCAGCGTTAAGTACTGTGTGTCCATGCGTTGCCATGGTGGCTCTAAACTTGATAGACGCCTCTGGATCTATGCTTGACAAAGACTTGGAATACCCGTCTGTCATTGTCTTAATCTTTGAGCTTACTTGCTCAGACGATGCCCTGCCGTCTTTTACGTCGGCCAACAACTTAGTCAGCTCGTTGCGCCCCTCGATCTCAAAGTGTCCAGATATCTCTAAGCTGCGCGCCTTGGCCACCGCTTGGTCAAAGAAGTTAAGGGAGCTGGTGCTACCAATGCCAAGAGGCACACCTTCTTTGGCCATCTGTAGTTGTTCAGTTGTTAACTTGTTATCTGCTGCGTACTGCAAACCTTCTTGCTGGCGCATGGGCGCAGCTAGTTGGAAAGCACTAGCGCTCATCCTGTCGAGCACTTGGGCTAGCTGGCTAGCTCCTTGTGCCGCAGCCCTTGGTCCGACAAAATCTACCGCCTGCTGCTGTGGCTGCACCATAGGCACACCGCCCACAGAGCGCAGTTGCATTTGTCCTGATTCAAGTCTTTGTGTTGCCATATCAGCTCGTAGATGTTGGTGTTTTAGGCGCAGCAGGTGACGCAGTCAGTCTGAGATAGTCAATGCCAGCCTTGCCCAGCTTGGCGCCAGCAAGCAGACCACTAGTTCTGCGACCAGCCTCGCCAGCAAACGTGAGCTGGCCAGCTTGGCTTCTTGCGCTGTAGAGGTTGAGCGTGTTCTGGTACTCAGTAGACTGCAGCATAGCCGTCGCATCCTCAAAGCCCAGCACCCGAGCTGTCAGCGCGTTAAGGTCTGATATGCCTACGTCGCGCATAGTGCCTTGGATGTTTTGGTTAATCACACTCTGTATAGATCCCTCACCCAGCACCACGCCAGATGCAGCCGCCCTGGCACGTACAGCAGCGTTGGTGGCGCGCATATTCTTTAGCAGGGTGTTGCCAGCAATGGTGTAGTTCTGCGCCTCCAGCTCGGCCTTCCTGATTGTGCGGCCAGCTTGGATGGTGGAGTACTGCTCTGCCATGTCAGCGCGCACCTCGGCCACTGCCAGGGTGTCTCTTGCCTGCAGCATGTAGCTAGTCTGCTGATTGATGGCTGCGGCTTTGCTGGCCTCCATTTCGGCATAGCTAGCTACCAGGCCTGCGCCTGCGACCATTCCAGCTGCTGATGGTGGTAATGTTGCCATGTCTTATGTTCCTGAGAAAACCGCTACACGGTAGTCCAAGCCTAGCAGGTTCATCTTCACTGGTAGGTCTTGGGATACCTCAATACTCTGCTCGCGGTTGTAGCCAAGCACGCCATTGACCCGCTTGATGCCGGTGAACTCTGGTATTGGATCATCTAGCAGCGGGTTGTCAAACAAGCGGAACGCCACCGGCTGGTTGTTGATAATCAGGTTCTGTGTTTCGTTAAGCACTGCGCTGATCTCCACAATGCGCTTCTTGAACGAGACTCGGCTACCAGTCTGCAGCTTGACCTCGGCAGGCATGGTCTTGACGTAGACAGTGATAGGCAGGCCAACCTCGTAGCTGGTGGTGCTTGATCGGTCAAAGGTTACCGAGCCGCCACCGCTTACAGTCTCGTTGCCTTGGGGTGAGCCGTCTGTAATGACATTCAGCACCTTGGCCACATGGGGCAGGCCGCTTGCACTAGCTGCTGCACCACCGACAAAGGCACAGTCTGTAAAGTACTCATAGCCAAAGATCTCAATAAAGTACCTAACTACGCTGTTAAACGTGCGCTTGGTAACCACATAGATCTGGTTGACATCCACGCCCACATCGATGAACTCGCCATCGGTAGTGAACTCAGATGGGCTAGTGACTTGCTGGCTGCGCATGATGCTGAACGCTGCAATGCTGCCATCATCAGTGTTGGTCATCAAGAGCAAGTCGGCCTCTTCAGTGCTCGATGCTCTGCGCAGTGCTACCCGCTGTGGACCCTTGAGCAGATGCCCAGACAGTAGCGAGATACGCTGTGTGATGTAGGTCAGCTGGGTGTCGTTAAAGATGAACTCATTGAGCGACTTACCCTGGCGCTGGATGTAGATCGAGCCAGACTCAACAGACTGCACGCGGGTGCCAGGCTTGATGCCATTTCTGCTCACATTCTTAAATGTAAAGGTCAGCGGAGTGACAGGGTCGGTGCCGGCCTGCGGTATGAAGAACTCGCCGCCAGTGGTAAACACCTGGAAGTCACGGCCACTGATTATGTCGGTAATGACGTTGAGGTCGTTGGTGTCCAGCGTTGCCTCAAGCGCATCATCATCTAGCGACTCGTTTGGCACAAAGTCAAAGAAGAGTCCAATCTTAGATCCCCAGATTGTGGATGGCCGAGACTTGCTGCCACCAAAGTAGAGCCTGCCTTCATGGAAAGTCACAGTGCGTGGCCAACCCTTGGTGCTAGACCACACATCTACATAACCGTGCTCCAGCTCCCAGCGGCCTGCATCAATGGCAGTAGTGTTAAAGAACGGGTACTCTGTCACCACCTCGACCACAGTCGCTGACACATAACGTACTATGCGAGCTCTGCCCTGCGGCTGTGCATTGATGTACTGGTTAACAGACAGGGCTGAAAACGTGGTTGTGGTGTAGGTGCTTGTAGCGTCTGGTGTGGTGGTAAAGGCCTCACCTACTGTGGCCACCTTGGTGCTGCCGACATAGTCCTCAATCAAGCGCGTTTGGCCAGAGCCTGTGCCGCCTGTGATGTTGACGTACATGCCAACATATATGTCATCTGTTGCACTTGCTGTTGACTTGAGTGTGATGGTCGTGCTGGTGCCAGCTTGTGCTGTGCCAGAGTCATGGTGGGTGGTAGATGCTGTAAGAGTCACATTACCAGACACAGCAGACGGGGTCAGAGTTGATCCAGTGTTGGTGTGAAAGTCAATGTCGTAGGCGTACTTAGGAATTGCATCAAACGTGATTGATGTGGCCGTCCAAGCGGTGTCGCTTGTGCGAGTAATACGCACAGGGTTTAAGTCTGGGTGCACCACGATCAAAGTGTCAGCTGACTGTGTCCAGCACATGTCGTCCACTATTGTGCTGCCAATAGTGGTTGTTAAGTAGCTGTTACCAGTGCCGTTGATGTTTGTCTGCACCACACCGTTTTTAACTACATGCATACGGTTGTGGGTAAAACACAACATGTAGCTATCGTCCACAGAGAACTGGAACGGCACCAAGCGCACGCCGTTGCCGGCAGACTCAGTGCTGGTGTTTGGCAGCTGGAATACATGCTTAGTGCCAGGCCTGCGACGCAGCCCACCTTGGGGCTGGATCAATACATTAGTCGCCTTGGCCAGCGCATTGCCGTATGCAGCCAGGTCAACCCGAGCACGCAACAAGGGGTCGAGCTCGCCGGTTGCAAAGTTGGTTGTGAACTCTACAAAGCGTGGCATTAGTTTCTCACTGCAATTAAGCTGTAGTCTTCAATGACACGCACAGGGTTGTTCTGGCCATCAATCTGGGCAGCTGTGCGAAAAAAACCACCGCGACCATTTTCAGATATGTCGCCAGTGGCCACACGCTGCCACTTGGTTGCCTTGTCTTGTTGTTCGGTCACAGTCTCTGCAATGTGCCAGGCAACCATGTACTTGAGCAACTGCACAAAGTATTGAGGCATGGCGTACTCAGGCACGCTGTACTGGTAGTCAATAAAGACGCTAGTTAAGTTGGTGAGTAGCTTGTCGCCTTGGATCTCCCAGTCTTTTTGTATGGGGCTGCTCTGCGTAGAGCTGTTGTATACCAAGCGTGGGTTGGCTAGCTTGTCGCCTGGCAGCTGATACTCATAGCGCCAGAAAGATGTA
>Ga0209246_10001089_pt1 | contig 10990 bp, 11 predicted proteins | sample LauGreSpBDMM15SN_2_FD_187560 | JGI IMG/M metagenome (GOLD analysis project Ga0209246, IMG submission 187560) | Freshwater lake microbial communities from Lake Michigan, USA - Sp13.BD.MM15.SN (SPAdes) (version 2) | ecosystem: Environmental > Aquatic > Freshwater > Lake | place: Lake Michigan...
GCCCCACTTCGTCATACACTTGCCGTCCAGGATTAGTAGAGGAGTTTTCCCATGCAACATCAACGCCGTTTGGCCCGCATACTCGCCAAAGTGCTGTTCTTTGCCACCAGCCTGTTAGTGTTCAATCCTGTCTCAGCCCAGAGTGGCATCCGCCTGTATATCTTTGATAACGGCGAGATCAACGGGCTCGACCCTGCCCTGTTCAACTTCAGTGCAGACGAAGTGACTGAAACCGATTTTGTCGCCACCAGTTACCTGATCGTGCATCCCAAGGGCACGCTGTTATGGGAAGCCGGAGCGATTCCCGATACTGCCCTGCCCAGCGATGGCGGCGTTTACACCGAAGGTCCCATCGTGGTCGATACACCGCTGCTCAGCCAGATGCAGGCCGTTGGCTATGGACCGCAGGATATCGACTACTTCGCGATGTCCCACCTGCATTCGGATCACAACGGCAATGCCAATGTCTTTGCCAGTTCCCAATGGATCGTGCAAAAAGCCGACCGTGACATGATGTTCAGTGGTGCCGAGGTGCGGGTGATGGTGCCCGCGCATTTCACTGCACTGGAACAAGCACCCACTCTGCTTTTGGACAATGAAGATCATGATGTCTTTGGCGATGGCAGTGTCCGCATTATTTCGGCGCCAGGCCATACGCCGGGCCATCAGGTCTTGCTGGTGCAACTTGATGACTTTGGATCGCTGCTGCTGGCCGGCGACCTTTACCATTTCCCGGAAGAAATCACGACCGAACGTTTTCCGACCTTTGAATTTGATACGGAGATGTCAGGCCACTCACGCGAGAAAATCCAGGCCTTGCTGAAAGAGACTGGCGCCACGATGTGGATCGGACATGACAAGGCGACGCACGCGAGGCTGAAATTTGCGCCGGAGTACTACGAATAGGCGACGAGCCTGGAATTTCCAGACTTCCCTGCAGCAGGATCACTGCAGGGGAGTTGTGAATCAATAGCGAACAGCGTGGGGCTTACCGGGCGCTCAATTGCTGGATCATCTCAAGCGACTTCAGCACATTCTCTTCAGGCGATACGCCACCCACAGTCCCGACTACCTTGCCGTCAGCACTGACGATGAACGTGGTACGTTCCGCGAAACCGTGACCGATCTCTTCACCACGCGAATCCTTCGCCCCTTCACGTCCATCGCGCACCTGGATTTCATAGGAGCTGGCAATGCTGCCATCAGCATCCGACACTACCGGCAAGACGCCTGCGCAATATTCCGGATCCGCCGAAAACACATTCAGGCGGTCGATGCTGTCGAGCGATACGCCTACCACTGAAGCACCGGCTGCCTTGAACTTGTCCATGTTGAGGGCAAAAGTATGCGCCTGGATGTTGCAGCCCTGGGTGTAGGCCGATGGGTAGAAGTAAACAACGGTTGGGCCTTGCGCCAGGGATTCCTGCAGGGAATAAGTGAATTCCTTGCCGGCCAGGGAGGCCGGTGCCGTGAATGCAGGCGCCGGAGCACCAGCTTCGAGGGCGGCAAACGCCGGCATCGAAAGTATCCCCGCTGTAATTGTGGTTATGAGCAATTTTTTCATGTTGGGTCCCCGTTGGAATTAATGAAAGCGAAGCCATGATAGGCAGTCTGTTTGGCTCTAGCAATGACCGCCCGGCTCCGGATTTATTGCAAGGCTGCAGCACGAAGCCGGTAGCGACCCTGCCAGTCATATTAACCATCCCAGCCCTGTTGAGCCGTTTGACGGGGGCAAACGTAAGTGCATAAGATGCAACGACGATAGCCAAGGTCCGAATTCATGATGCCCTTCCCTGCACACCCAATCAGCCCTGTACTCGCCCGGTTTGACTGCAAGAGCGCTTACCGCTTGCTTGCGCTCCTGTTGCTGCCCTTGCTACTGCAGTCTTGCAGCTCTGACGAAAATACCGCGGATCTTGCTGCAGTGGACACAACTGCAGCAGCAAGCGCCGGCACGCTGCTGCCCACAGTTGCCACATTTGATGCCGCCGGCAGCACCTATCAGGATCTGCAGGGGCAAGGTCTGGAAATTGCCAGCTTTGCCGGCAAGCGTGTGTTCGTGAATTACTGGGCCACCTGGTGCGCGCCCTGCATACGCGAGATTCCAGCCCTGGGCCGGGCCGCCGCTGAACTGGAAGATGAGAATACGATTTTCCTGCTGGCCTCCGATGAAAGCATCGAGACCATCAACAACTTCATTCTTGATCGCGGCTTTAGCGGAAATTTCATCAAGTTGAATGGTTTCTTTGGCAGCCATGGCATTGATGCCGTGCCCAGTTCCTCCCTGTACGATGAACAGGGCCAACTGCTGCAAAGCTGGGCCGGCGCCTATGAGTGGGACAGTGCCCAGATGCTGACGCAGATCCGCTCTGCACCGCTTGCGACTGAGGCAGATACGACCCCGGAAATTACGCCAAACACTGCGCCTCTTGATCCAGCGGCTGCTGCCAACGCCGGGACCAGCCCTCAGTAACAACTGCTACCGCGCTACCGCCATCTCACAGTGGCGCGGTAATTTGTACCTGAAGTTCGCTCAAGCCTGTAATCGCCAGGCGCAGTCTATCCCCCGGCACGACCGCTCCTACCCCTGCCGGAGTGCCGGTGAAAATCAGATCCCCTGGCTGCAAGGTATAAAGTCGCGACAATTGGCTGATGATTTCGTGGCTCTTCCAGATCAGGTCGGCCAGGTCCGCATTCTGCCTGAGCTGGTCATTTACCCACAGCTGAATGCTGCCTTTTGTCAGCAAACCGCAGTCCTGCTTGCGGGTAAGCGCCGACAGTGGTGCTGAATAATCGAAGCCCTTGCCGGTATCCCAGGGCATGCCGATCTTGCCGGCGGCAAGCTGCAAATCGCGCCGTGTCATGTCAAGCCCGGCCGCATACCCAAAAATATGCTCGTGGGCTGTTTCGGGTGAAATGTTGCTACCACCCTTGTCCAGTGCCAGCACCAGCTCTCCTTCATAGTGATAGTTCTTCGTACCGGGCGGATACGGCACCTTGCCATCCAGCACCAGCGCATCGGTCGGCTTGAGGAAAAAGCACGGTTCATCGCGTGCAGGGTCCGATCCCATTTCACGAATATGGTCGGCGTAATTCTTGCCGACACAGTAAATCCGATGCACCGGAAACCGCTGCTCACAACCGAGCACGGAGACACTGGCAATGGGCGCTGGTTCAAACAAATAAGACATGTGTAGTACCCTGTTCAAGGCAAAACCCGAGATTACATTGAATACTCAACGAGTACCCGGAGTATAAAGATTAACTGCCGGGATGATTATCGCAAAGCCTGTATACGAGGCAGTTATCTGGCAGAATGGTTAAGGCAGCAGAAAGCACAAGTAGTACGTGATACTCAAGGAGCAGATCATGAACATGAAGCAGCTGGGGACGTTCAACCTCCTGCGCAAACTGACCGCCCTCGGACTGGAAACGCTGGAATTCCTCAAGGGTAAAACCAATCATAATTTCAATGACACCATCCGCGAACTTTCTGCCAACCTGCTCAATCTCCGCGGGGAAGCCACTTCGGTTGCCATCGCTGAAGAAATCTTCGCCGTCTACCGCAACGCCGGCACCGAAGACAAGAAAGCCTTCTTCCAGTTCCTTTATCACAACCTGGGCATAGACCAGCAAAAAATCAGCGCGGCCATCAAAGCCTACCAGAACAAGCCCACCCAGGCGGCTGCGCAGGATCTGGCTAAAGCCTGTGAAGCCTCACGCCGCGAACTGCTGCGTACGCTCAATACCGCACCAGGGGGCACGATGGCCCTGATCGAGATGCGCGACGACTTGCAGAAACTGATTCCGGATGACGAAGCCTTTGCCGCACTCGATCGCGAAATGCTTGGCCTGTTCTCTTCATGGTTCAACCGCGGCTTCCTGCAACTGCGCCGCATTGACTGGATGACGCCGGCACTGACGCTGGAAAAGCTCATCGAATATGAATCAGTACACGAAATCAAGGGCTGGCCGGATCTGCGTCGCCGTCTGGAAAAAGACAGGGGCTGCTATGGTTTCTTTCATCCCGCCATTCCGGATGTGCCGCTGATTTTTGTGGAAGCTGCTCTCACGCATGGCATCAGCACCAATGTCACACAGCTCTTGCAGCAGGAAGCGCCCAGGCAAGATCCGGAACCTCCCACAACTGCGGTGTTCTATTCCATCAACAATTGCCTGCAAGGTTTGCGCGGAGTGTCATTCGGCAATTTCCTGATCAAGCAGGTCATCGAGCACCTGGCTGCCGAAGTTCCAAGTATTAACCAATTCGTCACCCTCTCGCCTGTGCCTGGCTTCATGCGCTGGCTGCAGAAGGCCGGCAACTTGAATGACTTGCTGAATCCCGCAGAACTGGAGCAGGTCAAAGCCTTGCTGGCGAACCAGTTCAAACCAGGGGATTTAAAGTATCACGAACTGTTGCAACAAGTGCTGACGTACCTGTGTGCCCACTACCTTGTCAATGAAAAAAGTCGTGGCAAGCCTGCCGACCCGGTGGCCCGATTTCACCTGGGTAATGGCGCACGCCTGGAACAGATCAACTGGATGGCAGACAGTTCACCCAATGGCTTGCGCCAGTCTGCCGGCCTGATGGTCAACTACGTGTACGACCGTAAACAGCTGGCACGCAACCATGAAGCCTATGAACAACGCGGAGAGATCGCTTATTCTGCTGCGCTGCGCAAGTTGCTGCAGGCACGCAAGTAGACGGGCTTGCGTACCTCTGTCCATCAACAGTCGGCAACGCCCGAAGCCGATACCGCAAGAGGAGTCCCAAACCAGTGTCGATCTTTTCATTGCCGCGCACTATCGCAGGCCGCAACCTGTACGGCACCCTGTTGCTGTTAACAGCCATGCTGGTATCGATCAGTACCAAGGCAGAGATGACCAGGCACAGCGACCTCGTCTTTGCCCGCACTGATTCGCGAGACCTGCTGCTGGACCTGTATCTACCCGAAGGTGTCGAGCAGCCACCGTTGATCGTCTGGCTGCATGGTGGCGTCTGGCGCTTTGGCAGCAAGGCCGATATTGAAATCCTCGATATCGTCGCCGCTGGCTTTGCAGTGGCCAGTGTCGACTTCCGCAACAGCGGAGACGCGATCTTTCCCGCACAAATACATGACATCAAGGCGGCCATCCGCTATCTGCGTGGCAACGCCGCCAACTACGGTTACGCAGCAACCAAAATTGCGGTGTGGGGATATTCCTCTGGTGGCCATCTGGCTGCTCTTGCCGGCACTTCCAATGGCAACGCACTGCTGGAAGGCACCCTCGGCGACTACCTCCAGCTTGGTTCTGACGTGCAAGCCATTGTGGATTATTCCGGCCCCACCAATCTGCATACCATTCTGCACCAATCGACTGCGCATGGAGTGAGTGTGCGTGCTTCCGGCATGCAGGATCTGCTGGGCAAAGCCGTGGAAGATCCCCTGATACAGGATATGGTGACGCTGGCGAGTCCTGCCTTGCAGGTAACCTCAACGTCACCTCCGTTGCTGATCATGCATGGGGTGCAGGATAATCAGGTACCGATAAACCAATCGATCGAATTGCAGCGTGCCTATGAAAAAGCCGGTCGTCACGTTGAAACCGAATGGATTGTAGAAGCGCAACATACCTCGGGTGAATATTTCAGCTCACCTTATCTTGAACAAGTCGCAGACTTTTTGCACAGAGTGCTTTGATATGAAAAAACTGACATGGTATGCCTTGCTCCTGTGCGCACTGACGCACCAGGCCAACGCGGCTCCGGAAGATGAGATTCGCGCAACCGGCAAGTTGTGGATCGAAGGCATCAGCAAAGGCGACCCGGAATACATGGCCAAGCTCTATGCTGAGGATGCCATCCTGCACGGCACCGTCTCACCCGTGCTGCGTCAAGGCCACACGTTGATAAAGGAGTACTTCGCCGCCACCGTGGACAATCCCCCTACCATGACGTTTGTTGAACCCCAACACATTCGCGTGTTCGGGGATACTGCGGTAAACACCGGCAATTACGCCACTGCCTTTGACGGTACCGAGCCGGTCACCCTGCGTTACAGCTTCGTGTACCACAAGGTCGGCGACCAGTGGCTGATCGTGGATCACCACTCTTCAAGGCTACCGGAATAAACCATGCGCACATAAAAAAAGGGCTGCACTTGCAGCCCTTTTTCGTTATTTCAACTGCAGGAAACCAACTCAAAGCACGTCTTTCACGATTGCCTTGAATTCATCATCAGTGATGATGGTTTTCTTCTTGATGCCAAGCGCTTTCACCTGTCCCAGGATCTCGGCCACTTTATCATCCGGCGTATCGTTGATACCCATCTGCTCCAGGCTGAAGGTCACCGAACGCTTGCCGCTCTTCTTGCCGAGAACGATATCGCCAGTGCGGCCAGTCAGGGCAGGATGCGTCCCGAACATCGCCAGCGGCTCCTTGATCACCAGATCGACACCGATGCCGGATTCGCGCGTGAAATTGCGTGAACCACCTACAGGCTTGTTCTGCGCGATCGGGATATTCGACAACTTCGAGACCAGCGCGAACAGCTCGGGAAATTTCTTCATGTTGTAGTTCATTGGAATGCCGTAGAGCACTTCCAGTGCCAGCACCAGTTCTTCCATCGCGGCATTACCGGTACGCTCACCCAGGCCATTCACACACGAATGCACTACCGTGGCACCAGCTTCCACCGCCGCCAGCTCGGTCGCTACGCCCAGGCCGAAGTCGTTATGGGTGTGGATCTCAACCGGCAGGTTTGTGTGCTTCTTCACCAGACGCACCATGTACTTGATCGCTTCCGGCAGTGCACAACCCATCGTGTCGACCACGCCCACGGAATCCGGCGGTGATTCGTTCATCACGGCATCCAGCAGGCTGACCAGGTCTTCCTCGCGTGCACGCGTGGTGTCGTAGGGGAAGAACACCGTGTACAGACCACGCTCTTTGGCGTAATTGATCGCATCACGGCTTTTCTTGAAAACATCTTCCCAGGTCCAGCCGAACTGGTATTTCAGTTTCGGGTAGCCGATTGGCACTTCGATGATCACACCGTGGGCGCCACAGTCGACTGCGGCATCCATATCGACCTGCATCGCGCGGGCGAAGGTAAATATCTTGGACTTCAGGCCCAGGCCACAGATGGCCTTGATCGCCTTGTAGTCGTCGGGGGAGACAGCCGGCATGCCGGCTTCGATACGGTCGATGCCCACATCGGACATCATCTCGGCCATCGCAATCTTGTCTTCCGGGCTGAACACAACGCCGGGAGTTTGTTCACCATCGCGCAGGGTGGCGTCGTGAATTTCAACCTTGGCAGGAAGTTCGAACTTGCCGGTCACTTCCGGTTTGACGTTGAACGGGCTAACCCACCACTCGCCTTCCTTATGATATTGCGCAGTCATGCTTGCTACCTTTTGCTCATGGAATATGAAGGCAGCCAGAATAAAGGGGCCACTTCGCATAGTCAATTGAAGGCGTCCCTATGAGCTTGATAGCCATGACAAATTGACCCTATTTTTGCCGGGCTGTTTCAGTATAATCGGGCTACCTTCCACCCACAGAAGAAGAATCCTGACATGTCAAAAATCAGAACCGCCCTCGTCGGCAGCTATGCCCAACCCGAATGGCTCATTGATCGTCACGCCCTGAAAACCCGCCTGCCGGCCCGTATTATCTCGGGTGAAATGTGGCGTGTAGCACCGGAGTTCTTGCAGGAAGCCATGGACGATGCGGTCTTGAGCGTCTTGGCTGACATGGAACTGGCGGGCATCGACATCGTGACTGACGGTGAAGTACGTCGCGAAAGCTATTCTGCCCCTTTGGCCAACGCCCCCGAGGGCGTCAATCGGACCAAATTCGAGACCCTCGTAGGCCGTGCCGGCAAACCCAACAAGGTGCCCCTGATTTCCGGCCCGCTGCAGTTGACCCACTCGGTCCACGCGGAAGATGCCCGATTCCTCAAAGCCCACACTAAACGTACAGTCAAAATCACGATCCCAGGCCCGTTCACGCTGGCGCAGCTTGCCGTCAGCGACTACTACAAAACGAGTGAAGAACTCGCGATGGGCTACGCGGATGTGGTTAATGCAGAAATGAAAGCGCTGTTTGCTGCCGGGGCCGATATCGTCCAGCTGGACGAACCCTATTTGCAGGCCAAGCAGGCTGAAGCCGCCCAGTACGGGGTACGCGCCGTCAACAAGGCGCTGGAAGGCGTCATTGGTGAAACCGCGTTGCACGTCTGTTTCGGCTATGCCGCGATGGTGTCCGACAAAAACGAGGATGGTTATTCCTGTTTGCCCCTGGTCAACCAGATCAACGTGAAGCAGGTATCCATCGAAGCAGCACAGCCAAGCTCGCTGAACCTTAAAGCCGCTCTGGAAGCCCTGGGCAACAAGACCATCATGGTTGGCGTGATCAACCTGGGCGATGAAACCCCGGAAACTGCAGAAATGGTCGCCGCCAGATTGCGCAAGGCCTTGCTGTACATCCCGCCGGAAAGACTGATTGCAGCACCTGATTGCGGCTTGAAGTATCTGCCCAGGGCATCTGCGCGCGCCAAACTGATCGCATTGGCGCAAGGAACCGCTATCGTCAACCGGGAGCTGGGACTGATTTAAGCCGCCAATTGCCGGAAATCAGAAGGTAGCCAATAACAACGCCAGGGTCGCTGCGAACAACAAAAATTCGCAAACCGGCCCTTGATTTTTATGGGGAACTCCATGTCAGCAGACAACAACAAAATGCATCAGAACTTGCTGGGCCGTCGTCACTTGCTCAAAAGCGGGCTGATTGCCGGAACCGCCGCACTCACCTCCTTGCGTGGCTTTGCGCAGGATACCCGCAACACGACCGCATCGGACGTGGTCAATACCACGGCCGGCCAAGTGCAGGGTTTGCGTTATACCGGTGGCATCAAGGTATTCAATGGCATTCCCTATGGTGCTCCGACATCCGGTGCCAACCGCTTCCAGAAGCCGGCACCTGTGGCTGGCTGGACTGGCGTACGCGATTGCAGCCTTATCGGGAATCGTTGTCCGCAGGCTCCCAGTGGCCCCGGTGGTCCGGTGACTGAAGTGTTTTCGCTGGATCGCAAGGAAACCATGGGAGAAGACTGCCTCTCCATCAACGTCTATACCCCTGCCATCGACAAGCAGAAACGCCCGGTCATGGTATGGCTGCACGGCGGCGGCTACAGCAGCGGCTCGGCCAGCTGGCTGCTGTATGACGGCAGTAACCTCGCGGCCAGCCAGGATGTGGTTGTCGTTACCGTCAATCACCGCCTCAACATTTTTGGCCATCTGTACCTGAAGGATCTTGGTGGCGATGCGTATGCCGATTCCGGCAATGTCGGCATGCTCGACATCGTCGCAGTACTGGAATGGGTGCGCGACAACATTGAAAACTTTGGGGGAGATCCGGGCTCCGTTACCATTTTCGGGCAAAGCGGTGGCGCCGGCAAAGTCAGCACCCTGCTTGGGATGCCAGCGGCCAAGGGCCTGTTCCACAAGGCGATTGCGATGAGCGGATCTGCCCTCACCTCAATTCCGGCAGCTGCGGCTACTGCAACTGCCGAAAAGGCCCTGGCAGCCCTGGGTATTGACGCCAACAATCTCGAGGCCTTGCAACAGCTAACAACACAGCAGTTGCTGGATGCCTACGTGAATACCCCCGGCCTCAACATGGGCCCCGTAGTGGATGGCAGCAACCTGCCTGGCAATGTGTTTAATCCAGCGGCTCCGTCCATGTCGGCGTCGGTACCCTTGATGATGGGCAGCACCGAGCATGAAGTGAATTTCATGCCTGGCACACCGCTCAACCCTATCGACGATGCGGCCCTGCAACAGCAAATCCAGCAGCTGCTGGGGGGTGACGAACAGCGTGCGCGCGACCTGATCGCGCTGTACAAGAGTGGACGCCCCAGCGCCAGCAACATTGAGCTTTACCAGATCGTCGCTTCCGACAATTCGTTCCGGCGCGGGGTGCTAACCCAGGCAGGACTTAAAGCAGACCAGAAAGAAGCGCCGGTCTTCTTGTATTATTTTACCTGGCAGTCCCCCGTACGCGACGGCTTGCTGCGCGCCTATCACTGTCTGGACATTCCTTTCGCGTTCAATAATGTCGATGTCTGCTCCGCCATGACCGGTGCCGGACAGGATCGTTACGCACTGGCCTCCCGCATGAGTACGGCATTTGCCAATTTTGCCCGTAGCGGCAATCCGTCCCATGCCGGCCTCCCTGCATGGAGTGCGTATAATAGACAACAGAAAGCCACCATGGTCATGGGCAACAACCCCGAGCTGGTCAATGACCCTTATGGCAAGGAACTCCAGGCACTTTACTTGTAAGGGGCCCTATAGTTATAACGGTCACTTTACTTATAAACAGTGAGCACCTAAATTCACCACGTATTTCCAAGAGGTAGATCCCATGAAAGTAATTCCGTCACGACTGCACCACAATGCCTACGTGGCCAAGAACCTGGAAAAGACCCGCGAATTCTATGAAGACGTCGTAGGCATGCCCCTGGTTGCCACTTGGTGCGAAAAAACCGAACTGTTTGGCAAAGAGCGTATCTACTGTCATTGCTTCTTTGGTCTGGAAGACCAAAGCGCGCTGGCTTTCTTCCAGTTTGCCGATGCTGATGACCAGCAGGAATTCGGACCCGAACTGCCCGTGTCCGGCTTTCGCCATATCGCATTGAAAGTGGACAAGGAAAAACAGCAGGCTCTGCTGAAGAAACTCAAGGAAATCGACTACAACACGAACAAGTACTATTTCCTCGACCACGGCTACTGTAACTCGCTGTATGTGCTTGACCCCGACGACCTGATCGTCGAGTTTTGCACCGACCATGAGGAAGTGGACAAGATCAATCGCGAAGTATTGCCAAAGGCGCATAGCGAACTGCAGCGCTGGCTGGCAGGGGACCATACGCCGAACAATGATGCCTATACCCGCCATCAGTCCGTCTAAGCAGGTTTTGCTCTCCAAAAAAAAAGGCTGTCG
>Ga0209246_10001091_pt1 | contig 10966 bp, 7 predicted proteins | sample LauGreSpBDMM15SN_2_FD_187560 | JGI IMG/M metagenome (GOLD analysis project Ga0209246, IMG submission 187560) | Freshwater lake microbial communities from Lake Michigan, USA - Sp13.BD.MM15.SN (SPAdes) (version 2) | ecosystem: Environmental > Aquatic > Freshwater > Lake | place: Lake Michigan, USA...
AACTATTGTCGACGGGTATCTAGGAGTTTTGCTGCGAAGGGTGGGGTAGTTTTTGGGGGTCCTGAGGGACCCTCTTTTTTATCCACCGTATTTTCTTCTTAGTTCTTCACCCATCTGAGATCTTCTATCCTCAAATTGTTTTACGGAGCCGCCACTAGCAAACATCTCTGGCAGTTGGATGGCTGGTCTATTGATTAATTTACCTTGCTCAAATGATTCCACTGAGCCAGAGTTATTGGCTGGCACGTTATAGACTTGCGGTACGACTTTGTTGTCGGTTCCTGTCATCTCTTTGTTAAGCGCGGCTATATATTCCTCTTGCCAAGACCTTGGAAGTTCCCCCAACGCAGCGCGGGGTAACATACGCACCAACGATACTTGTTCGCCATTACGCGCGAGCGCTCTACTGCGGTGCCTTCCTTCGTGCGCATAAACAGCGGGGATGATTGATGGATCCTGCGTTTCACCCTTATATAACTCTAGCCAAGGAACTTCATCAAAACCCTTTACTGATTGTAGCGACTTAATGTGCCTTTCTCTGGCCGCTAGTGTGTTTAGATACTTAGCGTGGTTAGTTATATTTAGATCATGGTCAGTAAATTCTAATATAGGTGGGGCGTATTTCTCAAAGTGGGCTGGATTCATTACCATGACAGCGGTTCTATTTTCGCCGGTCCAGCCGCCCTTAAAAGCATCTTGCAGTGCTTTCGGTGTATACATATTCTCAAGGTTAGGCACCTCATCAGCAGCGCGCTCGACTCGGCGAGCGCCATGCGCTCCTTCACGTTGGAGCATATATTCTTTTAATTCGCTTATGCCGCTAGGTATAACAACACTAGGCGGTGATACATTTCTTATTCCTTGGCTAACTGCAGGTGCTGCGCCTTTGATAGTGTTTTTACTTACCAGTTTTGCTATACCAGAAGGTATACCTGTACCTATTAACATATCTGGGGATATTAGTGGCTCTTCTAGCCCCTGCTCACCATACTTGATTGGGTTAAGTGATTGCAGTTCCTCTATCGTGGGTTCACGTGCGGTGCCATGACTCATCCCTGCATGCGGGTCACTATTATAGGTATAACTACCTCGCTCCATACCTTACATCCCCGCCCGTTTCCGCAATTCACCTATACGGTCATTATTTTTTAGTATTGCTTGCTTGCGCACTTCAAGAGCATGCAGTTGTTTTTGTTTTTCGTCCGCGTTCATCTCTGAGGATGGGGTGTTACGTATCTTGTTCTCGCGTGTGTGCACATCGTTCAGCTGTTTGTGTGTAAAATCAATTGCTGTCTTACTTGATAGCAAGTCCCTATTCTCTGCCCTGTATGCATCTAACTCAGCGCGGGTACCACCAGACTTCAATATATTCGCTTCATGGGCGGCAACCTTCTGGAGCTGGCCAGCCAGTTCATAGAAGTCGTTCAGGTCTTTTGGACCGAACTCTTTACTTACAAACGAAGTTAATCCTGGGATAGATGCAAGCATGTCGCGGGTAGATTGGGTAGGTCTAGGAATCCCACGAGACTCAGCGATAAGAGCGTTGGTTGCTATTGACGCAAGCCCCCAGTTGAACCCTAGGTATGAATTACCCAGATGGTCTATCATCTTGGCGGGCACTGCATCCGTACCTAATACCTTACCTAGCTCTGACGTGTTTGCGCCAACCTTACCGCTCTCCCCCGGGCCGATAATAGGTTTCCCTGTTCTGAAGTCATAGTTGGTTACCGCTTCAAGGGCACCCCTAGTTAGTTGCGGCACCACATTAGGACCTAGCGTCGCATTTACAAGGGCATCTCTAATTGCTTTTCTACCTGCTGTGCCGTCTTCTCCACCAGTCATCATATGATAGGTGTTCTCCGGAATTACCTTAAATAGCAGTGTGAACATATCAGGGCGCAACGGTATCATAAACCCATTAGTACCAGGGACTACAATGTGGCGGTCTCTGACGTTGGGGGCTAGGTCTTTGTAGTCAGGATCATCAGACATCATCATATTGTAGAGGAGCCCCAAAGCCATAGTTTTTATCCCTGTGCTTGTGAGATTCCTAACTACATCACTGCGTTTCTGTGCGCCCAACCCCTGGCCAAACAATGTCTTTCCTACGACATTCATAGACTGTAAATAAGAACCAAAGAACGGATTTACCTGCCTCGACACATTTATTATCTTACTTGCTCCATGCCGACGGAAGTTAATAATCTCAAAAGCAACTTCAGTAGCCTGTGCCTTATTCCCGTGTGGGTGAGCCGTTGACTTGGTCTCCCGCAGTATTTGTTTATACACGGCTTGCCGTATTGAGTTGTCGGTCACCATAGCTAAGGTCTGCAACGGGCCCAAGAGTTTAGATATCCAGGGTTGGTTCTTAGGCGACAGCGCGGCTTGTAAGGAATGCTTATCTATATCTATTTCCTGCCTGAACTGCTTCTCACCGACAGCGCCAACCTTACGCAAGTCAGCAAATGCCGCGGTCTTTTTACCTGCTATTGTCATACCAAATTCATATGCAACATGCAGAGGGAGAGCAAAAGGATGCTTAACTCCTGAGGCAAACATAGCAGTAAACAAATCTTGTGGTAGTTGTGAAAGAGAGAACCCAGGGTTAAGCACAACACTTTCCCGTAGTAGAGTCGATGCCTGATGGAGCAATGGGAGAGCAACAGACTCTACCCCCCTAAACGCAAGAACGAGTTGAGGATCATCCATCTCATATTTTACAACCTCGCCTTTTTCCCATATGGCGATAGTATTACCTTCCATACCCCGACGCACATCCCCTACCTTGCGTATTTCATCAGGGAAATACTTCAGGATAGCGTTATTAAACGCTCGGGCTTTAGCAGAGACCATTGACTTCTTGAGTGTGTACTTCTGCCACTGCTCCATATTTTCAAACACATCCGTAACTTCGGTATGCGAGCCAACAAAAGCTTTGTCCCTGGATGCATCTATCAACCCATTTGCGTACTGCTTAGGCCCAGCACCGCTCTCCACTTGCGCAATGCGGTAGAAAGGAACCCAATCCAATACACGCAGTAACTCATCTGCTCCCTCTCGGGTGTATAGCTCCCCATGCTCTACTGCCAGCTTCATTGTGTTTTCCCGGGCTTTGTTCCACTTGCTAGCGACTATTTCTAGTTCTGGGAATTCTTTAAATAGTTTTACGCCTGCTGCTATTTGCGCAGCATCCATGTGGATAATCCCAGGATGTTTTGTACGTACTAACCCCTCCAAACGCCTAGCCTCAAACGCCCGGTGTGCATACGTCATCATTTTTCCAAGCGGCATATTGTGCTTTGCAGCGGCGGCCTCTAGCGCGGGTTTCCATTGCGCAGCTACATCTTCTACTGTGGTGAACTTAAGCAGCGTTGCATCCCATACAGCGTTCCCATCCTCCATTATTAATTCTGCTAGGTGGTCGGCGTGCAACGACTGTGAGTCAGACATTTCGAAGATAATCTTTTCCAGCTTCTCCCAAGGCAATCCTGCGGCGGTCGCGGCCCGCCGGACTTTACCAAGCAATGCGGCATTAACAGAAAACAACTGTGCGTCCGCCCCCTCTATTATCCGTTTAATCGCACTACTTGGCTTTGCTACCGGTCTAGGTGCTTCGGCTTTTGTATATGCGGGTTGCGATGCATGCATCGCTTGGTCTGCCGCTGATGCGCCTGGGGGTAAGGGTTTTGCTGGGGGGGTAGTCAGTGGACGTTGTTCTCCTTGTGTGCCTGCTCCAACTCTGCTGTCAAGTCCGCCAATAGGCACGTCAGTGCTTCCCAATCTTCCAGAGACAGCTTCTTTAGCGCCCTCGACCGGGGCGGCTCGTCGTCCGCTATCAACTGAAATGCCTGTGTTATCTCCCACCCCGACAGGATTAATTCTCTCGGTTCCATCACTAGGAGCGTTGTTTTTCGCACTATTTTCTTCGCCACGAACTACCTCGCTCTCTGCCTCCTTAGGCAAGTTTTTATTTTCCCTCTGGGCACTGAGGCGCTCCTGTCTTAGCGTGACCTTGATGTGCTCTGGGGTCTTTGGGTTTGCTAGCATCGCATTTACCCACTTTATTTTTGCTGCGTTCTCGGCCTGTGACTTGGCTTTTATCTTTGCTGCGTTAGCTATAGCAGCAAATTCCGACGGAGCAAATAAGGTTTCCTGTGTCGGTCCTTTTTCCTGCATGGGGGTATCTTCTCCCCGCCTAGGTTCTGGCCCCACCCGCTCGCTTTTAGGTTGCGGCATCTGGTCTGGTGTTAACTCACCTTGCGTCTGCTCTCCGAGCATGTACCGAGCATCTCCGTGCCCTTGCTCCGCGGCCTTACTTAACAACTCCATCGCTTTGGCGCGGTTTATATCAACACCAATCCCGTGCTCATACATATAGGCAAGGGAATACAGCTGGTCTGGGGTGGCTTTACCGCTTGCTTCTACTTCCAGTATCTTAGCTAACTCTGCCTGTGCTTCTGGGGATATTGGCTTTGCTTTTGCTTGTTCCGACGCGCGAGGTCTTGAGACAAGTTCTATCTCTCCTTTAGGATTAAGCTCTAGCTGGCCTATCTGCTTTTCAGTGAATAACCTTCCCTGCCCAGCTTTCTCTTGCTCTGCATATCGTTGTTTCTCGGCTGCTACAGCAGCAGCTTCTCTTGCTACATCAGATAGGGGTTTAGTAGCTTCCGCAGAAGCTAGAATAGGTGCTCTCTTCAGGCCGGGGATATTTGTTTGTTGGCCTTCACCGCGTTGTTTTGCTTGCAGGGCTTCTACTTCAGCTAGGTGTGTTTCAGCAGCGGTTATTGCAGCTACTTTCTTTTTAGATGCAGCGCCTTCATTCTTCCAGTCTTCTAGGACTTCCCGCACTCTATTTATGTTTGTGCTATCGTATCCGGTGATTTCCCCAGTTGTAGGGTCTCTGATTTCTTTTGGTGTAAGGTCGCCCGCGCCAAGGATAGCATCACGGCGTTTCTTACCTGTGATACCCCATTCATTTAAGGTGTCGGTGGTTATGATGTGCGACTGTGGGTCAGCTTCCCATGCTTGCCTTGCTTGTTGCTCTGCATTAGATTTATCTACCTCAGCCCGCCTTGCTGTTTCCTGTTGTTGGGCGAGCCAATCCTGGTTTGTTCTTTGTGCTTGCAGGTCTGCTTGTTGTTGCGCTAGCCATGCTTCATCGGCTACTTGGGTTTCTCTAGCTTTACCTGCTTCTGCTAGCCTACCCTCTGCCTTGCCTTTTGCGCCATACGTATGTGGAACAGCGAACAGCGGAGCAGCCGCCAGAGCCATCTCTGCGTTCTCTAGGTATTCTTTACGTGCAGCTTCATCAACTACGCTCTCACCCGCCTGCCCACGACGCATCGCAGCAGTACCAATACCCAACCCAGCGACATTAACTGTATTTGCTGCAGCAGCCCGAGCATAGTCAACGCCCTTACCAGCCAGTTGTTTAACTGCTTCTTCTTGTGTTATTTTTCCAGCTAATATTTCAGGCGCAAGCCTTTCAGCATCCCGAAGTATCTGAGGACCAATGATTTTATTTACTGTGCGCGCCCCGGGCATAAACCCTAGCAGCGCTGCTTCTCCTAGAGTCGCTAGGTGGGATACAAAATCAGTGGGGGGTAGTGGCGCTAGTCCTTCTTTTCCGCGTTGTTTGTTTGCAACTTCGCGCTCTTCTATGTTATGACCACCTGCTATAGGCACATCAACAGCTGTCGCTGCGGTACCTCCCCAAAGGGTCCGCGCAGCTGGAAGGAAACGAGATAGTCCAGTCGCTACTGACGCAATCCCAGCAGCTTCCGGAGCAACCGGAGCAAGAGCCATACCCCCAAACCCAGCCGCAATAGGCACACCATACTCACCTAACATACCGCCGAGGAATTGAGTTCCTACATTAGCCGCTGCATTTAGAGTAGGTGCTATCCCGCGGACGTTCATAACATCACTGCCCGTTGTAGCCTCATACGGAAGCGCTGCGGCTTCGGCTTTATTTCTTGCCCCTGCCTTCTTTAGTGACTCGCTGCCAAATACTTCACCTAGGTAATTCTCTGCACCGCCTAAGGCTCCTAGCCCTGCCTGCTTAAAGGCACCACCAAACCCGCCCTTGTTTATATGGGCGGCTAAGTCTTTTTCTTCTTTTTGGCTGGCAGGGATGATTCGGTCTCTAATCACCGCAGATATTTCTGCATCGGACATATCATCAGGAAAGTCTACATCACCAATACCAAAAGCCGGGATATTTACAGTTTGCATATATGTATACTATTGATTAAAAGTTTTTCTACCGTCAGCACCAACAGTTATACCGGACCCTTTAGGTTGAGGCGGCGGTGTAGGCATATCTACGTGGGTCCCCTTATTCTTTTGCATAAAGGAGTTATAGTAGGCGCGCGCATCATTGTATTGCTGCACCGCGTCAGCTATCTCTTTCTCAGTCCCCCCTTTGCTGCGCGTGCTATCTACATACCGTTGGGCATCGGTCAACATCTGTCCTGCAGCCCTCACATTTGCACTATACTCCGTGGCCTGCGATCTATTAGCACTTGCCCGCTCCCTATCCGCAAGTTCCCGCTCCCTTTGCATAGCTGCATTGTAAGTAAGATCCTGACCTCGCTCTAGCGTTATGTTATGCGCTTTATTTCCGCGTTCTGTCATTGCAGTGTGATCGGCATGGTATTTTGCTACACTAGCTGCAGTTTCTCTAGTTACTTCTCTCGCCATCGCTGCTTGTTGACTTGTGTGGCCAAACTGAACAATTGCCATGTGTTCTGCACGTTGCGCTGCGGCTAGTTGATCTTCCAATACCCCAAGGTCTGCGCGTCTCTTCTGTACGTCGGCTTTAGTTGCCTTCCAGCTAGCTAATCCAGCAGGCGCACTTCTGGCTGCAGCGGTTAATGTACCCCGCAATGCACCACCAATACCCCTAGATTTTTGTCCGCCCGGATCTGCCATCATAGCAAAACCAAAGTCACGGATTGCGCTATTTACTGAATTTCTCTCGTCGTAGTCAATACCCTCGCCTGCCTTTTTATGCCGCGCTTCTGCTATTGCTACTTGTGGGTTAACTCCTATATCTGCGCCAAACTGAGCTTCTATAGCCTTCCTATCAGCTGCTTGGTCTTCTCGTGATTGATCTGAAAGCAAAGTCTTTATTCCTGCTGGGCTGTTATTCTTTTCATCTACTGACCCAGTCAGTATAGCTGCCCTCTGCTGAAGCAAATTATTAATTGCACCTGTGGTTTCTGGCCCTGTCGGTCCGCTCTTAATATTGGCTATCTCCTTGTCGATCACGGCCACTTTATTTCTTGCGACATCTGTAAGGACCCTCCTGCGGGCATCATCTGCTTGCCTTTCTTCTGGGCTTATCACCGTCGGTGCTGGCATTGGCTCTGGCTCTTTGTATTCTGGCACAGCCATCAACGGGAACCGCGATGCTGTTTCGTCATAATTGCTCCTGGACCTGTTTGCGTTTGCTATGTTAGGAACACGTGGTGCGGCGATTTTAGGGGCAGGGGCGGCATCGCTTTTAGGAGCAACGGCGGCAGCCGGAGTAGTATTGCTTTTAGGAGCAACGGCGGCAGCCGGAACAGTATCGCTTTTAGGAGTAGGTGTAGGTGTAGGCGCAGGTGTAGGCGCCCGGTTTTTGAATCCACCCATTACTATGTCCTTGAGAGATCTCCCTTCGCCGGTATCTTTGGGAACCCCATGAGGTCCCATAGCACGGTCTGGCGTAGCCAGAGTATCCCGGCCCAAAGCATCTAAACGGCGCGTCAGATTTGCTGCTTGAATGTCAACGGCCTCCTGCGCTCCTGTCGCATCAAGGTCTTTATATTTTTTTACATCCTCTAATATTTTCTGAAACCTCGCCATATCAGCTATATCGCTATCAATCTCAGGCGTGCTTTTTACAAGGCTGTCATCTGTACCAGAAAACGCAATAATCCCACCGGCTGCGTAGCTATCTTCTGCAATGCCGTTGTCCAACCCACCTACACCTTTATCAAGCGGGTGTAGTGCTGGCAACTGTGCCTGCGGTTGTGGTTGTGGTTGTGGTTGTGCCTGCGGTTGTGGCTGTGCTAACCCTGCTAGCCCTTGTGGGGGTTGTTGTGGTTGTTGAGGCATGCCGCCTAGTCCTTGGCTTTGTTTTGCTTGGAGCGCTGCGGCTAATACTTGTGGTGACATCTGCAACGCTTCTTGGAACTGCTGTTGCTCTTGGCTTTGTTGTGCTTGTGATTCTACATCTTGGGCTACAGTGGTAGTAGGGGGTGTTGCTGGCGGTGGTGCTGTGCTCTTATTCTTTTGTGCCAACTCTAACAACTGAGTCATTGGATTCGGCGTAGCTCCACCGGGAGCTGTATTCTTTATACCTTGGTTTAGCTGCGGCTTAGAAAGCCCTGCAACTCTGTTCTGCGTCCAATTTGTGTTCATCATATTGTTTTACCTATTAGCCCATCCGATGCATACCGTATGCAGCAATACCTGCACCGGCCAGTTGTGAGAATGGAGAAGCAGTTGGAGAAGTTTGTGTGCCTGTACCAGTAAGTCCTTTAGTACCTGCCAACTGATTAGCCATCCAGTCGGTTTGGGTTTTGCCCCAGTCACGACCTGCAATAAACTGCGCATGGTTAATATCATTAATCTTCTGTTGATACGCCTGCTGCTCCGCGGCACTGCCTGCTTGTGCTTTAAGCCTTTCAAGATCTGCCAGCTGTGTCGCTGCTGCTGCGCTAACCTGTCCTGTAGAGCCTTGTAGACCAGCACCGATACCTGTTGAGTATAAGTCTTTACCTAACCCTGCGTTGAATTGCATTGCTTGGTTAGTCTGCCCTTGCGCAGTAAGATTAGCTGTCTGATTTGCCCTAGCTGCTTCTTGTGCACGTGCTTGGTCGCTTGTGAATTGGTTAAATGCTGTGTTATGTCCTTCCTTACTCCCTTGATATTGAATATCCGACATCTGCCTGTTGAACATATCTTGGTTTGTCGCTGCTGCAAGCGCTTGTCTAGCACCACCAAACGTACCACGACCTGCGGCCTGCATTGAGAGATTTGCTTTGTTCTGATCCCCAGTTCTTTGCGCTTGGCGTAGTGCTGAGTCAGTTACGTTTTGTTGATATGGGTTGCCATACTGCTGCGCAGCATACGGGGTAAACTGACTGGCGTTAATATTTTGTGCTGTTGTTGTTGCAGGGTTATACCCCAAGGCCAGGTTCAACCCAGCGCCAGCCCCACCATACCCTAGCGAGGTCCCATACTGTAGCCCTTGTTGCCCTTGTTGAAATCCAGCCTGCGGACCTAGCCCAGCATATTGCTGCTGTATTCTTTGTTGTTCAGGAGTAAACCCCGCAACCTGCTCGCCTGGGTCTGCTTGGTAGCCTCTGTTAGCTTCCGTCTGAGCCCGTTCGGTGTTCGCCTTGTATGCATCTAGCGCCCACTGCGGCGCGTTTGTCTGGGTTGACTCTGTTGTTTGTGAGCCGCTATCAAATAATCCACTCATTGCACTACTCCTTCAATTGTTCTTTCCATCATATACGTATCGGTGGCAAAGCCAAGTTTCTGCCTGTACAACCTTGCTTGTGCTTCTTTTGCTAAAAACCTAATCCTAACAGCTCCCTGCGATGCCGCCCACTGCTCTACTTGCGCGTATGTATCAACCACATCACAACCACCAAAGGCTGTTATAAACGCAATCCTTGCATCGGGGTGATTACTGATCTTAACTGACATAGCCCCGACAATCTCTTCGCCTTCTGTAAAAACTAATAGTGTTTCAGCGCCCTGTATCAGTAGTAGCTTTCTCTGAGATACTGTGCAATCCCCAGAAGAGGCAGCATAGGCTGCGTCAAAGAACTGCTCTACTTTATTCCAGACACCATGTACATAATCAGGTATTACTACTTGTAACTGCATCAGTGGGGCAAGAACTTGTTAGCATCAATCTGCTTACCTTGTTTAGTGTGTCCTGTCCGCGCCTTACGTATTTGATCCAGCATATGATAGAGGCGCTTTGCACCGGCCTTAGTAGACCCATTGCCTATATGACTTACCACATCTGCAGGTATTACAAACTCCCCATCGGCCAGCGCTGCGGGTTGATTCCCTTCAATTGATGCGGGGATTGAATCACTCATACCGTCACCACCACCATCTAAATAACCGCCTTTGGCGAACCCTGGGTTCTGTGGTTGATTCATAGTCATGTTATTCAGCCGACCGAGACCATAACCGTCTTGGCTAAGTGGCGCCCCTTGTGAGTTATCAGGAGTTCCTTGCATACCTAACATACCCGACTGGCCAGCAGCGAGGTCAGCCAAACCACCAGCAGCGTATTTAGCTGCGGGGGCAATCTCGTGGGAGTATTGTTTTTGGTATTGGTCATTTAGAAAGTTTGTAGGCATCGCAGGTCGGGACTGCAGCTTTTTCTCCTGCGCTGCTTGATAGTCCTTGTATGCCTGCATGGGATTGCCTGTTGCTTTTCCTTGTGTTGTGGGTGTTCCTGGGGCTGTAAACCTATCATACATTCCCTTTATCCCTGTCCCAGCATCCTGTAACCCACCCATAAGCTGATCTTGCCACGAGGGGGTCATGGAGTAGTTATCACCTTGGGCTGGGCCCATATAGCTGGTGTCGTTGTAATCTATTTCGTCCATCTTATATCCCTATGGTACTATGTTTAAAACGCCAGCATTATTCCAGACGGAGCCGACAGGCAATCCCGTCGCGCTGGTGGGTAGGTTGCGTAGTGTGATAGTATCAATTTCTATACCGTTTGTCGAGCCTAATTGTTGAAAGTATTGGTTTAATGTCCGCACTATCTGGTTTAAGTACTGCGCCGAGTATTCTGTGGGTGGGATAGGTAGTACAGGGGCTGCAAATGATTTAAGTGCCATATTAACCCCTAGTCCCATCAGCCCGGGCGTCAACCCGAGGCATACCCAACTGCCACTGCACACCAACATCGCTTGATGCAATCTTAAAGTTCATCTGC
>Ga0209246_10001094_pt1 | contig 10957 bp, 9 predicted proteins | sample LauGreSpBDMM15SN_2_FD_187560 | JGI IMG/M metagenome (GOLD analysis project Ga0209246, IMG submission 187560) | Freshwater lake microbial communities from Lake Michigan, USA - Sp13.BD.MM15.SN (SPAdes) (version 2) | ecosystem: Environmental > Aquatic > Freshwater > Lake | place: Lake Michigan, USA...
TATTAGTTTTATATTTTCTACCGATTATCATTACATCTGAAACATTTAGTTTTTGATCCAAATTATGAAATATTTTATATATGTTTTTTCTAATATCTGAATTTAAAATAGCTTCACCCGTAGAATTAGGTTGGTCACCCGTAGAATTAGGTTCTTTGTATTTAATATTTTTGTACAAAATCATCATCAGACTATATTTAGTTTCATCTAATTTTACGTTATATTGAAGATTTACAATTTTATTATGAATGATAGCATAATTTCCTTTTACATAAATTAAGTTTTTGTTATGTATATTCAAATTATTTACAAATTTAGTTATAGATAATTGGTAATTAATAATAAAATGATTTAAAACTATTTTTTTAAATAACAAAGATCGTTGTTGTATAAATTCCATTATTAAGTGTATAAAATTAATTTTATTTCAATTTTTAATGTTCGTTTATAACAAATTGGTAATTATATCCAACTGATTGTAATACGTCTTTGACTTCTGCATTCAATGTAGTTTTGTCTAAATTAGTTTTAACTAATATGCATTTTGGGAATACACCTTTTTTTTTAATACATATATATTCTATACCTGGAATTATTACAGATAACAATCTTTCATACAATTCATCTATGTCAAAATTAGAATTTTCTACAAATAAATAACAATATTGAGATCTTCTAGTATTTCTCCACCAATTTTGTATAAGAATAGAAGCATCTTGTTCATTTTTCATGTTACATTTTTTCCACCAATTTTGAATTATAATAGCAGCACTATTATCACTTACACCTTTTGGTGTTAAAAATATTTGTGGATTATTAGAATAAGATAAAGTTGTAGAAAAAGATCTACCATCATTTGAATAAAAAAACCCCATGTTTGCTATTTTTTTCAAATATATAAATTAAATTCATTTTTAAAGTAATATCTTTTTTCCTTTTTGTTATTATATGAAACAACATTATGATTTAATTATAATAGGCGGTGGGCCATCGGGATTAGCTTTAGCTCAATGTTGTTCAAGTTTACAAAAAAACATTTTGATAATAGAAAGAGAAGATGATATAGGTGGTTGTCATAGAGTTAAAAGAGTTAATGTAACTAATAAAAACGGAGTTGTTGAGAGGATGTTTACTGAGCATTCCCCTAGAGTATACAGTTCTACTTATAAAACGTTTATGAATTTATTAAAAAAAATGGATTTAGATTTTTACGAATTATTTACACCATACAATTTTTCAATAGCAACTATTGGTGGTCAAACTATATGGGAAACTTTATCTTATGGTGAAATGTTTTCTTTATTTGTAGATTTTATTATATTATTAGTAAATGATGATTATGGTAAAAATATGCCAATGAGTGACTATACTGAATCTCGAGGTTTTACACAAAAGTCACGTGATACAATTGATAGAATTTGTCGTTTAACGGATGGTGCTACATCTGAAAAATTCACATTAAATAAATTTTTACAGTTATTTAATCAACAGGCGCCGTATACATTATATCAACCTAAACTCCCTAATGATACAAGTCTATTTCGTTTATGGAAGTCTTATTTAGAAAAAAACAATGTTGATTTTTTATTAGAAACTACAGTAGAAAAATTAAACTTTATCAAGTCTGGGGTCACTGTCAGTTCTGTCAACTGCAAATATCAAGGCAAGGATATTGAAATATTGGGTGATAAATTTATTATAGCAACTCCTCCAACTAATTTGGTAAAAATATTAGAAAATTCGCATAATGAAGAGATCCAAAATTCATTTGGGGATTTCGAAAAATTAAAAGTGTGGTCACGTGACACTGATTATATAGATTATATCTCTGTAATGTTTCACTGGGATACAAAATTAGATCTTGAAAAGATATATGGATTTCCAAAAACGGAATGGGGTGTAGCTTTTATTGTATTATCTGATTACATACAATTTACAGAATCGCAATCTAAAACAGTAATTAGTACATCTATAACAATATCAAATATGCCGAGTAGTAAAATTAACAAAACTGCAAATCAATGCGATAAATCAGAACTAATTGCAGAAGTTTTAGACCAATTAAGAATAAGTTTTCCCTTTTTACCAACACCTACTGTAAGTATAATATCTCCGGAATTATCATGGGAAAATGGCAAATGGGATTCGTTAGATACTGCATTTATAGCATCGTCTAACCAACCTAATTTAGATTTTAGTAGTAAAACAATATCTAATTTATTTAATCTAGGAACGCAAAATGGACAAAATATTTATAAATTTACATCAATGGAATCAGCTGTTACAAATGCTGTAGTTTTAAGTCACATATTGTATCCTGAATTAAAAGACAGTTTTAAAGTCGAATCCGCTTTTACAACAAGAAGTATTATTTTAGTATTTTTTTTATTATGTATTATATATGTATTCATTAGAAACAAAACTTGATAATTTAGAAATAAAACTTGATAATTTAGAAATAAAACTTGACAAAATTGTCGATATATTAGATCAATTGATTCAACAAAATATAAAAGATTCAGAAAAGCTTAACACAAATTTAAATTGTATTAATCGTAGTACTCAAAATATGGATCATCATATTAATTTCGTTGAAAATGTATTTGATGTAGTAAAATATCCATTTTCATCTTTACTCCGTTTATATTACGGAAATAAAACAGGTGAAATCAAAGATATTTTAGATATACCTTTACCGAAGACTTCTAAAAAAACAAATATTAAAAATATCCCTTGCCGAACCGATGAAGGTACCTTGCCTTTTAATACTCCTTATGTCGGTAAAGGTACCTTGCCTTTTAATACTCCTTATGTCGGTAAAGGTACCTTGCCTTTTAATACTCCTTATGTCGGTAAAGGTACCTTGCCTTTTAATACTCCTTATGTCGGTAAAGGTACAAAGATAGATTAACGAAATTATTTCGTTGTATTCTATATATTAATATATAGAATACTTTTAATATGGTTTGGAGTTTATTATTATTATTAGGGTTGGGGGGGTGTAAAAGTTACATCAGTTCGACAAGGTATAATAGTGTTGCTACTTTTTATTTTAGAGTTACCCCAGATAGATCTATATGCCCTAGCGTTCAAACATTTAGAGATAATATGCGATATGGTCCATGTAATTTCGGAAAAAATTTTGGAGTAAAATATACTAGAAAAAGCAAATACTGGGTAGCTATAAAAAATGCCAAATCATTTTGTGGACGCAATATTATCGTTAGACATAATAAAAGATCATTAAAATTAAAAGTAATGGATGAATGTCCTAGTTGTATAAACAATAGTATTGATATGAGTCTTGATGCGTTAATCGAACTAACAGGATCAACACGAAAAGCATGTGCTGTAGCTACTAAATTACCACGTATTTCTTGGAATTTTATTTAAATCAAAGCATTATTGATTTAAATTAATTACATATACATCCCTGGAGGTGGACAATTATCTGCCTTTTTAATAATACTATCTTCTAAAAATATATCTACGTGATCTTTTAAAATACGAATTTTATCAGATGTTGATTTATAATAATTATATAAAATCTTATATTTTAATCTAACAATATCCTGTTCTGGATCAGTTAATAATAACGTATTCACCCTTGAAATAATAACTTCAAATTTTCGTTTAACATCTCTCATACCTTGATCTGATCGTGAAGATTCTACTATATAATGAATAGCATCATCTTCAAATTCTATTTCATAATTATATTCTGATAAAATTGTTTTTATCAAATGAGTTTTAGCAATTTCTAATTTTTCAACAACTGAATAATTATTTACTCGGATTTTAAATAATCTATCAGCTAAAATAGGATCCACTTTTGTTTCATCGTTATACGTAAATATAAACAAAACTTTTGATAAATCAAATTCTAATCCAGCAAAATATTTATCATAATTATATTTATCATTACTAGTAGAATCTGTTAAATGAATCAAATTACCAATAATTTCTTTTCCACGATATGTTTCTGAAACTTTGTCTAATTCATCAAATAAAATAATAGGATTAGTACATTGTGTTTCTCTTAAAATTTCAATAATTCTTCCAGGACCACTACCAACATATGTAAATCCATGTCCAGTTAATGAAGATGAATCTGATTCTCCTCCTAATGAAATTGTTCTATATGGTCTTCCTAATGCCTCTGATATACTTTTTACAAACGCTGTATTATGAGTTACTATAAAATTACCAAGCATAAAACGATGATTTCCATCAATAACAAAACCATAATAATCACCTACTCCTTTTGGAGTAATATCAATTGCAGTTACCAATGGATCTTTAATTTGTCGTCTTGAATTTGCCTTTTTTCTTGGACATAATACTGGAATTTCTTCTATACCTTTACCATAAATAGACATTCTTGTATATTCTCCTTCTTTATATTCTCCTTTGTAATAACAACCTTTCTTACACATTTTAGGTTTACATTGAAATCCAAGAGATCTTGCAAGATATACAATATCTTTTGTTAATTGTGGATTTTTTTGGATTATATCATATCCTGACTTACTATTGAATAAAGATCCGTCACTATCTATTATACCTGCAAGTAACTTTAATCTATTTTCTCTTGAATTAATTTTGTATACGCTTGGAATATGTTTATTCTTAATAAGGTTGAGATTTTTAAGTGTGTTTAAAAAAATATTTTCACCAACTTTTCCAGTTCCAGCTATACCATAACCATAAGTATCTTTTAATTTTGTTAAATGTAGTTTATATTTTGGTAAAGTATTTACTAAATAATAAAGAATTGTAGAATCTTGATTAGTAATTGCACTCCCAGAACTTGTCCCATCTCCAAGCCATAATCCAAGAATATATGGGTCAAAATCAAGTTCTTGTTCTGGAAATTCTACACCAACTTTAAACCCTTGAAGATGAGATCGTATTTGTTTTTTTGATGTAAGATAATCAGTTAAAGGAATATCAACTACTTTATCCTCTGTAATATTTTCAAAAAATATTTTTGCAATAGTATAAACATCTTGTTTTTTACTCTTACTCTTACTATAATTAAAATGTTTACTTTTAAGTTTAATCTCTTTAGAATCAAACCACTTTACAACAAAACTATTCCTATTTTTCCTGTCAATTAACTTTTTGTTATCACTCATTTTTAAAGTTAAAATATGACTTTTGTTAACGATATATGATTCATTATGTAATGTATGAGAAATTTCAAACATTTCTTCTTTTCCTCTAGCAAGAGACAGTACATTTCTTGGATTTGAATCATCACCCATCAACACATCTCCGATTTTAATATCTTGAACCATTTTAATGGAACCATCATACATAAGAATAGGTGTATTAAATCCAAGGCACTTACCTACGCCTTTTTCGCCGTATAATCCGATAGCTGGTAAACAATTATTGTCTGGATTTCTAACCATTTGTGTTACTATATTTAAGACTTGATCTTTTGCAGTTTCTAAAAATGACAAACGAGCATCTAAAGTATCTCTAACACCCTTTATAAATTTTTTACTATCTTCTTTACAAATTTTATTATTAATAGGTTTTTGATAAGGTATGGATAATAAAATATCCATCCAAGATTTATATTTTGCATATTCTGATGTATCAGTTGATTCAAAAGATTCCATAACTTCTAAACGTTTATATGTTATTATCTTATTTTCAAATGGCATTTTAGATTTTAAAATCTTTTGCCTATAATTATCAGAATATTCTATACTATTTGATTTTTCTAATATTTGTTTTTCTAATTCTACTAATTCTGAATTTTCATCAGAATTTATATTAGAAATCAAATACTTTAAATTTGAATTATAATCTGCACTTAGAATATCAGAATTCATAAAATGATACATTTTTTCTAATAGTTTTTGCTTTTGAGATACATGCATATCCATTTTTAATATATTTACTATATTCGGAACACGATTATTATAAACAGTCTTGATTTCTTGTAATTCATTATTTAATTTTTTTATATCATCATCTGAAAAAAGATTTTTTAATTTCTTTTTTTTATCATCAATAGATTCAAATTCAAAGAAATCACCATCGTAAATTGCATCTACGTAATTTAAATATTTATCATATTCATCTTTTGGTTCATCTTTTAGTTCATCTTTTGGTTCATCAGATGTTTTTTCATTTTTAGTAAATTTACTTACTAAATTAGCCAAAGATGTTTTTATAATTGTTTCCAAGTTTTGAGCCGTAGTTTTAGTACTTGTTTCATTTTCACTTTCGTTACTTGTTTCGATTTCCGATTCGTCACTTGTTTCTATTTTCGATTCCGTTTCATTTACATTTTCAGTTTGTGTTTTAGATGTCTTTTTTCTTTTAATTATCATATTAAAAGTGCCTTGGCGTTTATTTAAATCTTCATTAGAATTGTCATTTACATTGTCATTTACATTGTCATTTACATTGTCATTTACATTACTATCAACTCCTTCTTCAAATTTTCGTTTTTGCCCCCTAGTAAAAACCATAACTATAAGTCTTTTAATTAATGATAAATAAAAATAAATCAGTTTTTTACCTAAAGATTTAGTTTAATTATTTTATAAAAAATACTAATAAATATTATAAAATAATGTCAAATAATATAACTATTATAATAGGGTATACGTTATTTGCACTTTCTGAAATTATTGCTGTGTTACCTATACCTGCAAATGGAATGTTTCATAGTTTATTAATAGGTTTGAAAAATAGTGTATCTAAAATAAATTCTACTGATATAGAAATGGCTCAAACTTTAATATCTACTAAACCAGATATGGCCAATATTATTACCACATTACAAGGTAATTCAAAATTAATTGATAGTGTTAAAACAGTGATCAATAATCCAGAAATTATCACAAATGTCGAAAACATTGTAAAAGATAAAAACTTGCAATTTATTAATACATTACTAATGAATAATCCAGAAATTATAAATGATATAAAGGTTATTATTATTCAAAAAATAAACGATATGGTGAATGTAGGTCAATCTGCACCTAAGGAAGTTTTATAGGTTCGTAACTTTTTCCATATTCTTTATTTAATAAGGAGATATTTTTTTGAGAATTTACCCATTTAAATCCAGCATCTCCTGACCAGATATACCACGAAATTATACCGTGTTTATTATGCCATTTTTTTTCATCAAGTGGTTTACCAGCTTTAACCCATTTTTTATAATTTGGATAGCTAGCATATACGTGTCTAGCAAACCAATTTCTCATATATCTTAAATCTTCGATTGGTATAGACTTTTGTGTTGCCAATTGATGAGCACGTTTCCACCCTGTTTTCATTCCTCCACCAAATCCCAAGCTTTTTAATTTGTAAGAATACAATGCTACTTTTTTAACATTTTCTGGTACTGTTATCATAATATCACTTTTTCTTCCGTAAAACTGAGCACCACCAAATTTAATATTACCCGTATGTCTTATTTTTTGCTTTTCCGTATTTGCTAACGCGATATCGCGTTTACTTATTTCACGAAAAGTTTTAGGTGTAGCAAAAGTAACGCGTTTAGATGGTCTACAAAGTGGATATTTTATTTTGTCAATACTTTTTAATATACCTTTGCGAACTGATAATCTTTTTCTACCACAAGGTTTATATCCAATTACTTTACTACTTGAATTTTTAATAGGTCTATTCAAGTCTACCCAATCTTCTTTATACCATCTCTTTAATCCTGAATTTTTAGGTTTTACACCTATATATTTACCACCTAAACGTTTATATTCAGAAACAATCCAGCTTGATTTATATATACCAGTTTTAGCTTGAAATTTCTTATCAGCCATCTTTTTAACACGACTGTATAATTTTTTATCACTTGGCTCTACAGGCATATATTATATTATACCAAGTTATTTTAAATTTTAAAAAAGAAAAAATTTTTAAAATTACATTAAATTACATTAAATTACATTAAATATCAGAATAAAAAGAAGAAACCTCAAAGGCGTTATAAATATTATAAACATCGTTTTCTAAACAATCATCAAAAACACCAAAGTCTTCGATAAAAGGCAAGGTACCTTTACCAAAATCTTCGATAAAAGGCAAGGTACCTTTACCAAAGTCTTCGATAAAAGGCAAGGTACTGCGAGTAGCGTAAATGACACTATCTAAATAAGAATCATAAATATTACTTATTGTTTTATTTTCTTCTTCTTGTTCTTGTTCTTGTTTATTTTTAATTTTGCTTTTTTCGTATCCAATTGCTAACATTCTTTGAGTGTCAAAACGTTCAGATTCTGTCACAATATTTATATTAATAGGAACTTCTATTTCTACATATTTTTCTAGATCAGTATTATAATACGTAATTTTTTTCATTTGTTGTACCTTGCCTTTTATATCATTTCTTTTTTTGTATTTAAAAAGTTTTTTAAAATTAACACGTGAATTCTTCAAGGTGAGCATCATATACTTATTTTTATTCAATTTAGTTTTATTCAATTTATTCTTATTCAATTTTGAAAATTTACTTAAAATTTAATTCTATCAAATGTTTCATTTAATAAAACCAATTCATCTTGACTAAAAGATCTATCTTTATATTCTATTTCAAAATGAATACGTAAATCACCATATTCACCACGTTCGTTTACCATCCCCTTTTTAAATACTATATACTCTTTATTTGGATTTATCACACCAAAACCACTGGTATTCAAATTAATAGGTTCACTAAAATATGGTATTACTATTTCTTTACCTACAATCGAATCTCTTAAATTTAATACAACTTTATATTTTATATGTAAACCATCCCTTTCAAAATGCTCGTGTTTTAAAACATTTACCGTTACAATAAAAGATCCTGCAAAATCATTTTCTCTAACTGGTTGTTCACCCCACTCTTTAAATATAAAGATTTTACCAGTTTCTACACCCTTATCTATTACAATTTCAAAAATAGAAGATTCTTTAATAAAACCACTAATATCGCATTTTACACAAGATTCTAGTTTCGTAAAATTTTGACCAGAACCAGAACAACTACGACACGTATGTTCAACTATTTGACGAAACGGTCCAAGTTGTATAGATTGAGTTGTTCTTCCAGAACCATTACAAAATTTACATTTGTTAAAACACGTTTTACATCCGTACTTTCGGTGAACTTTTAATTTTTTAACACAACCATTAAATACTTCTTGTAAAGTTATATTGCACGTATGATGATAATCATTTTTCTTTACAGGTTTAAAGGTAAACGAATTGTTGAATTGATTATGATACTGATTAAAAAAAGGATCTTGTGAAAATATATTACCACTCATTGGATTATCATATTCAGATCTCTTGTTATCATCCGATAACACCTCGTAAGCTTGTTGTATTTTCTGAAACACATCCTTATCACCACCTCTATCCGGATGATTTTTTAAAGCTAATTTTTTATACGCGCTTTTAATTTGATCAACAGATGCACCTTTAGAAATTCCCAATACATTATAATAATCCGAACTCATATTATTTAAATAATTATTTGTATTTAAATAAGAAAATCCAATTATTTTTGAAAGGGCTTTGACCCTACTTTTTCTAAAAGTAACTAAACAGTCGTTGTCAATGCTCTAAATTTAATTTTTGTTGACAACCAATCTGGTTGATTACTACTAACATATTGTATTTGCCCATCTAATCCAATACTAAAATCTATACCTATATCATCCCCTATGTATTTACAATCTATAATCCAACCTGAACGTTTCTTTAATCCACGAATTTCATAAAGTGCATCAAATTCATCTGCAACTGTATTTACATTTACACATGCCATTGCAGAAAATGATTTTGTATTTGTAGAAGTAAACACAAAACCAGAAACATTAGTCGGACTACTAACATTATTTCCAGCATCAAATTCCCTTTCAGCTGATATATCCTCTACATTAGGTGTAACATCAACATCTTTTACAACTAATTGTTTACCTATAAATAACTCCTTATTAATACTAACACCACCATATGCTACAAATGTAGATCCTGTAGTTAAATTTACACTAGAACTTGTATTACGTATCACAATCGTAGCTGCTTCTCCTACTACTAATTGATTATTTTGATATATCAAATCATCAGTACCAATTACAGGATTTACACCATTACCTCTTAAAATAGTATAAGGATTCAAAAATGTACTATTCGTACCACCCTTTGTAACTGCTAATGGCTTCAATGTAATTAATGGGACATCTTTTATAAATCTTATCAATGCATCACTACTATTTGAATTTGTATACATAAGATAACCTATACCATTAACTGTTATCATATAAAATTTTATACCCGTATAATCACCACTATACCTAGAATTTATATTCCACTGATTATTAGTAACTACTCCTTGTATTTCATATAAAGCCGATTTAAAAGTAGCAGGTACAGTTACATAAATTGTCATTTGAAAATAATACGCATCAACCGGTATTTGTAATCCAGAATGATTAATCTCTTCTGGAACAAGTGTATTGGCAGATAATGTAACTACATCTAATTCTGATGATATATCAATATTCGTTACACGTATAGTATAATCATTAGATGTATTTGTATTAATATATTCTATAACACTACTATTCGAATCAGAACGAATTCTAAATCTAATTCCATTTGTATTACCAATACTATGATTGTTTATATCCCATATATCATTTTTCAATACACAATTCGCCAAAACTAATCCATAATGACTATCAATATCACTTGAAACATAAATCAATAGTTTAACGGAATCCAAAACACTATTTGAAAAAGTTAATAGTGGTATTTCAGTAAACGTAGACTGATTTGACAACAATGAATAATTTATCTGAGAACTCGTAGCATCCTTATAAACTAACGAATTTGTAGTAAATTTAACAAGAGTAGTACCTGTCCTATTTTGATTTGTATATTGAACATAACCATTATTAGCATCCCGTCTTATATAAAA
>Ga0209246_10001099_pt1 | contig 10910 bp, 15 predicted proteins | sample LauGreSpBDMM15SN_2_FD_187560 | JGI IMG/M metagenome (GOLD analysis project Ga0209246, IMG submission 187560) | Freshwater lake microbial communities from Lake Michigan, USA - Sp13.BD.MM15.SN (SPAdes) (version 2) | ecosystem: Environmental > Aquatic > Freshwater > Lake | place: Lake Michigan...
TATTTGCTTAAAAAGTATGCAGATTTAAGAAAAAGTTACCGATAGGGCAATTTTGTTACAAATTGTAGGTAGATATTAATAAGTACCGACATTATGTTACACAAAATTCCTAGTACCAGCCTTATCGATAATTAAGGCTTGTCTACGAGGCTTGTCAGAAGCACCGTTAGGAACGCTTATATGCGTCCAAGAGCCGAATTCTTCGATGATTTGGTCAAAGGGTATATCCGAAGCCAAGCACGCCTCTACGACCTGTTTAGGGGTCATTCCGGGGACTCTGATATCAGCAGCACAACCTAGCCTATGCTGGCTAGTGTCCTTGCTACCGACAGAGTCATTGACTGGTTTAGAGCGAAAGCCTGAATTAATCATGATCGGCTTGCCTAGTAAAGACCTAACTTGCTCAAGCAAGGCTGCCAATCGAGTTAGATTAGCAACCTCACTGGCGTTAGGGGTATTATCTAGGTTCTTACGCTCTGCTACTTCAGAGTGAGTTAACTCTTCTAAGGTAAAGTTATTGCTTAGGTTCATCTTTCTTCGCTTTCATATCCATAATCTTCTCTAGAGTACGACCACCAAAGTATGCACTCATAATAAGCATACCCCATTGACCTAGTAGATTGACATAGGACTCTTTAGCATCGTAGCCAAATGCTGACATCATTGCAAATAAGAAGTATCCTACAAAGATAGCCACTAAAGACATAGGTCGGATGTTCTTAGACAACCAAGAGTCACTAGCAAGATCAGCTTTCCAACGATCAGAGATATTGTTCTGCTCATTCATATCAGCGTTTAACTCAGCGAGTCTGCCTTCTTGTTGCATCTGTAGCAACTCTTTCTGAGCCTTTGCCTTAGCTTCTGGATCAGGAATGAACTTATCTAGGACTTTCATCCCAACGTCTACTAGCGCCATTAATGGAATCATTGTTTATACCCCCAAGTTAAATACCAAGCAATGACCGCAGCCACTGCATAGCACATGAACATTGCTCTACGACTCTTTGCCAAATCTTCTTTAAACTCTCTAGTAAGTTCATTGTCTTGTTTCTCTATCTTTTGTTTAATGGATTCAATTTCATTCCAGCGTTTAGTTCCATGCTTTCTTATGAAATCAGCTTTTACTTTTGCTTCTTCAATGCGAATGTCTTCTTGACGTTGCCATTCCATCAATGCCCGTTTGAAATACTGCTCTTTAAAGACCTGTGCTTCTCTTATCTGTCTTTTACGCTCTAGGTCTTTTTGCTGTGCTGCTGCTCCAGCGTCCTTCTGTACATCGATAATGCTCTTAGTAATAGACTTACTAGCCTCTCGACTAGCATCCATACTACTGGTTACAGACTTTGCTCCTTCGATAAAACCAAATTGGTCGGACATAGCTCATAGTCTTATTATTGAGTCTCTGCATCTTCACGCAACATTTGCTGATAAAATTGTGTTCCAGCAGACCCAAACATACCTGTATTATTTTCTAATGCTTTTTTTACAGCCAATCGTGCAGCACTTGGATTTTGCATTAATTGTTTAGCAGCAGCATAAGTCAGACCTGAAGCTGTTAATATAGGAATCGCAATTTGAGGCATAATAAATGTAGTAGCAAAACCAGTAGCCGCTTTAGAAGCTAACATTGCACCTTTTAATAATCCGATAGGTTCTTGTTTACCTAGAATATTTAATGCTTTTTGTGCGGTTTCATTTAACGGACCCTTGCCTCCTCCGGCAGTTAAAATTGTAGCAGCTTGATTAGCTACTGCCTGTGATAATTGTTCTGGATTAAAGATACCACCTTTTACATTGGCTCGTTTAGAAGCATCAGCAAAACTATATAGTTTAGCCCATGCTGTATCTGCTTTAGAAACTAATCCATCTTTGTCAATACGACTAATATACTGATTTAAGTTAGCAAGGGTATCTCCATAAGCAGAGTTTAATCCAATACTATCTCGATCTGATCCTTTGGAATATTTTGTTATTTGTTCTTTAAGGTATTCTTGAATACTCTTAATATCAGTGCCATCTAATTGACCTCCTTTGCCAGTCATACGACCACCAATTTGAGCATTTAAAGTATTTACAAATTGTTTCTGTGCTACGTCAGACATTTCTGTTTTAGTCTGATCTAGAATATTTCCCATTGTTTGTTTATATTCGGTATCTAACGAATTTCTACCTAATTTAGTTAATGCATCAGTATAAAAATTAGAAATACGTCTTTGTACTAAACGAACCGTAGCTTGACCGGGAGCAACTGTTTTAGGTAATTCTTGTCCAATAGATGCTAATACTTCATTACCAACAACAGGATTAAATGCTTTATTAATTTTATCTGGCTTTGGACCAAGACCAAAACTTTCAATTTGACGGAATAGCCATCCGGGAGCGCCTTCGTATGCTTGACCGGGAGATACTGGCACACCTTTATCAAGTAATTCTTTAGCTCCTTCTTTTAATTTAGGAACCAAACTAGAAATTAAATTATCTGTCAGTTTACCTAAAACAGCACCGCCGACAGCCTGTTGTGCTTTACCTGCTAAGACATCAAATGTACTCATGTCTTTTTCATCTAATGGTTGAGTAATAGCACCAATTGCTCCTCCGGTGTATCCTCCTCCGGGAATAAATCTATTTAAAGGATTTACAACAGCACCGACTAATTCAGGCACATCAAAACCAGCACCACCTAGTTCTTTACGAGTTTCTTTATATCCTTCTTGCATTGCTTGTGCAACATCACGAGTTTGTGGCGCTAACTGCATAGCAGCAATAGCTGGATTAATAATACCTTTTGCAATACCCTGTGTTGTTCTTGCAACTAACTTTCCTGTTTCTGTTTCAGGAACATCCATACCAAGTTGTTGCGGAGTCATATCTCCATAGCGTTGAGAAATTTCGTTAATTCCTTTTACTTTAGGAACTAAATCCGTATATTTTGGAGATACCAAACCAAGTTGTGTAGAGAAATCTTCAAATGGAATATCATTATAAAACTTTTGATGAAAACCACGAGCTAAGTCCTGATCAGATACATCAGCATATTGTGGATACTGTTTACGAATATCAGCAATAGTTGCCATTATTTTTTTCCTTGTGGTTTACGAAGTCCTAATGGGTCTTCAGCAGAAGGCGTTACTCCCGTAATTGTTGCTGCAGAAACTCCGTATACGCCGGGTTTAAAACCAGCAAGAGTCCCTTCATTTTCATAAAAACCTACTGCTTGAATTTTAGCATTAGCTGCAGTACTAATTTGCTCACGCAAGGCTTTTAAACGACTAATATTATCATTGATTGGTTGTGCAGTATTATACGCCCTAGCTAATAACTGTTCTCCTTCTTTTGCCGCAAACTGACCACCTAATATTTGACGTAAATTTGATTGAGCAACACCTCCAACTAAGTCTTTAACTTGAGCAGCTTCGGGGAATAAATATGATAAAGTTCCACTGCTATCAGCTAATCCAATAGCTCTACCAGATAAATTTTTACCTGCTTTTTTAGAATTTTCCATTAACAAAATAGCTTGATCTAGTTGTTGAATATTCTTTTGAATTGTACTAACGCCACCACCGGCAACAAAATCATTGTAATCTTTACCAAAAGCCATGTCTGCTGCTTTTTGTGCTGGAGTTAATACTAAACCTTTTTCAGCTTGTTTTGCAGTAAGTAATGCTCTACGATTAGCAGCATCTTGTTGTGATCGAAGCAGTGCATCAGGGGAAGCATATTTAGCAGCAATTGCTATTAATTGTGCTTCAGTTGGATTAGGACCTAATGCAGCTAATTCTGCTTTGTATTCTTTATCTAATGCTTGTCTTGAAGATTCAATATCTATTTTTTGTTGAGTTGCTGTAAGTCCTAAATTAGTTTTATCTTTTTCATCTGCAAGTGTTGATGCTTTTATTCCAACATCAGGAGCAAACGGAGAAACTGTTTTGGCAAACTCACGCAAACCAGCGGAAGTTCCCATATCAAACTGTGAAGCTAACTGCCTAACCTGTGTAGCTTTATTAAGTTGTTCATCTCCACCGAGTAACTGATTAATGCCTCGACCAATGCCTCTTGCACCAAGAGCAATTCCATACCTTGCTCGTGATAAATCATCAAGCGACGCATACTTTAGAGCCGCTTCTTGATCTTGCACTGCTCGTTGCTGTTGCAGTGCAGCAGGATCAATACCAAATAAACTATTTACGATGTCAGCCATGATTATTCCTGTTAATTAAAATGCAGAAGAGCCGTAATAACCGCCTTGATAGCTACCGAAACCGGGATTGGTTGGAGCATAAGGAGCTGCAGAATAACCGCCTCCACCACCGCCAAATAAACTACCAAATCCACCGCCACCGCCCATTCCTGCTCCTAAATTAGTAAAAGCATCTCCTAATGGACTATAGCCTTGATATCTGCTATATGCAGAAGCAGCGGCACCTTGTGGTTGTAGATACAGATTACCTGCTTGAGCGCCTGCACCAGATTGTAAACGAGCTAATTCTTGGCTCATTGCAAATGGTCTTTCGCCCATTCCTTCTACAGTACGAGCAAGTCCTAGTTGTGTCTCAATCGGTAAGAATGAACCACTAAACAAGGATGGAATACCAGCAGCAAGTTTACCGCCAGCACCGTATAGTTCTCCACCGAACCGAATACGATTCATGGCTTCTGTGTCTGCTTCTGCAGCTAATGCTTTATCTTGTTGGAAGATAGAATTGTAATATGCCTGTAATGCAGGATTAGTTGGCGCTCCGCCAGTTGCTGTCTGTACGCCTAGACCACCACGACCTGTGGCAAAGTTCCTAGCATTTATTCTACCAAACTCAGCAGCACGACTAGGTGCTAATAATCCTTGTCTATCAGAGATGTACTTAGCTGCAACCTCTTGTGGATTTGCACCTAAGTAGCTACCACCTAAATTAAATAATGAGCTTGCTCCGCCATAAATAGGTTCTGCTAAGTTCTGTACACGAGTAGGGTCGTATCCAGTTGCACCGCCTACAAAACGATTACGAAGATTTTGAAGTTCTGGAGTTAATTCATATCCAGCTTCTTCAACTTGTCCTAATTCGTTAACTTTAAACCTAGAACTTCCGAAGCCGGTAGTTAAGCCAATAGGACGAAACTGTGCCATCTGGGACGAACGTAGTCCTGCGGCTCGAAGAGCCTCTGCTTGTCCTCTGGCAGCGTCAGCAGCTTTGCCTCCGCTAATGAGACCTCCGACAGTCGAAAAGACTGGACCTGCAAATTGCGCAAAGCTACCCATTATTTACTCCTACTATAGATGTCATACATTTGTTTATCATTACCTAAAAAGGGTTGTTCATATTTAAAACCAATTACTTTACCAAATTTACTTAGTTTCTTATTTCGTTGCTGTACTAGTGCAAATAAAGGACTGTTTATTAAATCCTGTAATATATTTAAATCTTCTACATACTTTACTTTTACTTCTGATGTCCACTTTCGTACATCTGTATGAAACCACAATGCTGCATCGTGTAATTCTAGAAACATTGTGTAGTCGTTTCTAATTACTACAGGTACTTTCATATTAGGTCTTCATAATGTACGCAAGAGCGTAGTATGGGGGCAAGTTCTGATTCGTACCGCTAGAGCCTTCTGTACTGTTTGTAGTTGCTACTGAAATACCTGTAACTGCTGAGTTAGTGCTAACCGTAGTTAGTGTATTACTAGAACCAATGATAGGGGTATCCGAAGCACCATTTGCATTTGAGTAGTTAGTAAAAGTGTGTAAATGTCCGGGGTCTGTAACAGTTGACGTTGCTGTATGTGTATGGCTTACAACAATAGCATCTTTAGTACCACCAGTAGTGGTTGAGCTGCTTGTAACTGTTGTTTTTGCTACACCGACATCATCTGAATGTGCGCCAATAATAAAACGATTTCGTAGATCAGGGGTGCTGTTAGAACCGTTACACAATACCCATCCAGAAGGGATACTTGCAATCGTTCCTGACCACATTGAAATAAGACCACTAGGAATAGCATTTGCAAGTACAAACGCAGTAGTAGCTACTTGTGTTGTGTTTGTTCCAGTACTAGCCGTAGGAGCAGTAGGAGTTCCTGTTAGAGCAGGACTATTTAAGTCAGCCTTAGAAGAAATAGCAGACGCTATCGCAGTTAACTCAGTATCAATCTCTGTGCCTTTAACAATCTTACCTGAGTTACCAGTAGGTAATCCATCTTTAGCTGTAAAGTTAGTTGCTTTTGTATAGTTTGCCATATTATGTCCTTAGACTAAAGTCTTTCCTTGCTTAATTGCTACGTCTATTTTCTGAATTGAAACTGGATTTCCATTAATATCTGCTTCTAAGCCTAACTGCATTACAGTTCCTTGACCACCAGCATTAATGTTAAATCGATCTAAAACAATACCGGAGGTATACTCAGCAATGTTATATTCTGTTGATCCGGGAATAGTATCTACAGTAGAGTTATTATATTCGTATACTGTAGCAGCGTCTAAAGCATATGTAGTAGCTTGATAACTCTCACTATAATCAAAGCCCCACTTAATAGCTACTGATTGATTAGTACCCCCAATCAATACCCAACCAATCTTCTTTAGTAACTTAAGATTTGTAGACGCATCAAAGTCAAAGTAATTAGTATAGTAAGCAAGACGATAACTAGAAGTATTATCAGCATAGCCGTAGTATTTAGCAATATATCCCGGCTTACCTAAGTATAAGTCTCTTGCTTGTGTAACAAATAATGATTTAGGTTCAATACTATCCCAGACTGTGACTCTCATAGAACCATCTTGCAGTGAAGCACGAGTGTCAAAACAATATACAAACTTAGTTGTAGGAAGCGTTAATAAATATATAGCATCTCTTTCATAGTAGATGCTTTTAATCTTAGTTAAGTCTGTTTCTGAAAACACAGCAGCCATTAGTTCATCACGAACATTTTTAGAGATGTCTCGCATCGGCATAGACTTTTCTTGAATGATTCGCTGTAGACTACGAACTCCTGAGTCAGATAAAAACAATACATCTGTTGCAATGTTCTGTACTGAATCTCGAGCAATACATCCTACATTATAGATAACTTCACTAAGAGTTAACGCTCCTGTGTCTAAAGGATTAGCATAGATTGCTATGTTCTTACGACCAAAGAATATAATAAAACCATTGTGTGCTGCAGCAGCGACTACAGGATCTCCATTAGGGAGAACTTCTTGTAGGTTTAAGTAGCCAGCAGACCCATTTAAGAAGTCTGTACCAGCTAGTAAGTCGCTGAAATAGACAGTCTGAGTGTCTCCTGAGATACCACCACACCAGATTCTACCGTAAGCAGACAACACCCAGCTAGGCATGAATGTTGCTGTGCTATGATTAGAAGGTAACTTAGCGTCATCTCCTACACGTTGGTAGCCAAATGTACCGCTATCGTGCGAACTAAAAGGATTACCAGAAATAGGTAACTCATGATACACCAACATAGGGTGTGCTGCTTGTGCTAAATATACATGAGCTTGGAAGTCTGTAACATCTCCATAAGACATGGCAGCACCCTGCCAGTTATTAGCTGTAATAGTATAAGTAGCGTTACCGCTGTTAGTAGTGTTACGCACTGTCTTAGTAGTCATCGTAGTAGTTCCTACAAATAACTGATTATTACCAGCACTTAACACTTGATTACTACCACCATCAACTAATTCAAATATAAACTCTACTGCATTACCTGCTCCTAAGTCAGTATTAACTGCAGAGTTTACTGTAGTCCATCCTCGTCTTGCACCGATACGACCATATTTATCAATCACACAGTTCTGTGCTTTTAGTGCATAACCAGAAGAAAGCGTAATACTACTCTCTTGTAGATTGAGTCCATAAAACCCCGGTGCTGCTATAGACGATGTTAGTAACTTACTAGCCATTAGACCCAGTTCCACTGAGATTCTTCAATGTAGCGAGTTGATTCTAATGAAATTGCATCGGATAAACTTTGACGATATAAAGCATAAGTCTCACCAGACTGTACACCGCCGTCTTCGCCACGCTCTGCTTGCGCCCTAGCCAATGCACCCAAGATGACTGGCTCATCAGGCACTAGAAGTGTATCAGCATTAACTGCTAAAGGTACTTGTGGCTTGATAATGTTAAAGCGAAGGTTATAAGCACCATTTGGAATAGGAAACAAATCTACTTGGGTATCGCCGTTAGCGTTTGTACCATTAAAGTTATAGTACATTGGACTACCCTTTTGTGGGGTCGTCAACAAGAACTGCTGATCCATCCAAATCGTGGACGCATTCTCAACAAAGAAGTTATCAGTGTCGTTTAGTACATCAATTACACGAAAGCGTTGACCGGAACCTGTTAATACATAGTTAAATACATCGGCTGTTGTTGTGGCAGACAGTGTCTCTGATAGAGCATTCCAGTTATAGGAGTCCTCAACCATTCGCTTAGCATCATTAACATAACGAGCAATGAGCTTAACATAAGCGTTATCCGATACCGAGGAAGCCTCTGGCTCTCGTAAGCGAATAAGTACGTCATTAACAAGTTGAATATAGTTCATTGAAGCCATGTGCTATCCTATCATAGTTTGACTGTTTTGTCAAGTAAAATCTCAACAATCCCACTTCTTTAATGCCAAGGCTTTACGAGTAGGTCTGCCCTTTTCATCCTTCATCGGACCCTTGACACCGCCCATCCTTGCACAGAAGCTCTTTCGCCTTCCAGCCGCTTTAGGCGACTTTGCAGCCGCTTTAGCAGAAACTGGAGGCTTGAGGTTAGCACCTTCTGTTCGCTTGAAGTAAGCCCTTCCTTTGGCGTTTAAACCACCTTCTGGGTTCTGATATGCTTTCTTTGGCATTATTTCTTCTTTTTAGCTGTTTTAGCAGATTCTTTGAAGTCCTGCGCCGAAGGTGCGCCTTTGCTGCCTACCTTACGCATCTTCTCGCCGGAACCCGCCTTAATACGACGGCGTTTAGCGGCGATATTGGCATACAAGCCGGGTTTAGTAGCCACGCATTGCTCCCATCTTCTTAGCTGGCTTAGATACTACCTTAGCACCAGTTTTCTGAGCGTACTGCTTAGCTTGCTTCTTACCCTTAGTTGTATAGGGGAACTTCTTGTCTTTGACCATTGGCATATTATTTCCTTTTCTTGGGTTTAGCTACTTTAGCGGTTGATAATGCGATTGCGACTGCTTGCTTCTGTGGTCTTCCTTCTTTGACCATCTTAGAAATGTTCTTACTGATTGTCTTTTGTGACTTACCTTTAGCGAGTGGCATAATTATCCTTATGTAAAGTTTTGTACAGTACTGCGTTGTTCTAAATCAAAGGATGCTATAACTGTCATGGTTGAACCTGTTTCAGATATAGCACGAAGTTCGTCTTCTTCATCCATTACAAAAGAAAAAGTACTATCAATCACAGCAGAAGTTTTTGCAGATATAGTTCTCTCATGTACTATTTCAATGCTAACATTAGCACTTTTATCGTACCAATAGATAGAAATATGTTTATTCCCAGTACCTCTATTAGTCATTAAAATATCATGAGCAACAGCCATGTTCCTAGTTGGAACAGTAAACATTGTTGTCAATGTATTAGCAGTAAGATTCTTGCCTACGGAATGTGGTCTGCTCATTTAAGTACCAAGGTTAATAAGGTTATAATAATGAATCCAGCAGTACCGAGGAGAATCTGTTCTAGTCTCTTTAGTCTAGCGTTAATCTGTTCGTAGCGAACCTTACAGACTTCTTCGTGGCTTAGGAGTTTTAAATCAGCTTCTGTCATGGTAATGTCCTTACATACTCCGCAGCATCCGTCATCACATTCCCAGTATCATCTTGCAGTTCTGCACCAAGCATTATTTTGCTCCTTCTAATTCAGCGATGCGGACTGCTTGTGCGTCTACGGTTGCTTTAAGTTCTTGAATAGCGGCAACTAAAAATGGAATTGAACCGCCTCTATCTATTTGTTGGTGAATTGGTTTTCCATTTTCATCAACAGCATCTTTTGTACCCATAACAGAATTCGGAATTACAGCTTGAAATTCATGTGCCAAAAATCCTGTATCGGAAATACGGTTAGAAATCCAATCAAAATTAACAGGTTTTAATAATGCTATTGTTTGTAAGCCATTCGTAATTGGTGTTGCATTTTCTTTTAAACGATAATCAGACGTTGTATTAAAAAAAGTAGTGGTTGTATTAGACGTGATAGAACCTACTTGATTTCCACCATTTAAAAAAGTTGCATGAGTAGTTCCAGCCGATGATGCCCTTCTTGAAACAAACACTCCACCGCTTTGATAAGTAGCTTCGTCTGATGATGTAGAAGTACCACTTACTATTACATTACCACTAGAGTCAATACGCATCCGTTCTGCACTACTAGCTGTACCAAAATCTAATGATGAATTTGCCGCACCAGTAAATACTCTTACTGTTCCTGTACCTGAAGATGCCCCTAAAATTAAATCTTGTGCCGCACCATCAAAAGAACCTTGACGAATAGCTGGTAAATTAGATTGTGAAGCGGCTTGGTATTTACCAAAAATAATTCCATTTGATGTAGAAACAGTTGCATCACCAATTTGAAGCCTACTTGCAGGACTAGTAGTACCAATACCCAAGTTACCTGAACTATCAAACCTAGCTACTTCAGCACCGCCTTCAGCAAAAGCAATAGTATCTGCTGCTGGAAAGAAAATACCTGTATTAGCGTCAGTACCTCGTATGGCTGGGGTACCTGCTGTGCCGTCTACATCCGATAGTCCGTCTGTTCCGTTAAGAATTAATGACATTATTTCACCTCAATTTGTTTTAACTGCTCAAGCGTTGTGGCTTGGTCAGCTAGTTGGGTAATATCTCTTAGCCGTTGTTTCTCAGCTACGATAGCAGTCGTATCAGCACCCGACTCTAAAGCTCTCTG
>Ga0209246_10001102_pt1 | contig 10885 bp, 24 predicted proteins | sample LauGreSpBDMM15SN_2_FD_187560 | JGI IMG/M metagenome (GOLD analysis project Ga0209246, IMG submission 187560) | Freshwater lake microbial communities from Lake Michigan, USA - Sp13.BD.MM15.SN (SPAdes) (version 2) | ecosystem: Environmental > Aquatic > Freshwater > Lake | place: Lake Michigan...
AATTAAGTTTATCTTTGCCTACGTTAACGATGAAAATCCTATTACTGAAGATATTATTATAAATTTGGCTTTTACTCCTATTAAGCAGCAATTAAAACGAGACTTAGTTAAGTTCTTGGAAATCAAAGAAAAACGTAGTGAAGCGGGTAAAATTGGAATGGCTAAAAGATGGCAAAGTATAACAAATGATAACAAAGCATTACAAACGATAACAAACATAACTGTAAATGATAATGATAATGTAAATGATAATGTAATAAATACAAAAGCAGATGTAATTTCAACCGACCAATGGGGAAATGAAATTGATGTAAATGGCTTTCACATAAAAACAAAAAAGAAATGATAGTTAATCACAGAAGTAGTGATGAGTTTTTAGAATTGTCTAGATTAGATAAGATTCCTTTGGGTTTAGGTTTAGGTATTGATTTAGATGTTAACTTAAGATTCAAACGTGCTTCATTCAATATTGTTCTAGGACACGCAAATGTAGGTAAAACGTATTGGGTTTTATGGTACTTGCTTTGTTTGGCTAAGAAACATCAATTAAAACATCTAATTTATTCAGCTGAAAATAGTGTGAACGGATTAAAAAGAAATTTGATTGAATTATATGCTGGATGCAAGATAAAAGATATGTTACCTAAACAACTAGAAAACTGTAAAAACTTTATTGAATCTCACTTTGATTTCATAGATGCACAAAAGGCTTGGACTATTGAAGAATTTATGAAAGAAGTTCAAGTGCTTGGTGATTATGATACGTTAATGATAGACCCACACAATTCATTCTTAAAGCCTAAGTTTGCAAATGCTCACGACTTGGATTATGAAATGGCTACTAAATTGAGATTGTTTGCCAAAAAAACGAATACTTCAATTTATATGTGTATTCACGCAGCAACTGAAGCATTAAGAAAAACGCATAAAGCAGGAGATTACGAAGGTATGCCAATGGCACCGAATATGGCAGATGCTGAGGGTGGTGGTAAGTGGGGAAACCGAGCAGACGACTTCATTGTTATTCATAGATATCCAATGCACACTAACTTTTGGATGTATACCGAAGTACATATTAAGAAAGTTAAAGAAACTGAAACGGGTGGTAAACCTACATTCGCTGCCGAGCCAATTACGTTTAAATTACAGAACGGAACACAATTTTTAAACGAAGGTAAAAACGTATTATGAATCAAATACAAATACAACTAGCAAGAATTGATTTAAGCATATCAATTAACCGTTTATTGTTTCGTTCTAAATCATTGCATTTAAGCGAAGAAAAAAAGCAAAACATACTAAGTGAAGCAAAAGCACTTGAAAGTGTATTAGAAACGATTAAAACACTATCTAAAGCGATTGAACAACAGTATAGTATTAATTCAAGTTTGCATTTAGAAAATTTAAGACTGAAAAAAGAACTAATTAAACAACAAGAAGATGAAATATTGTAAGGATTGTAAAGAATCATTCGAACCAGTTAAGAAGTTTAATTCTACTTTATCAACTAACCGCTGCGATGTATGTTTAAAAACTGCACAAGCATTGAAGAATCTCGCTATTATGAAAAAGGAGAAGAAGATTAAGCAGAAAGAAGATTTATTAACATTACAGGACTATCTGAAGATGACTCAGCAAGTATTTAATTCTTGGATTCGACAACGTGATAAAGGTTTAAATTGTATATCGTGTGACAAGCCTTGCAAGAAAGAGAATGCCGGTCACTACTTTTCATCAGGAGGTCACGCAAATGTTAGATTTGATGAGAACAACGTACATCTTCAATGCGAATACTGCAATACTTTTCTTCACGGTAACTTAATTTTATACGGAGTGAATCTAGAGAAGAAAATAGGTAAAGACGAATTCATAATTTTGCGTGAAAAAGCATACGAAGTAAAAAAATTCACGAAGATTGAATTAAAAGAATTACTTTTAACATACAAACAAAAACTAAAACAATGAGTAGAGAAATAATAATAGGCGTAATAGCAGTAGGATTGATATTAATGAGTATATTAGTTGACAAGTACACGAGGTTATAACGGTATCGAGATATGAATAGTAAAACTACGGATATGAAACCAAATACTAAATTGATAAAAGTATATGATGTAAATGACAACTTTCTTGGTTATGAAAGAATCGACATTAGACTTGATAAACATGATATTAATAAACTTCTTAATAGTAAATATCCTTGGAAGTGGGAGTACTACGAGTAGTTTTATTTTTTATATCTCGTGTTATAGCATCGTTTTAATGTGCTATAACGAAAGGCTAACTGCCGTTTCAATGGCTGTTAGGTAACGTTATCATATTGGTGACATTAACAAAAAGATAATTCAAAGTTAAAAGTAAGATAATTCAAAGTTAAAGAATATGAAAGTAGGAGATAAAGTAAAAATGATTAGAGATTCTGAGTCAGATAAAGATTTGACTATTGGTAAATATTATGAATGTCTAGACATAAGTGATAACGGAATTGACATTATTGATGACGTAGGAAATATCAACTTTCTTTTTAAAAATCAATATGATGCTATAAGTGATGCTGTAAGTGATGCTCACTACAACAACACGAATGGAAGTCTTTACCTATTCGCTAATCAACACGAACTTAATGCGTGGGAATTCGATTGCATAAAAAGGCTTGTAAGATGCCGTAAGAAAGGACAATTTAAAGAGGATTTAGAGAAGACAATAAGAGTTATTGAACTGTATTTAAAAGAGATGGAATTATGACAGCAGTAGAATATTATAACTTAAAAGTTATTGATTTAATGAAACAAAGAGAACAAGGTAAAATTGATGCAATTAATTTTAGAAATGAATTAGATCAAGTATTTGTCCGAGTAAAAGAAATGTTTAAAGAGCAGATGATAGATGCTAACAACAGAGGTTGGAAAGTTGCCAGAGAAGGCATTTTTGAACCAGCAGAACAATACTACAACGAAACATTTAAATCAGAAAGATGAAAGTAGAAACAATTGAAAAAATAGGTATAGTATTAACCGTAACATTTATATGTGCATTTAATATTGCATTAGTTGTTGCAGTGTATTATGGGGTATTATAATTAACCTTTAAATCAGAATAAAATGAGAAATATAATAAGACTTATTAAAAAAGTATTTACACATAATCACTGTGATACTTGTGGATTTACAAAAGATGAAGTATTTGTAGTTAAGTATTTTGCAGAAGCTGGACTTGTCCAATGTGAAAAGTGTATAGAAGTTAAAAAAATATCATAAACTTAAATCAGAATAAGATGAAAAAAGAAATTATATTAGGAGTAACATCATTAGCAATATCAATCATTGCTTTTATTATTAGTCTTTACAGATTATTTAACCTTTAAAAACAGTAAAAGATTATGAAATACAGTAAGCAATTAAGTATATTTCAACGTAAACGTAGCTGGGGAAAATTTATGAAAGTATCTTTAGAATTACGTTTATATTTTTGGAATAATAATTTTGAAAACTATTGCAAAAACACGAACAAATGAGAAATTTAATATACATTTTAATAATAAATTTGTTATATAAAGGTATTGATTAGAAATTAATCTTATATTTGACGAAAAAAACATCTATAATGAGTGCTAACTGGTTAAAACACGTTGCTAAACATCATAAAGAATGGGTATCTATTGTTCGTGGATGGGGTGAGAATGAATATTGCGAAGATATTGTTCAAGAAATGTATATCAAACTACTAAAATACACTACAGAAGAAAAGATTATTAAAAACGGCAACGTAAATAAATCTTATGTATGGTTTACACTACGATCTATTTTCATTTCAGCTATAAAAGAAAGAAACAAGATAGATAAAGTTAGAATAGGCAACGGCTTTGAAGTAGAATACATATGTGAGATGGAAGAAAGCATTGCTTATTCACGAATGTTAGGCAAAATTGATAGTGAGATGGATAGTTGGGAATGGTTTGATAAGATGCTATTTAAACTATACGCAAAGTCAGGAGATTCAATTAGAGATATTGCTGAGCGTTCACACATTTCAACGACTTCAATATTTCACACGTTAAAGCATTGTAAGCAAAGAATCAAAGATAATGTATCAGAAGATTATGAAGACTTTAAAAACCAAGACTATGAACGAATATAAACAACAAGTACAAGATGTATTTTTAAATTTTAGATTTGAAATTTCAGATACATATTATAAGGCAAAAGCAACACATCAAGAAGCTGTTGCATTAACTGAAAACTATTTTAAAGATAAACCAAATTACACAATTTACATAAATAAATTAAAATGAATAAAACAGTAAACAAATTTCTAGAAGAACAAGCAGCAAGTATCGCTTTGAAGATGGATGAAATAGGTAAATCCGAAACACCAAACTTAGCAGACTATCACTTTTTGACTGCATTAATGATGAGTATTCAATATTTAACTGAGATGAATAATGGCAAAGCAAGTAAAAAGAACTAGAAGAACACCAGAACAAATGGCAGAAGCAAGAGCAAATGAATCTAAAGGGTTAGGAGATACTTTAGAAAAGGTATTTGAAGCTACAGGAATAGCTAAACTTGTTCACTTCATAGCAGGTGAAGACTGTGGATGCGACAAAAGAAAAGAAACGCTTAATAAATTGTTCCCGTATAACAATCCTTTGTGCTTAACAGAAGATGAATACAACTATATTGATGTATTTGTACAATCGAAACGTGACGATTTAAAACACGCCGAACAAACTCAAATGTTAGCAATATACAATAGAGTGTTTAGAGCAAAAAACGAGCCTACAAATTGCGCTAGTTGTTGGAGGGATATAATGAATGCATTAAAGAAAGTACATAGAACGTATGAAGAAAATATTTAACATCGCAATCTTGTCAATTGGATTGATGAGTTGCAATAAAGAAGTAGCTACACCAGCACCGACTACTTGTGATTGTGTAGAATATCACGAACAAACAGAATTGATTGGAACGTATCCAACATGGCAAATAGGTTGGGCGTATGATTATACTACTGTAGAAATTCCTGACTTGTGTTCTAAAGATAACGGAACTTGGATATACAATTCAAATAGTTCACTACGCTATAAGTACATTTGTCATTAACACATTTTGTGTAACACATTATGTATAAAAACACGAACAATGAAATACTTCAAACATAAAGATAAAGATGTTATCTGTGAGTTAATAGGTAACGAATTAAGATTTGGTAAATGGAAGTGGATAAATGGTATTTGTTCGGAGCAATATTCATTTAAAGAATTAACACCTGAATTTTATAATTCGTTTGAAGAAATAACAGAGATGGAGTTTAATAACATTTGGGGTAATCAACTACAAAGCGCATGAAGTATTATATAGCAGTAGTAAATGATAGATTACATTCACAAGAATGGAAGAAGTTAAAAACAAATCTTCAAGTAAGTGGTTATTCTTATATGGTATTCTTTGATTATGCTATAACTGAAATAGAATTAAATGAAGTTACCAAAGATGTATTCAAGCAAATGGCATATTGTGAGAACTGAATAAACAATACTTTTATCAGAATGGAAGAGAAGAAACAGAACGGTGGCAAACGTGAGGGTGCAGGAAGACCTACAAAGGCAGACGAACTAAAAGTGAATGAATTATTCAACAAAGCACTTAAAGTTCTTTACAAGCAAGATATAGACGAGGATAATAAAATAGCTTTTGTAGTTGATTTATTAGATTCACAACGAGGTCAAATATTTGTTGCAGAACATTTGTTCGGTAAAGCAAAAGATACGGTTGAAACTACATTGAATGTGAACGATTTTAACATTAAAGACATGATTAAGTTTAAAGATTAATTTGGAAAAGTTCATTCTTAAGAAAAAATACGCATCTTTATTTACAAAAGATAATCGGTATTATGTAGTAACTGGAGGTCGTGGTTCTGGTAAATCTTTTAGTATAAATACATTTCTTTTAATGTTGACATACGAGCAAAACGAAATAATATTATTCACACGATTCACATTAACTTCTGCTCACGTTTCGATTATACCTGAATTTTTAGATAAGATAGAAACTGCTAATTTATCAAATGATTTCTATATTACTAAAGATGAAATTGTAAATAAGACAACAGGTTCTAAAATATTATTCAAAGGTATTAAAACTAGTTCAGGTAATCAAACTGCAAATCTTAAATCATTAGCAGGAATAACTTGTTTTGTTTTAGATGAAGCAGAAGAGTTAGTTGATGAGGATATCTTTGATAAGATAGATTTTTCAATACGTTCAAAAATTAAACAGAATAGAGTTATATTAGCGTTAAATCCTGCTACAAAAGAATCATGGATATATCAAAGATTCTTTGAAAGTAAAGGAGTTGAAGCAGGAAGTAACATAACGAAAGGCGATACTACTTATATCCATACAACGTACCTAGATAACATTGAAAACCTTAGTGAATCATTCCTTCAACAGATTGAAACAATCAAGCTAAGACGACCTGAAAGATACCAGCATCAAATTCTAGGGGGTTGGTTAGATAAAGCTGAAGGAGTTATATTTTCTAATTGGTCAATAGGCAAATTTCAAGATGTTGGAACGGTTGTATATGGTCAAGATTTTGGATTCTCAAACGATCCATCTACATTGGTGGCTACTTCAATAGATTCTGTTAACAAACGGATATACTTAAAACTACTGATGTATCAAACGGGGTTGACTACTACAGAAATATACCAATTAGATAAACACTATGCTGAAGATAGGTTAATCATTGCAGATTGTGCAGAGCCTAGATTAATAAATGAATTAAGAGCAAAAGGATTAAATATCTTAGAAGCGGTCAAAGGTCAAGGAAGTGTAACACATGGCATTACAATACTACAAGATTACGATTTAATAGTGGATGAAGATTCAGTTGATTTGATTAAGGAATTGAATAACTACTGTTGGTTAGAAAAGAAATCTAAAACACCAATAGATAAATATAACCACGCTCTTGACGCTATTAGATATGCAGTAGGTTATCAACTAGACAATCCAACAAGAGGTACATACGCAATATATTAGACTATGGAATTTTTACACATGAATGAAATGATTGAACGAGTAGAGATGTTTCTATGGGATTCAAAACAAGCTAAGGTTAAGATTATCATAAACAATCCATTGACAATACATCGAGACATGATGATGTTGAATTATGCTTATGGTATTGCACTAGACTTTTACAAAAATAAGAACTAATTGTTATATAAGGAATGAAGATTGAAATACAAGTACCGACAAAATTAAGTGATATCTCTTTACAGAAATATCAGGAGTTTATGTCGATTAAAGAAAGCAACAAAGACGAAGATTTCATAGGTAAAAAAATGATATCTATTTTCTGTGGCATTAAGATGAATAACGTAGGATTACTTAAGAAGCATTCAATAGATGAAGTTGCTGAATTATTCGTTAGTATTTTCAGCAATATACCTAAACATCAATTGACTTTTGAAATGGGTAGTAAGAAGTTCGGTTTTATTCCAAACTTAGAGAATATTACACTAGATGAATACATCGACCTAGACAATAATATAGGTGATTGGAAAACCTTCCATAAAGCAATGGCAGTTATGTATCGACCTATCATTAAGGAGAAAGGTGACAAGTACGAAATAGAGCCTTATATAAGCAATATTACTTATGCTGACGTAATGAAGCATTCACCATTAGATGTAGCTACTGGAGCAAAGGTTTTTTTTTGGAATTTAAAAAGAGAATTATTGAAGGGTACGATAGTCTATTTGGAGGAGCAGGTGAAGGAGATGAGTATTCAGCTCAAGCACAATTCAATAAAAAATGGGGATGGTATAACTCACTCTACGCACTTGCTAGAGGAGATGTACAGCAATTTGAGAACGTTGGAAAACTTGGACTTCTACAGTGTTTACAATGGCTAACATACGAAAGTGACAAAGTTAAAACAGAACAATCAATGATGAAAAAATGACAGGATTCTACGCGGTTACAACAAAGATAAAAGATACATTAGCATTAGATGCTTTTGTTAACACTATTACAATAGGTGACATATTCGATGTTGATTTAAATAAACAAACAATATTTCCTTTGTCGCATTTGATAGTAAACACAGCTACAAAAGAGGATAAGGTAATGCGATTTTCATTCACTTTGATGTCAATGGATTTGGTTAACGTTTCTAAGGTACAAGTTACAGACCAATGGCTAGGTAATGATAACACACAAGACGTTTTAAATACACAATTAGCTGTTCAATCAAGGTTAACTGAATTACTTAAGCGTTCAAGTATTGTAACAGATCATTATATATTAGATGGTAATCCTACATTTGAGCCATTTACAGAACGTTTTGAGAATAGTTTAGCAGGTTGGGCGTGTACATTTGACGTATTAGTACCAAATGACATGACAATATGTTAGAATTACAAAAGGAATTAGACCGCTTTAGAAAGCGTGTAATGGATGCCGCTAAGAAGAATCTAAGAACAGACAAAAAGCGTGTTACATCGAAGCTATATAACTCTATTAGTTCATATGCAAAGGTAAGCAAGAACAGTTTTGAGTTAGGTTTTGATTTGGGTGCTTATGGTAACTTTGTAAATGACGGTGTAAAAGGTGCAAATCCATCAAGGGTTAAAGGTGGTAGACAGAAAGCTCCGAATTCACCTTATAGTTTTAAGGCGGGAAAACAAAGTATAAACACAAATAGTCTAGGTGAGTGGATGAAACGAAAAGGAATCCATCCAAAGAAGATTAAAGGCAATAAGGCAATAAGCCAAAATACTTTGAAGTTTCTTATAGGGCGTTCAATTCATGCACAAGGAATAAAACCTAGCATGTTCTTTACTAAGGCATTCGAAAAGGAATTTAAAAACCTATCTAAAGACGTTGTTTCGAGTTTTGGATTAGATGTTGAAGATTTATTAAAATATAGTTTAAATGGCAAATAGAATTTTTACACGATCACCGTTCAATGTTACGGTAACAGGAACAGCTAACCAAGATACAACTTGTGAGTTATTTATATGGAATGGCACTTATTCAAGTGCTGCACCTGGAGCAGCTACAAGAACACTATCTAAGAAAGTACCTAGTTCTGTAGTTACTACGGTTAATTATAACATCTCTAACTACATTCGTGAATACATATCTTTTACAGATGAGCCTCAAATATACAATACTACTTCAGATGTAAATATAGTGCAGTTTTGCAACGTTAAAGTAAAGCTGTATTTAGCAGGTGTATTGCAATCAACTACGCAATATGTAGCATTAGATGGATTTGGATATTATGAAGACGATTATAATCCAACGCTTCAAACTGCAATGCTAACAGAAGGAACTTATTACTATCATTACGATTCTAGTGGTGCTGTTTCAGATATAAACAAAAGACCCGGTCATTTAACTATTGACGGCTTATCAACTTGGACTGTGAAATATACTAATTTGGTTTCAGGTGCTACTTATTCACAATCATTATCTACTACAATGCTTCGTAAAGTTCCAAGAGTATACGTTACTTATTGGGCGGATGGTAACAAGGTTGAAGTATTAGATGGTAGTTTAGCAGTTCAAGCAACGTACTATTTTAAACCGATTGAAGAATGTAAATACGATGTTTACTATTTAGACTTTATTAATCGTTTTGGAGCGTGGCAAAAGGAGTTTCTATTCAAGGCTTCTAAGCAATCAATGGAGGTCAAGAATACCGATTATAACTTAATGAGTTCAAGCTATAATTATAATCCATTAAACGCTACTAAAAGTGTAATGAATGCGAACGGTAATGAATCAATTAGATGCAATACTGGATGGGTGGATGAATTCTTTGGAACTTCTACTTTAAAAGAGTTATTATTAAGCGAAAGAATCTTATTGAATGGTAAGCCTGTTAAGATGAAAACTAAAGGATTCGAAACTCAGAAACATATAAACGAAAAGTTGATTAATTACGTATTGGAATTTGATAATGCTTACGATATAATCAATAATGTAATATGAGAGCGGTTAAAATATTTATTGAGAATCTTCAACTTGATCTATTTACGGATGAAACAATAGAAGTTACTTCAAGCGTTCAGAATATAGCTGATATTGCAACGGTATTTACTGACTTTTCACAAAGTTTTAGCGTTCCGTGTACACCGAATAACAATAGAATCTTCGAACACTACTATAATAACGATGTTAATACTACAATTGACCATAATAAAAGACGAGCAGCAAGGATTGAAATAGACACTGTGCCATTTAGAACTGGAAAAATACAGTTAGAAAAATCTAGTTTAAAGAATTCTAACGCTGATAGTTATTCGGTTACTTTCTTTGGCGATGTTGTTACGTTTAAAGATTTGGTTTTAGAAGATAAATTAAAAGATTTAGACTATTCAACTATTAATCATGCTAATTCGGGTGCTGAAATTCAAGCAAGAATTGAAACGAATTCAAGTATTACAGATTACGATGTTAAATATCCTTTGATTTCTTCAAGCCGTCAATGGGGTTATGGTATCACGGGGACAAATGACATCAATACGGTGGGCGGTGCGGTTGTTTATAGTGATTTATTTCCTGCTGTTCGTGTTGCTTCAATCTTTGAGTTGATTGCGTTAAGATATAATGTAACTTTTACGGGCAATATTCTAACAAACAAAAGATTTACGGATGCATTCTTATTGTACAAGAATAAAGAAGTAGCAACAACTTATGGCGAACCTAGTGATTTAATATTTGGAGTAGCTAATGCACCAACTGATATACTTTACAATTCTTTAGTACAACAACATCCTATTCCTGACTATCCAATTGTTTCGCCTGGTGAAGAAATTATGTCGGCTAGGTATTACGATATTAACGTCACTATTGTAACAGCA
>Ga0209246_10001105_pt1 | contig 10867 bp, 5 predicted proteins | sample LauGreSpBDMM15SN_2_FD_187560 | JGI IMG/M metagenome (GOLD analysis project Ga0209246, IMG submission 187560) | Freshwater lake microbial communities from Lake Michigan, USA - Sp13.BD.MM15.SN (SPAdes) (version 2) | ecosystem: Environmental > Aquatic > Freshwater > Lake | place: Lake Michigan, USA...
GCTCCTGGCCACAATCACCTGCCCGGCCGATACCGTCACAATGAAAGACGGGACTTTTCTCAAAGGCCGCATCGAGCGCATTGCCGATGGCGTCTTGGAGATGCAGGTGCCTTCGCTCGGCCTGACGGGCTCGCTCCGGCTCTCATTAATGCAGGTCGAATCGTTTTTGACCGACGACGACGTCGCGCTGAGCGCCGGCGGTGCGGTTTCGCGCGGTGCGGCAGCAGCAGCGGCGGGTCAGGTCGTGATCCGTGGAGGTGCGGAGGCCAACGCTCTCGACCGTCGGCTTGAGCTATGGCGGGAGCCCGCATCTCGGCCGACGGAGGAACCGGCCCACCGGCAATGGGTTACGCAGGCCGACGCCGACGTCTCCGGCCGAAGCGGTGTGGTCGCTGGCGCCGGTCACAGTTTCGGATTCTCGGCCAAAGGAACGACCAAGGCTGATACCGTCATCGGCGGAGTCCGTCTGGTGCGGGCGGAGTCCGCCGGCAACGTCTCTGCGGACGACCTTCACGCGACGCTCTCGTACGAGACGAACCCCACTGGCGTCACTTTCTGGTACCTGCGCACCGATACCGGCTACGACAACGCGCGCCTGATTGATTTCTTTTCCGTCAACGCCGGCGGCCTCGGCTTACGTCTGCACACCGACGCCAAAGGTAAGCTCGATGCCCGACTCGGCTTGGCGCACCGTTATGAGGTCTACGATTCGAGCCTGACGGACCTCGCCACCCCTTCCGCCGATTTCGGACTGCTCTTGACCCGTGAGCTCGGCTGGGCGGCGTTGGACGCTTCCCTGAGCTTCGTCCCCTCGTTCGAGGAGTTCGGGGATTATTACGTCCGTCACGAGACCAGTTTGAACATCCTTCGTGGCACCGGACCGCTTTCATTGCGTATCGGGGTCGCTAATGATTTCAGATCGAAGCCGCTCCCTTCTCAGGTTAAGACCGACACCTCCTACTTCCTGCGGACGACCTATGTGTGGAAGTGAGCAGGCTAGGTTTGTCTAAAAATAGACACGTTTGCCCAAAAAAGCACAAAACCCCCTGTGAATGGTTCCCTATTGAACCGTGGCACGGTGGGTGCTTTGAAATTGTTGGTAATTAAACACCTTTTCCAATCCCCCAATCAATGAGCACCAACCCAGCCCGCCGCAACGCCATCGAGGCGATTGCTTCTCAGCCTCGCCTCCAGGGCAGCTTCGACTTCCGCAATGAGAAGATCGATCTGATCTACGGACAGAATGTCTTCTCCCTCGATAAGATGGAGAAGCGCCTCCCGAAGGATGTCTTCAAGTCCCTCAAGGCCAGCATCGAAGCCGGTATCAAGCTCGATGCCGCCGCTGCCGATGTCGTCGCCGCCGCCATCAAGGATTGGGCCCTCGAGTGTGGTGCTACGCACTACGCGCACGTCTTCTATCCGCTCACCGGCTTCACCGCTGAAAAGCACGACACCTTCTTCGAGCCCAACGGTAACGGCACCCTCGCCCAGTTCTCCGGCAAGGCGCTGATCCAGGCCGAACCCGACGCCTCCTCCTTCCCGAACGGCGGCCTCCGCTCCACCTTCGAAGCCCGTGGTTACACCGCTTGGGACGTCACCTCCCCGGCCTACATCTTCGACACCGAGAATGGTTCGACCCTCTGCATCCCGACCGCGTTCGTCTCCTGGAAGGGCGAGGCCCTGGATAAGAAGACCCCGCTGCTCCGCTCCATGGCCGCGGTGAACAAGTCCGCCTCTCGCGTCCTCGCCCTCTTCGGCAAGAAGCACGGCTACATCTCCGCTTCGTGCGGCCCTGAGCAGGAGTACTTCCTGATCGATTCCCGCCTCTTCCATCTCCGTCCCGACCTCTACACCTGCGGTCGCTCCCTCTTCGGCGCCAAGCCGGCCAAGGGTCAGGAATTCGAAGACCAGTATTTCGGCACCATCCCTGATCGCGTGCTCGCCTGCATGATGGAAACCGAGCGCGAGTGCTTCAAACTCGGTATCCCGATCAAGACCCGCCACAACGAAGTCGCTCCGGCCCAGTACGAAGTGGCTCCGATCTACGAATCCGCCAACGTCGCGCACGACCACCAGATGCTCACGATGACGCTGCTCCGCCGCGTCGCCACCAAGCATGGTTTCGTCTGCCTCCTCGCCGAGAAGCCTTTCGCGGGCGTCAACGGCTCCGGCAAGCACGTCAACTGGTCCATCGGTGGTGCCGGCGTCGGTAACCTCCTCGAGCCGGGCCATAACCCGCACGAGAACGCCCAGTTCCTGACCTTCTGCGCCGCGGTCGTCCGCGCCGTCGACCTCCACCAGGGTCTGCTCCGCGCTTCCGTCGCTTCGGCCGGCAACGATCATCGCCTCGGCGCCAACGAAGCTCCTCCCGCCATCATCTCGATCTACCTGGGCGACATGCTCAACGAAGTCATCGAGCAGGTGAAGAAGAGCGGCTCCGCTTCGTCCTCCCGCAAGGGCGGTCACATGACCCTCGGCGTCGACACGCTGCCAGTCCTCCCGAAGGACGCCGGTGACCGTAATCGCACGAGCCCGTTCGCCTTCACCGGCAACAAGTTCGAGTTCCGCGCCGTGGGCTCCGCCTTCTCCGTCGCCGGCCCCCTGACCGTGCTTAACACGATCATGGCGGACTCGCTCGACAAGCTCGCCGACGAACTCGCCGCCGCGCTCAAGAAGAACTCCGACTTCAACTCCGCGCTCCAGAGCGTCCTCAAGGACATCCTCACCAAGCATGGCCGAATCATCTTCAACGGCAACGGCTACTCCGAAGAGTGGCACAAGGAAGCCGCCAAGCGCGGCCTCAAGAACCTCCGCACGACCCCCGACGCTCTCCCTGAAATCGTCTCCAAGTCGTCGATCGAGGTCTTTGAGCGCCAGGGCGTCCTCTCCAAGGCCGAACTCGAGTCCCGCGAAGAGATCTACACGCACTCATACGTGCTCGCGATCAATACGGAGTCCAAGCTCGTCTCCGAGATCGCCAAGACGCTGCTTCTCCCGGCCGCCCTCAAGTTCGCCGCTGATCTGACCCCGGTCGAGAAGACCAAGTCCGGTGGCAAGCTCCGCAAGCAAGTCATCGGCCTCGCCGATGAGCTCGCCGCCGCCATCGACGCCCTCGACTCCGCCCGCGACGTCAGCAAGTCCGACACGCACGCCCAGGCCAAGCACTCCTGCGACAAGGTCCTCCCGGCCATGCTCAAGGTTCGTACCGCCGCCGACTCCCTCGAAGAGATCGTCGCCGACGAATACTGGCCGCTGCCGTCCTACCAGGAACTGCTGTTCCTCCGCTAAGCCTCCCCGGCTTAGCCGAGACCAAGGGCCGAACCTCCGGGTTCGGCCCTTTTTGTTCCCTGGACGGGTGGGGGACTCCGCCAAAGCAGAAGGCCCGTCGCGATGACGGGCCTTCGGGTGCTTGGGTCAGGATGGACGCTTAGGCGTTGTCCCACTTCTTGCGCAGGTAGGCGCCGAAGTTCTTGACCTTCTTCTTGCGGCGGCGGCGTTCGGCCGGCTTCTCGAAGCCTCGCTTGGCGCGGGCGTCCTTGATGATGCCTTCGCGGTCGATCTTCTTCTTGAGGCGGCGGAGAGCCTTGTCGACGGTCTCGCCTTTGCGGATCTTGATTTCTACGGACATGTGAGCGTTTGGAGGGTCGAAAGAACAAGGGGGGAGGCCTTTCGTCAACCCCGAAACCAAGGGTATTTAAAGCCGTGAATAAGTGGGCCTTCCAGAGGGCACTAGACGCTTGCGGCGGGGGTAGGGCAGGGCAATCGTGCGGTTCACCCCTCGATGTACCTCAAGGAAATCGTCGCCAACGGATTCAAAAGCTTCGCCGACCGGACCCGCATTGAGCTCCGTCCCGGGGTCACGGCCGTGGTCGGACCCAATGGCTGCGGCAAGTCCAACATCGTCGACGCTATCCGCTGGGTCTTGGGCGAACAGTCCGCCAAGTCCCTCCGCGCCCCGGCGATGCAGGATGTCATCTTCGCGGGTACCGACCGCCGCAAGCCCCTCCCTCAGTGTGAGGTCGAGTTGATCTTCGCCGATTGCGAGAAGGAGCTGGGTACGGCTTTCGCCGAAGTCTCGGTCATGCGTCGCCTCCACCGCGAAGGCTCCAGCGACTATTTCATCAACGGCAAGCCGTCCCGCCTGAAGGATATCCAGCGCCTGTTCATGGACACCGGCATCGGCCGTATGTCCTACTCGTTCATGGTGCAGGGCCAGATCGACCAGATCCTTTCCGCCAATCCCGCCGAGCGCCGCTACCTCTTCGAAGAAGCCGCCGGCATCACGCGCTACAAGGCCCAACGTCGCGAAGCCCTCAACAAGCTCGGCGGCGTCGACACTAATCTCGCGCGCATCACCGACGTCGTCAGCGAAGTCGGCCGCCAGATCGCCACGCTTCGCCGTCAGGCCGCCAAGGCGCTCCGCTTCCGTCGCCTGCGTCACCGCTTCACGCACCTCGACCTCGCCTGGCATGCCAAGCAGTTCGGCGATCGTCGCGCTCAGGTCGCCACGCTCGAGACCGATGCCACCGCCTGTCGTGCTGAGGTCGCCGCGCTGACCGATGGTCTGCGCGATCGCGAGGCTGCGCTGCTCCAGATGCGCGCCCGTCGCACCGAGCTGGCCGAGCAGGTCCAGCTCGCCCAGCAAGCCCTTTTCGAACTCCGGACCGCTCGCGAGAACGCCGAGAACGAGGCCCGCACTTCCGACCTCCGTTCGGATGACCTTTCCTCCCGCCTCGGTGAAGTCCGTCGCGAAGCGCAGGAAGCCGAACTCTCGATCGCCGAATTCGAGATGCGCCTGCGCGGCAGTTCCGACGCCAAGTCGACCGCCGCTGGTTCCGTTTCCGCCACCGACGCTGCCTACCGCGAGAAGACCGCGCAGGTCGAAGATGTCGCGCGCCAGGTCGTCGAGGCCGAAAACCTCCTCCGCCGGGCCCGCCAGGATATCCTGATTGCCGAAGGCGAGATGACCCGCGCCCGCGGCGACGTCACCAATCTCGAAGTCGACCTCCGCGGCTACCAGTCTCGTCACGTCGACCTCTCCGCTTCCCTCAGCCAGGCGAAGCAGGAGCGCGAAGCGCTTGAACGCCGCGTCACCGAGTGCGGCGCCGTCGTCACGACCCGCCACGGTGAACTCCAGGCCGCCCGTACCGCCGAACAGGAAGCCACTGAGAAAGGCCGCGACCTACTGAACGATTTCCGCGCCCTCCAGCAGACGATCTCCGAACAGGACCGCAAAGTCGCCAAGCTCTCCGCTCAGCTTGGTCTGCTTGAGCAGATGCAGTCCCGCCTTGAGGGCTTTTCCGAGGCCGCCAAGGCCGTCCTTCGCGGTGAGTTCTCCGAAGAACTCCGCACCGGTAAGGCTTCGGCCCTGGCCGACCTCGTCACGGTCGTCGACATCTCCGCCGCCGCCGCGCTCGAGAACATCCTCGGCGCCGCTTCCGAAGCCGTCGCCCTCGACTCCGCTGAATTCCTGCCGGGCATCGTCGCCAAGATGGGCGAACGCCAGCTGGGTCGTGCGGTCTTCCAGGTCGAAGCTCCGCCGGCTTCCCGCTCCGGTTCCGCCGCTCCCGGCTGGCTCCGCCCGGCCACTTCCGCCGTTCAGGCCAAATCTCCGGACCACGCCCGCCTCGTCGCCAATCTTTTCGACGGCTGCTATGTTTGCCCGTCCCTCGGCGATTTCATCAGCTGGTGGCGCGCCAACCCAAGTTTCGAATTCTTCCTCGTCGCGACCACCGATGGCGATCTCGTCGATCGCCGTGGCCTCGTCTACGCCGGTAAGCCCCGCAAGGCCGCTGCCAACGCAGGTTCGGGCGTCTTCTCCCGTGAAAGCGAGATTCGCTCCGTCCGCGCCAGCCTTGAGTCGGAGAACGACCAGCTGACGACCCTCAACGAGAAGGCCCTCGGTATCCAGTCCGCGATGGACGCCAATGAGCTCGACGTCTCGGCCGCCCGCGACGCCACGCAGTTCGCCGCGCAGGAACTTTCCGTCGCCCAGGCCGATGAGCGCTCCGCCCGCCAGACCCTCACCGCCGCCGATGACCGCATCGGACGCGAAGAACGCCAGCTCGCTGAGATCGAGAATTCGAAGTCGGAAGCGCTGCAGCGTCGCGATCGCGCCCAGGTCACCCTCACCGCCAAAGACGCCCAGGTCGCCGAACTTCGTGCGACGATCACCTCCGGCGAAGGCCAGCTCGAGACCGCGCGCGCTGAATCCGATCTCCGCCGCAACGCCCTTGGCGAAGCCCGCCTCGCCCACGCCGAACAGCGTCAGCGCCTCGAACTCGTCGGCCGTGAACTGGCCGATCTCGAATCGCGCCGAGCCGAAGCTGTCGCCCGCCTGAATTCACGTCGCATCGAAGCCCAGCAGAACGAGAAGCTTATCGGCGAGCTCAAGGCCCAGTCCGTCTCCGCCCGCGAGACTTCCGCCCGCCTCGCCGGCGAGATTGAGACTTCTAACTCCGGGCTCAACGAACTGCGCGTCTCCCTCAATGAGACCGATGCGGCCGTCGAATCGGAAGATCGCGTCCTTTCTGTCGACCGCGACCGCCTGCGCGTCTCCGATACCCGACTCAAGGGCCTCGAAGTCTCGCTCGCCGAGCAATCTTCGCAGTGCGGTTTCATCGTCGAGAAGGTCCAGTCCGACCATCAGCTCGACGTCAACGAAGTCGACTGGCGCCTGCAGCTCTGGCTCTCGGACGGCGAACCTGAAGGCATCTCCAGCTTCGACGATCTCGAGGAGACCGATGAAGAAGGCTCCCGCCCGGCCCCGAAGGCCGTCGTTCGCCGTGGCGAACCGACCGCCGAAGACCTCACCTCGATGGAGTCCGCCGATTGGCCGCCCCTCGTCCGCGAGATCGCCGAACTGCGCGACCGCATGGCCGGCATGGGCTCCGTCAACCTTGTCGCCGTCGAGGAATATTCGTCCCTGCGTGACCGCCACGACTTCCTCACCAAGCAGAGCGATGACCTCTGGAAGGCCAAGGAAGAGCTCACCAAGGCGATCGAGGAGCTCAACCAGACCTCTCTCAAGCTCTTCACCGACACCTTCGAACAGGTGCGGAAAAACTTCAAGTTCACCTTCGAGCGCCTCTTCGTCGGCGGCACGGCTGACCTCACCATGGTTCAGGCCGAGGACCCCCTTGAAAGCGGCATCGAGATCATCGCCCAGCCTCCGGGTACCAAGCTGCGAGGCATCTCGCTCCTTTCTGGTGGCCAGCGCACCATGACCGCCGTCGCGCTGCTCTTCGCCATCTACATGGTGAAGCCCTCGCCGCTGTGCGTGCTCGACGAGCTCGATGCTCCGCTCGACGACGCCAACGTGAACCGGTTCACGGATATCATCCGCGAGTTCACCCGTTTCTCCCAGTTCCTGGTGATCACCCATAATAAGCGTACCGTCTCTGCGGCCGACGCCATCTTTGGGGCGACCATGCAGGAGAAGGGGGTCACGCGCCTGTTCTCGATGCGCTTCAACAAGGATCGCGACGAGGCCGAGCCGAACCAGCCGGGTGGCGGGTTCACCATGGCCCGCTGAGGTCGCTTGCATTGGGCGGTCTGAGGGGTAGAATGTGGGAGTCATGCTCCGTCATCTCACCGCGCTTGTTCTCTTGCCGGCCATGGCCCTTGCCGGCGTCTCCTTCGATACCGATATCCGGCCGATCAACCGCACCGCGCCTGGTGCGAGCTACGCCGATATGCTTTCCCGCATCATGCCTGCGGTCGTCAGCATCCGTACCGCCGAAGTCATCCCTCAGTCCGTCCTCGATCGTTATCGCGGCCGCATCGATAAAGACAGGGTTCTCAAGGACGAGAAGACCGGCGAGACGCTCATGCCGACGGGTCTCGGCTCCGGCACGATCATCCATCCGGAGGGCTACGTCATCACCAACCGGCACGTCGTTCTTAAATCTGACCGTTCCACCGTTTCTGACACCGTCATCGTCCAGCTCCAGGACCGCCGCGAATTCCGCGCCAAGGTCCTCGGCGTCGACGCCGGCAGCGATATCGCCGTGCTGAAGATCGAGGGGCGTAACCTGCCGTTCGCCAAGTTCACCGACAGTGAGAAAGCTCGCGTGGGCGATGTCGTCTTCGCCATCGGCAATCCGCTCGACGCCGGCATGACGGTGACCTCCGGCATTGTGTCCGCGCTTGGGCGTTCCGGTAAACAGGGCATGGGCATGGCTTTCGAGGATTTCATCCAGACGGATGCGGCAATCAATCCAGGCAATAGCGGCGGGCCTCTCATCGATTTCGAAGGACGCCTGTTGGGCATGAACACCGCGATCAAGTCCGGCACCGGCGGTAGCGTCGGACTCGGCTATTCCATTCCGGCCAATCTCATCGTTTCGGTCGCGACGGATCTGGCGAACGGCGGCAAGGTCGTGCGAGGACTCATCGGAGTTCAAGGCGAAGACATCTCCCTCGCCGAGGCCACCAAGCTCAACCTTGGCAAGAACGGCGCCGTCCGCGTTTCGCTCATCAGCGACGGCCTGCCGGCCGCTAAGGCTGGCCTGCGGGTCGGCGACATCATCGTGGCCTTGGACGGAAAGCCTTTTGAGAATTGGAACGAGTTACGACTGGCGATCTCCCGCCGGAAGCCCGGCGAAGTCCTGATGGTCAACTTCATCCGTGAAGGACGCGGCTCGCTGGCACGCGTAACGGTCGCGGAGCGCGCGCTCGACCGCTGAGCATGCGGGCACTCTCCACATTCCGTAATCTGACCGGCGGCCGGATTCCGCCGCTGACCCGCACGGCGTTGCTTTCGGGGCTCGGCCTCTTCCTGCTCACCTTGCTGGTCTTCAAGCCAGGTGCCGGCGGCAACGACCCAGCCCAACCCGTGACCAACGGGGTTCGTTTAGTCGTCCCAGGCGATGCCCGGACAGAGAGCGTCATCCTGCTAGACACCTCGGCCGTCTACTTTCCGACCAAGCCGGCCTTGGGTGGGGTAGGGCGCTCCGAGGTCGGGCAGCCAGAGGATGCGCCTTTCGCCAAATTTTCGCCGGTCCTGCAATCCGACCCCGATCGAGCGCTTGGCAAGGAATCCATCTTGCAAGTGCCACGGAAGGAGACTCCCGCGCCTGCTCGGGCGATCCCTCTGGCGGCGGCCGAACCCTTTACGAGCTTCGGAACCCAAAGTTACTCGGGTGAAGGCCTCCCTGCGCGAGCCGCTTTTTTTGAAGTTTACCCGGTAGGTGGGGGGGGGAAACCTATTTTTAGTGGGAAAATAACCCATTTTAATGATAAAAACGGTTTAAAGGACGAATTTTTTATTAAAAACAACCCATTTAAGTCAATTTACGAGGTTGTTTTGAGTGTCGATTCCTTCGGAAAGGCTCCCCTTGGCAGCGAAGTGAGACTTTCAGGCACAAAGTTACTCGATGAGGCGATCCGACGTTGGGCGTCCGGCACAGATTGGGCGGGGCAGCTTCCCCCTGGTGCATACCGCCTGATCGTGGGCCCCTAGGGGGCCCTAGAAGGGGTGTAAAACCCTTGCAAAAATCCGCTTGACGGTGGGGTTTTCGATGGTCATTCAAACCCTTCCCTTCGCGTCTTCAGTACGTCGACGGTTCGCCCCTGTAGCTCAGTTGGCAGAGCGCGTCCTTGGTAAGGACGAGGTCGCTGGTTCAATTCCAGTCGGGGGCTCCATCACTTTCCACACACCAAACCTAACCACCTCCTCACCACCAAAAACCATGGCCAAAGAGAAGTTCAATCGCACCAAGCCTCACGTCAATGTCGGCACCATCGGCCACATTGACCATGGCAAATCGACCACCACCGCCGCCATTGTGGCCGTGCAGGCCCGTCGCGGCCTCGCCGAGACCAAGTCCTACGCGGAAATCACCAAGGGTGGTACCGTCCGTGACGCCACCAAGACCGTGACCATCGCCGCCTCGCACGTCGAGTACGAGTCCATCAACCGTCACTACGCCCACGTCGACTGCCCGGGCCACGCCGACTTCGTTAAGAACATGATCACCGGCGCCGCCCAGATGGACGGTGCGATCCTGGTCGTCTCCGCTGCTGACGGCGTCATGCCCCAGACCAAGGAGCACATCCTCCTCGCCCGCCAGGTCGGCGTGCCGAAGATCGTCGTCTGGCTCAACAAGGTCGACCTCTCCGAGCCTGACCTGATCGACCTCGTCGAGATGGAAGTCCGCGACCTTCTCAATAAGTACAACTACGAAGGCGACACCGCCAAGATCGTCCGTGGTTCCGCCACCGCCGCCCTCGAAGGCACCCCGGAAGGCGAACAGTCCATCCAGGACCTCCTCGCCGCCCTCGACTCCGAGATCGCCGAGCCTAAGCGCGAAACCGACAAGCCCTTCATGATGTCCGTCGAAGACGTCTTCTCCATCACCGGTCGTGGCACCGTCGCCACCGGTCGTATCGAGCGCGGCGTCATCAAGGTCGGCGAAGAAATCGAAATCGTCGGTCTCCGCGACACCCTCAAGACCACCGTCACCGGCGTCGAAATGTTCCGCAAGGAGCTCGACCAGGGTCAGGCTGGCGACAACGTCGGTCTCCTCGTTCGCGGCATCGAAAAGAGCCAGATCGAGCGCGGCCAGGTCCTCGCTAAGCCGGGTTCCATCAAGCCCCACACCGTCGCCAAGGCCCAGATCTACGTCCTCAAGCAGGACGAAGGTGGCCGTCACACCTCGTTCGCCAACAACTACCGTCCCCAGTTCTTCTTCGGTACCTGCGATGCCACCGGCACCGTGATCCTCCCGGAAGGCGTGGAAATGGTGATGCCCGGCGACAACGTCACGATCACGATCGAGCTGCAGAAGCCCGTCGCGATGGAAAAGGGCCAGCGCTTCGCTCTCCGCGAAGGTGGCAAGACCATCGGCGCCGGCCAGATCCTCGA
>Ga0209246_10001106_pt1 | contig 10866 bp, 11 predicted proteins | sample LauGreSpBDMM15SN_2_FD_187560 | JGI IMG/M metagenome (GOLD analysis project Ga0209246, IMG submission 187560) | Freshwater lake microbial communities from Lake Michigan, USA - Sp13.BD.MM15.SN (SPAdes) (version 2) | ecosystem: Environmental > Aquatic > Freshwater > Lake | place: Lake Michigan...
GGCGTTGGTGTTCGGTCGCGAGATCAGTGGACTCTCCAACGAAGAGCTGCATTCGTGCAATTATCATGTCCACATCCCGGTTAACCCGGAATACACCTCGCTGAATCTGGCCGCAGCAGTCATGGTGCTTTGTTATGAACTACGCATGGCTATATTGAAGAAGGAGTCTGCGCCTTTGTTTCCGGAGCAGATGCCTGGCGGGAAAGATAAAAGGGAGGAATGGGACCAGCAACCTGCGACTGCAGGAGAGTTGGATCGGTACCTCGAGCATCTGGAAAAAGTCCTGGTGCGCCTTGATTTCCTCGATGCCACAAATCCGCGTCAACTCATGCGCAGGCTGCGACGTCTATTTCAGCGTATTCAGCCAGATCGCATGGAAATCAATATCTTGCGTGGCATTCTTACCGCCACCGAGAACAAGCTGGACAAGCCGGAAAGGAGCCCCAAAGACTGAATACCCTACTATTCTAGTACACTAAATACTTGACTGATTTACTTGGTTTTGGCAAAATTGCCATACAAAATTGCACAGGTAACAGGTAAAAACACATGCGATTGACGACAAAAGGGCGTTATGCGGTCACCGCGATGCTGGATTTGAGTCTCAACTCAACCAGTGGGCCGGTTAATCTGAGTGATATCTCCAAGCGCCAGGATATTTCGTTGTCCTATCTTGAACAGTTGTTTGCCAAGTTGCGCAAACGCAAGCTGGTCAGTAGTGTGCGCGGCCCTGGCGGCGGTTATCGCCTGGGGCGGAGTGATCGAGACATTCATGTGGCCGAGATCATTGATGCGGTCAGTGAATCCCTGGACACCACCCAGTGTAAAGGCAAGAGCGATTGTCATCAGGGTGAAATGTGCCTGACACATCATTTGTGGCAGGATCTCAGTGATCAGATTCATGTGTTTCTCAGCAACATTTCACTGGCTGATCTTGTTTCCAAACGGGAGAACCAAGTGACCGCCCATGCCCTGCAGGCAAACCAGGACAAGAACCCGGACACGAATCCGGAAAGTAACGAAGACGAGCGCGCCCGGAAGATGAACCGCATAGCGGTCTCTTCCCTATAACGACCAGCGAAATGGCTTTGGAGTAAATGATGTTACCTATTTATCTGGATTATTCAGCCACTACACCGGTAGACCCGCGTGTTGTGAAAGTGATGACTGAGTGCTTGAGTCAGGAAGGCAATTTTGGCAATCCTGCATCCCGCTCACATGTGTATGGCTGGAAAGCCGAAGAAGCAGTAGAGCAGGCCAGGCAGTATGTGGCAGATCTTGTGAATTGTGATCCGCGCGAAATTGTATGGACCTCCGGCGCTACCGAATCCAATAACCTGGCAATCAAGGGTGTTGCGCATTTTTACCAGAGTCGAGGCAAACACATTGTCACATCGTCTATCGAGCACAAGGCGGTTCTGGATACTTGTCGGCAACTTGAAAGAGAAGGCTTTGAGGTCACTTACCTGGATCCTGACAAGGATGGCTTGACCCAGCCTGAAGCTGTCGAAGCGGCCCTGCGTGATGACACCATTCTCGTGAGCATCATGCATGTGAACAACGAGATTGGCACCATCAACGATATTGGCGCAATTGGCGCGATCACGCGCAAGCATAAAGTGCTGTTCCATGTGGACGCGGCCCAGAGTACTGGCAAAGTCGACATTGACGTCGATGCCATGAATGTCGACCTGATGTCGTTTTCTGCCCATAAAACCTATGGACCGAAAGGCGTGGGTGCACTGTACGTGCGCCGCAAGCCGCGCGTACGCCTGGAAGCCCAGATGCATGGTGGTGGCCACGAGCGCGGTTTTCGTTCTGGCACACTGGCTACCCATCAGATCGTAGGCATGGGGGAAGCATTCCGCATTGCCAAGCTGGAAATGCACGAGGAAAACACACGTTTGTTGGCACTGCGCCAGCGCTTGCTCAAGGGCCTGCAGGACATTGAACAGATCCATATCAACGGCAGTCTGGAGCAGAGGGTACCCGGCAGTCTCAACGTGAGTTTCAATTACGTGGAAGGCGAGTCACTACTGATGGCCTTGAAGGACCTGGCAGTATCTTCCGGTTCGGCCTGTACGTCAGCCAGCCTGGAGCCGTCCTACGTGTTGCGGGCACTCGGTTTGAGTGATGAGTTGGCACACAGCTCATTGCGGTTTTCCATTGGTCGCTTCAATACTGAAGCCGACATTGATTTCGCAGTGGGCAAGATCAAGGACGCCGTAGCAAAATTGCGTGAGCTGTCTCCCTTGTGGGACATGTACAAGGATGGCGTGGATTTCAGCAAGGTAAAATGGGCAGCCCATTAACTAGGGTTTCCTGGCATAACCCTGTTGAAGGCAGCACTCAATACCAACGACAGACAGCAGTAAATCATTTAATCGCAGTAACGAGGTAACAAGCATGGCATATTCAGACAAGGTACTGGATCACTACGAGAATCCCCGCAATGTGGGCAAGCTTGATGACAACGATGCCAACGTCGGTACCGGCATGGTGGGTGCACCTGCCTGTGGCGACGTCATGCGCCTGCAAATCAAGGTGAATGAGGCTGGAGTCATTGAAGATGCCAAATTCAAAACCTACGGTTGTGGCTCGGCGATCGCCTCAAGCTCATTGCTCACCGAATGGGTCAAGGGCCGTTCACTGGATGAAGCTGCCAAGATCCGTAATACAGAAATAGCCCAGGAATTGGGTTTGCCACCAGTCAAGATCCATTGCTCGGTGCTGGCGGAAGATGCAATCAAGGCTGCTGTTGCTGATGTGAGAAGCAAGCGCGGCCTGGATTGACGAAGGTTGCAGTGGCAGCCATTCAGGAATTAAGCGATAGCGGCGCATATACAAGGCGCAAACCAGATATCGCTTCATACCAGGTAGCACCTGGCAGATAGATAGAGAGAGAAGGGAGCAGTCATGGCACTGACATTAACCGAAAGCGCGGCCAAGCATGTGGCCGATCAACTGGCAGCAAGAGGCAAGGGTGTAGGCATACGTGTGGGTGTGACTACCACCGGCTGCTCTGGCATGGCCTATGTACTGGAATTCGTGGACGAACTCGCCCCGCAGGACGAAGTGTTTGAAGATCATGGTGTCCGTATCATTGTTGACCCCAAGAGCCTCGTCTACATTGATGGCACCGAGATGGACTTCAAAAAAACCGGGATTAATGAAGGTTTTGAATTTCATAACCCTAATGTAAAAGGGGAATGCGGATGTGGCGAGAGTTTCAGCGTCTGAATCTGGCTTGTTCCTGAAACAAACGCCCTTGCTACAGTCGACTGTCCGGAACATCACCTTGAATACTGCCGTATCCGATTTTTTTGCCGTACTGCAACTGCCGGTTGCCTGCGAAATCGATCCGGCGATCCTGGAGAGAAATTACCGATCACTGCAAAGCCAGTGGCATCCTGATCGTTTTGCCAGTGGCTCCCAGACCGAGAGGCTTGCAGCCGTACAACGCACCAGTCTGTTGAATGATGCTTATACGACACTGAAATCCCCTTTGTTACGTGCAGCCCATCTGCTGCAACTGAAAGGAGTTGATGTAACAAGTGTTAGCCAGTCGCAGCTTGCCCCGGCATTTTTGTTGAAACAAATGGAGTTGAGAGACGAGCTTGAAGAGCTCATTGGCCGCAGTGAACTGACTGGATTGGAGCAACTGGGCAAGCGAGTGCAACAAGATCGTCAGCAACTGTGGCTGGAGTTTACGGCTCTGTTTGACAGCGGCAAGCTGGAACAGGCCCAACGCAATTATTACGAGCTGCAATTTACGCAGCGTCTGCTGGAAGAAACCAGGGCGGCAGAAGACCGGCTGCTGGGTTATTGAGACGCATAGAAAAATGGCTTTATTCAGTATCGCAGAACCAGGTCAAAGCAAGGCGCGCTTGAGCGCTACCAGGCACAAGCCTGCGCTGGGTATCGACCTGGGCACCACCAATTCGCTCGTTGCCATCGCAAGGGAAGGCACGGTGGAGTTGTTGCTTGATGGACACGGTTCCGCGCTGTTGCCCTCGGTCGTGCATTACCAGAGGAACGGGGCTGTGACCGTGGGTGAAGACTCTGGCAAGCATGCTTCGGTTGTTACGACGATCAGTTCTGTCAAAAGATTGATGGGTCGGGGGATAGCCGACATCAACTACCGGCTTTCCTGCGAGCTGGAAGCTTCCCCTGAAGGTGGGATGCCTCTGATCAAGACGCTTGCCGGCAGCAAATCACCCGTGCAGGTCTCTGCTGAAATTCTCAAGGTACTGGCAGATCGTGCCATGGCCACAGTGTCAGGTGCCGACATTGCGGGGGCAGTCATTACAGTGCCTGCCTATTTCGACGAGGCCCAGCGTCAGGCAACGCGCGATGCTGCCACACTTGCTGGCCTGAAAGTTCTGCGCTTGCTGAGCGAACCTACGGCAGCAGCAGTAGCCTACGGGCTCGACAAGAAGCTGGAAGGCACCATCATCATTTATGACCTGGGTGGTGGTACCTTCGATGTGTCGCTGATGAAGCTGCAACGTGGCATCTTCGAAGTGGTTGCCACCGGCGGCAACGCTGCTCTGGGTGGTGACGATTTTGATCGCGCGATAGCTGATTGGGTCCTGCAAGAGTCTGGCGAGCACTCTGTGGCAGGCCCGGCCTATGCCGAGTTGTTGCGTATGTGCCGTGTGGCCAAGCACCAATTGTCAGAACAGGAAAGCGCAAGCATTCGCTTTCAAGCCTGGCAAGGTGAACTGCATAGAGCTACTTATTTCGCGCTAATTGATCCGTTGATCGAGACTACTCTTCTGGCCTGTCGCCGTGTGCTCCGTGATGCAGGCCTGGGTCTTGATGATGTTTCTGACGTGGTAATGGTGGGAGGAGCCACTCGTTCTCCCAGGGTTCAGGAGAAAGTGTCAGCCTTTTTTGGCAAGCCACTCTTGGCCACTATCGACCCCGAAGCCGTGGTCGCAATGGGGGCTGCCTTGCAGGCCGATGTGCTCGCGGGTAACAAATATGGCGAAGAGATGTTGCTGCTGGATGTAATTCCATTGTCCCTGGGTATAGAAACCATGGGTGGCCTGATGGAAAAAATCATTCCGCGCAACACCACTATTCCGGTTGCGCGTGCCCAGGAGTTCACTACCTACAAGGATGGCCAGACCGCCATGTCGCTGCATGTGCTGCAGGGTGAACGCGAGCTGGTGAGTGATTGTCGCTCGCTTGCACGGTTTGAACTGAAAGGGATTCCGCCGATGGTGGCTGGTGCTGCACGCATCAGGGTGAGTTTCCAGGTGGATGCCGATGGCTTGCTGCAGGTAGAAGCCCAGGAAATGACCACGGGCCTGCACAGCAGTGTCGTCATCAAGCCGAGTTATGGGTTGCAGGAAGGCGATATCGAGAAAATGCTCAGGGAGTCTTATGCGTCAGCCGCCGCAGACAAGGCGCTGCGTTCGCTCAAGGAGAAGCAGGTTGAAGCCTGGCGCCATATTGAAGCGCTGGAATCTGCGCTGGAGGCGGATGGCGATAGCTTGTTGAGCAAGAGCGAAATTGAAGGTTTGCGTCAAAGCATGACTGAACTCAGGCAGGTTGCAGAAACCACTGATGCCGCTCGCATTGATGCCATGACCCATGCGCTCAATCAGCTGAGCAGCGATTTTGCTGCACGCCGGATGGATGCTGGCATCAAACAGGCGCTCACTGGCCACACGCTGGATGAAATTGGCTAATAACTGAACAGGTACCCAGACGACATGCCCAAGATAATTTTTTTACCCCACCAGCAGCTGTGCCCGGAAGGGGTTGTAGTGGAAGCGGAGAGTGGCGAAAGCATTCTTGATGCAGCTCTGCGCAATGACATAGAGATCGAGCATGCCTGCGAAAAGTCCTGTGCCTGCACTACTTGCCATGTCATCGTCCGGGAGGGCTTCGGTTCCCTGAACGACTCCGATGAGCTCGAAGATGACATGCTCGACAAGGCCTGGGGACTCGAGCCAGATTCCCGCCTGGGCTGCCAGGCAATAGTCGGAACTGAGGATCTGGTAGTGGAAATACCTCGCTATACCATTAACATGGTCTCCGAAAAGCACTGATTTTCTTCACTTTATCCCCAAACAAAGCTGTACAAATCGGCAGCAAAGACGCGTACAATACGCGACCTTGTTTTTACCCTTAAGCTGGAGTACAGAATGGCTGTTGAGCGTACCTTATCCATCATCAAACCCGATGCCGTGGCCAAAAATGTCATCGGTAAAATCATTAGCCGCTTCGAAGATGGCGGCCTGACCGTGGTCGCTGCGAAAATGGTGCAGTTGACCGACGAGACTGCCGGCGGATTCTATGCCGAGCACAAAGCCCGTTCGTTCTTCAAGGATCTGGTTGATTTCATGACCTCTGGTCCCGTAGTAGTCCAGGTACTGGAAGGCGAGAATGCCATTGCCCGTAACCGCGAGCTGATGGGTGCCACTGATCCGGCCAAAGCCGAGCCAGGTACTATCCGAGCCGATTTCGCCGTCTCGATCGATGCCAACGCAGTACACGGTTCCGACTCAGTCGCTTCCGCTGAACGTGAAATCGCTTATTTCTTCAAAGCTGGCGAAATCTGCCCGAGAAGCAAGTAAGACTCCGGCCATTCTGATTCGCGTCGGAATGGCCACACACTAGGCTCAACTCTGGTAATAGGCCATGCCGAACAAGCTGACCAATCTGCTTGGACTAAGCAGGCAACAACTGGAAACTTTCCTGGATCAACTGGGAGAGAAGCCTTTTCGTGCGGTACAGATACAGAAATGGATGCACCAGCAGGGCGTCATAGAATTCGACGCCATGACCAATATCAGCAAACCCCTGCGCGACAAGCTCAAGGAAGTTGCTGAAATCAGGCCGCCGGTCATCCGTGACTGTTTCGATGCCAAGGACGGTTGCTTCAAATGGATCGTTGAGGTTGAAAGTGGCAGTGGCGTCGAGATGGTTTACATACCTGAAGCCGGTCGCGGCACCCTGTGTATTTCATCCCAGGCCGGTTGCAGTCTCGACTGCAGCTTCTGTGCCACCGGCAAGCAGGGATTCAACAGCGACCTGACTGCTGCCGAAATCATTGGCCAGCTCTGGTTGGCCAATCGCGAACTGGGCGGTTTCGGCAACGTGCAGCAGCGCAAAATTACCAATGTCGTGTTTATGGGCATGGGCGAGCCCCTGCTGAATTTCGACAATGTGATCACTGCCATCGAGTTGATGATGGATGACAATTGCTATGGACTGTCCAAGCGCCGCGTCACCATCAGTACCTCAGGCGTGGTTCCAGCCATCCGCAAGCTCAAGGACTTCACAGATGCGTCGCTGGCCTTGTCCCTGCACGCACCCAATGACGAATTGCGTAATACGCTGGTTCCGCTCAACCGCAGATATCCCATCAAGGAAGTACTGCAAAGCGTGCAGGAATACCTGGACTCACTGCCGGACAGCAGGGTAGCCACGATTGAATACATCCTGATAAACGGCGTGAACGATCACCGGCAACATGCACGTGAACTTGCCGAGTTGCTGAAAGCATTTCCCTGCAAGATCAACCTGATTCCATTCAATCCGTTTGATGGAGCGGAGTACCAGCGTTCCAGCAACAATGCCATCAGTACCTTCCGCAAGATCCTGCAGGATGCAGGGTATACCGTCACCATCAGAACCACGCGCGGTGATGAAATCGGCGCGGCCTGTGGCCAGCTCGTGGGCCAGGTGGACGATCGCACCAAGCGCAGTGCCCGTTATCAGGCACAGCGTGATGCGGCGGCACAGGCACAACCTGTGACCGTACGCTAACCAGTGGGCAACCCGGGATGTTCGGTATGAAAGTAGCTGCCAAGAATATGCCTGACTTCATCTGGACAGTGCTACGTGCCCTGCTGGCAATAACCTTGTTATTGGCACTTGAGGGTTGTGTGACTGAAACCACGGGTGGCTTCAATGTCGAGGTTTCTGATGAGCAGGCCCTGAGTGACTACCTGGCCCTGGCACGCGGGTATCTGGAGCAGGAAGACATCACCAATGCCAAGCGCCATCTGGAAAATGCCACTGCCATCGACCGCAATAATGCGGAAGTCTACTCAATTTGGGGACTGGTCTATGCACGGGAAGGGGAGTCTGAACTGGCGGATGAAAATTTCCGGCGCAGCTTGCGCATCGATCCGGACAATTCCCAGACTCGCAACAACTATGCTGCTTTCCTGTTTTCCAACAGCCGTTTCGAAGATGCCTTCAAACAGCTGCAGATAGTAGTCCAGGATACATCTTATTCGGCCCGGCCCCAGGCTTTTGAGAACCTGGGACTTGCGGCTCTGCGCATCAACAAGTTGGATGACGCCGAGCTTGCCTTTACACGGGCAGTGCAGCTCAACAGCAATCAGGCACGCTCAATTCTTGAATTGGCAAACGTGAACCTGGGTAAACAGAACATTTCCAAGGCAGCAGGCTTTTATCGGAACTATTTGACCTTGCTGCAGTTCTATAACGTGGCGCACAACGCACGCAGCTTATGGATAGGCATTCAGCTGGCACTCGCCCAAGGCGATGAAGAGACCATGAAAAATTTGGGTACACAACTGGAAGCGGGTTTCAGGTCAGCTCCTGAAAATCAACTTTACCAACAGCTCCTGGAAGCCCGTGGCAATGACTAACGCAATAGATGTGGAAAAGCAGCTGGCTCAAGCCGGGCAGAAAGAGTCTCACAACGAGGCGCAGCAACCTGGCGCGATCAAGCCCGGGGAAATGATTCGTGCCCAACGCGAAGCTGCTGGTATTACCCATGCGGCTGTTTCCGAGGCGCTGCATCTCACTGTGCATTACGTGAAGGCGCTTGAAAATGACGAATACGGCAAATTGCCAGGGCTGACTTTTGTAAAAGGCTATTTCAGGGCTTACGCACGGTTTCTGTGCATGGACGTGGATGCGGTGCTGGCGTGCTATGAGCGTTATTTGAAAGAACAGGGCTTGCACACCACTGAGCAGGAACAGAGCTGCAGGATCCGCAAGCGCAACGACCAAGTGGTTCTCTGGGCCGTGGTAGCAGGACTCATCCTGGTAGCCGCAGTGCTCGCAGGCTGGTGGTTCTTTGGCAGGGCAGGCGAGGAAGCAACTGCTACGATCCGCTCACCGGTAAATACTGTCAATATTGAACGACCTGCCCCTGTGGTAGTGACGCCGCCTCCGGTCGCTCCTGCAATACAAACCGGCACGGCAGCTGCCAACGGCGTTGCTCCAATCAACAGCGTTGCTCCAATTAATAGCGTTGCTCCAACCAACAGCGGAGCTGGAACAACACTCGACAATACTCAAGTCCAACCAGCTTCAGCGGCCACCAGCAATGCGACCGATCCAGTTGCCACTCCTGCCGCTATCGGCACTGTTATTGAGCCAGTCCAATCTGCCTTGGTGGGTGAACCCAGCCCTGCAGAATCTGGTGTAGTGGAGGCGACTGATCAGGCACCTGCTGCTGGTGAGCCTGTCAATGAGGCAACAGTGCTTCCTGGAACTGCTCCGGCCCCTGCTGTGCAAGCCACGGTTCCAGCAACTAACCAGATCGACTCTGGGGCGGTTGAAGCTGATCCTGCTGAAGCATCCCCTGTGGAAAGCGCGCCCGATACAACGCCCGATGCCCCGGGCGCAGCACAACCGGAAACTGCCCCTAATCAGGTTATCGAAGGAAATGCCACCTTCATTCGCAATCCGGATGGTTCACGTCACGTGGAACTGGCTGGAGCGGGCGATGACTCGCTGCGCATGATTTTCAGCGGTAGCAGCTGGGTGGAAGTGGATGACCCGGCACGCAAGCGACTCTACAGCGACCTCATGCGCAATGGCGATGAGTTGGTCATCCAGGGAGGAGCACCATTCCACATCCTGCTGGGCGATGCTACCCAGGTGCGAATAGAGTACAACTCGAGGCTCGTGGACCTCAATCCCGGTATCAGGACTGACAATACCGCACGTTTGGTCATTGATGATGCCGGCATGGCCCAGTGGGTGGTGCGCTAATGCGGATGCAATCTCCCATCGTACGACGCAAGTCACGCCAGATCATGGTTGGCAAGGTGCCCGTGGGTGGCGATGCCCCCATTGCAGTGCAGAGCATGACGAACACGGAAACCTGTGACGTGCAGGCAACACTCGCACAGATTGCCAAACTGGAAGCGGTCGGTGCGGATATCGTGCGGGTTTCAGTGCCAACGATGGAAGCTGCCGAAGCCTTTCGCCTTATTCGCCAGGGAACCACGGTACCGCTGGTAGCCGACATCCATTTCGATTATCTCATCGCGCTCAAGGTGCTTGAGTACGGCGTCGATTGCCTGCGCATCAATCCCGGCAATATCGGGCGTGAAGACAGGGTGAGGGCAGTGATCGAATCTGCACGCGACCACAATGTGCCCCTGCGCATCGGTGTCAACGCCGGTTCGCTGGGCAAAGAACTGTTGCGCAAATACGGCGAACCCAATGCCGATGCCATGGTGGAATCCGCCATGCGCCATATCGACATTCTCGATTCCTATGATTTCCAGAATTACAAAGTCAGTCTCAAGGCCTCAGAAGTGTTCATGACGGTAGCGGCTTACCGCAAACTCGCTACCCAGATAGACCAGCCCCTGCATTTGGGTATTACTGAAGCGGGTGGTCTGCGCTCCGGCACCGTCAAATCCTCGGTAGGGTTGGGACTGTTGTTGATGGACGGTATAGGTGACACCATCCGGATATCGCTTGCGGCAGACCCGGTGGAAGAAATCAAGGTCGGCTTTGATATCCTCAAGAGCCTGGGGCTGCGCTCGAAAGGTGTAAACCTCATCGCGTGCCCCAGTTGTTCGAGGCAGAATTTTGATGTGATCGCGACCGTGAATGCACTGGAAGCCCGCC
>Ga0209246_10001110_pt1 | contig 10844 bp, 18 predicted proteins | sample LauGreSpBDMM15SN_2_FD_187560 | JGI IMG/M metagenome (GOLD analysis project Ga0209246, IMG submission 187560) | Freshwater lake microbial communities from Lake Michigan, USA - Sp13.BD.MM15.SN (SPAdes) (version 2) | ecosystem: Environmental > Aquatic > Freshwater > Lake | place: Lake Michigan...
TTTATGTACAAAGTCTTACCCGTTTCGTTGACAAATTGTCGTGCGTTGTTTAAAAATTGGTAGTTGCCTTCGTAACCCATTTGCCTATCTAAACCAGTATACGGGTCTATTAAACAAACTTGTGCTTCGCTTTTTCTAAATATAGTAAAAAGTTCTTCAGGTTTGTATAGCTTAGAATTGTCTACGAAGTCAAAGTATTGTTCTAAGTATGCGGAATGCGTTTGTACTTCTGCTATCGAAAGTTCTTTAAACTTCTTACCGGTGTAAATTTGTATTAAGTCCCTTAGAATTTGTCCGTATTGGTTTTCTCCACTCCACATACAAAATGTTAGTCCGTGTTTTAGTGCCAACGAAAGGAAGTACCAATTTATCCAGTACGACTTGCCTACGTTGTCGTGTCCTAAAATAATATTTAGTTGTTTAGGTTTGTAGCGTAGGTAGTTATCCATACTACAGCCAAGTCCAAGACCTTGTTTTATTTTTCCTTCTCGGTAGTCAAGTAAATATTGTAAGTATTGTCCTTTGTTGTTTAGCATTTTCTTGGGTCTTTTTCGTATCCTAATTCTATAGCTTTTTTTACAAGCGGGTCTAAGTCATCGTAATTAATTTTATAGGCGGGTAGTGGTTCGTTTTTCTTTAGCCACTTTTTAGCAGTCAAATATAAACTTTTAAACTTCTTATTGTCTTTGTAGTTTTCAATAGCGTCTAAAATGTCGTTAACTTCTTCTTCAGGGTATTGTAAAATAAGTTTGTTGTATTCGTCTTTTGACATAGATAAGTGAGCGAAGCTCCTATATATATCTTTAACTATAACTATATCTTTAACTATAACGGCATTTTTGGTATGCGGTCGTATGCGGTCGGATGCGGTCGCATTCCATCGTTTGTCTGCGTTCTCTTTATTCCTTTGTCGTATACCTTCGTATTTTTGTAAGTCACGCTTTAAAGTTTGCTTTATAGGTTCAAAAGCTATTTCAGTAAGCATATCTTCAGCTACTGGTTCTTGGTCGTTTACATACCGTAAAACGTGCTTAAATAACTTACCCGCTTGTTCGTCAGTTAACTTTTCTATTGTATGGATAATGTCGCAGTACAATAAGAAACCTTTTTTATCTTGTGCCATAATTATTGTGTATAAAAAAAGCCTCCTAAAATCCACAGGCTCTCACTTCTGTTTCATTTAAAAGGCTAATAACTTCTTTAAGTTCTATAATGTGAGAGCGAACCGTTTGCAAATATAATAAAACTATTCTAAATAACTAACTCTTTTAAAAAAATAATTGTCGTTTATTATTTTCTTTTTTATGTCTTGAAGTTCCGTAGTGTTTCTACATTCCAGTACATCGGTTATAAGTTGCGTACCGTTGTATTTTTGTCCGTCTTTTTCTATTAGGTCTACGTTTACTTTTTTAGGCACATAGAATATTTCTCGGTACTCCTGCACGTTATGCTCGTACAAATCGTCTTTAAACTTTTGGTAAGCGTAATGATGCTTTATTCCGTTAATTATTGTAGCGTGTGTTTTATTAAATATAGCACCTATTTGTACTAAAGACATTCCTTCTTTACTTAACATTGCATACAAGTAGCTTCTTTTGTCTATGAAACATCGGTAGCGTGACTTTGTTATTAGTCCGTCTTTTTCTATTAGTTGCATTATTTTTTCAATCTTGTTTTCCATAAATTATTATTATTATTGTTTCAAAAATTAGGTTAAAAATTGCTTTCATTGTGTGCTTATTATATTATACTGTTGTGTGCTTATTATAGTTTAGTGTCTAGTTTATTGTGCAAAAAACTGGACATTTTTGTCGTGAATATTTGCTAAATTGTGACAAAATCACGGAAAATATCAGTTTATAACCTTAAATAGTTTTTAAAAGTTCGACTTTATGTATTATTTTTTCCCATACGTCTGCTTTGCGTTTAGCGTCTTCAGGTGAATTAGCCGTTACAACCTTATAGGATAGTTCCTTCTTGCATCCGATAGTGAACCATATCCAAACTTTGTACTTATTCATAACCTTGTATTGGGACTTTTAAACCATACGCTAAGTCGAACCAACCCCAAGCCTTATGTAAATACGAAGTATTGTAATTGTAACATAGCTTTGCTTCTTTATACCACCACTCTTTAAACTCGGTGTACTTCGGGTAACTTATTTCGTTCGTGTACCAGTTCTCTTGCGTTAAGTACAAGTCTAAAGGTAGTTCAGCTAACTCTAACTGCTTTTTTATAGCAGCTATAACAAAGTCATCACTTGTCGGATATTTTCTTTTTCTCATATCTATAATTATTAAATTTTGTTTCTATTTGTAAATTCACTTCTTTAGCCTTACATACCTCAAGGTATAGTTCAAAGTTAAAACTTCCGCGATTACGCCAAAATTCTATTTGTTTAAGTAGCTTACCCATTAGTCCTCGTAATTAAATCGGTGGTGCAGACGTTCCTGTAGTCTAAATATTTCTTCGTTGTCATCGTGTGCAAAGTTGTTTAGTTCGTCAGATAGGTAGTTAACCATAACTTCCGATAGTACAAACGGCTGCGGGTCTTCTAGGTCGCTCCAAAACTCGGAGATCAATATTGTATCTATGTAAACTTCTACATCGTCAATAGTATAGTCCAGTGCGTATTCCGCTGAAACGTAAAAGGTGTAGTCTTTGTCAGTCCAAGAAAAAGTTACTTCGTCTATTCCTTCAACGAAAGTGTGTTCTATGTCAAAATTTTGTAGTTTCATTTTAGTTAGTTTTTAAGTTAAGTTGTTCTATTTGCTTTGCACGTTGTACTAAATATTCTAAGTGTTCAACGCTTAAATCTATAATTATATAACCATCTCTATCGTAAGTTTGGTTCTCAAGTAATTTTTCTGCTAAGTATTCTACTGCTGACTGCTTCATTTTAATTCGTTTTAAAGGGTTATTAATTAAAGTGGTATACGATAGCACCAAACACTATGATAAAAGCCATTAGAGGTGCTAAAAAGTTGCTTAAAAACGCTTTGTGTTCTTGCGTTCTCGGTAGGTAGTTTTTAATTTTCATAATTTGTTGTTTTAAAATGTGCGTTACCAAGTCGCACCCCTTGTTGGTTATTAAAATTATTTTTATTTGATATTTGCGTAATCGGTTTTAAAAACTTTATTTCCGATTTTAATTAATGCAAAATTGTAAGGTAAATTTTTTACAACTAAAATTTGATATTCTTTTGTTGTAATAATATACCCATTTTGGTTGTCAATTCTCGAATTTGTTTTTAAAGTTTTCATAATTTGTTGTTTTAATTGGTTAGTAATTATATACAAATATAATACTTATTTACAAACTACAAACATTTTTAGTAAATTATTTTAAATTATTTTTTATTAGGCACAAAAAAAGCGGTATTTCTACCGCCTTAATAATTAAATAACTCATTATGAAGTTGTAAATCTACAAAGGAAATTTCATACTATCAATGTTTCTAACTAAAATATCTTTGTTATCACTCCTGTCTCTTCCACATTCTATAGTTAACAACCTACCGCCTACTGGCTTCATAGGTGCGCCACGTTCAACGTGCCAACCGTATAGTCCGTTTATGTATTCTTCTTTATACGTTCCCGTAATCATAGAATGAATTTGCTTGTGGTTATAGTAATAACCTTTTGTAGGGTGAAAGTTTATACTATCACGAACATCGTTACGCGCCGAATTTTCGTGTATATGTCCCATAGTGAACACATCGTAGCCTTCGTACATATCCATTGCACGGGTAAGGTTTAACGCACCCTTAGTGACAAGACCTCCACCGCCTGAACCGTGAAAATACTTTATTTTAGTGGCTTGTGTAATGTTTGAACTGGCTTTAATTAATTGTGTGATTATTAGCCAACCGCCATATCCACCCGTCATAACATTACTACCCGCTTTGTAATTCAGTAAAGTAACAAACCTTTGAATAACGTCTGTTTCTTGTCGCTTTATTATTGACGTTTCGTGGTTTCCGTATCCTACTACCGTGATCAAATTTGCATACGGTAAAAAGAAGTCTACAGCGGTTTCTATTATAGAATCAAAGTACCTTGCGTTATTGTGTTCAGGTCGTATGTCGCCTTTCATTTTACGCGGGTCGTATGCTCCTTGCATCAAACAGAATGTGTCACCGTTAAACATTATAGGTATTTCGTTTTTCAGGCAAAAGTCTAAATCGTGTTTTAATAAGTTCCAATCGCATTTAGGATTATCCCAATGTATGTCGGAGAACATACCCATACGAAAAGACGAACCCTCTACACGAAGTTCGTGTATGTTTTTTTCGTGTTTTATTAAATTCATAGTTTAAATTTTAGCGTCTAAACGTCTTAAAAGATATGATAATATAAACCCAATAGCAACACCTATAAATAAAAAGTTCAGGTTAGGTCGTTTTTTAGATTTCACTTCTGCTTTCGCTTCAGCTTGTTTTGTCTTTTCTCGTATTCTTATAGTGTCACGCTGAAAGCGTAGTTCTTGTTTTATTTTCCACTTCGTTTTAGGAACGTAGACGTTCTTATATTTTATTATAGTGTCTTTTGTAGTTAGAAACTTTTCCCATACGATAGTATCATTTATGATCACAGGTATAGAATCAAAAGTACTTATTCTTATTGTGTCGCTTGTTTCTTCACACTTATAACCTTTTTTAATAGCTTTGTTTAAGTGATATTCCGCACTACACGAATACAAAAACACGAATAGAATTAAATACTTCATAGGCTTTTTAGCATTTTAATTAATCGCGGACAAGGATATACGTCAGACTTATCTACCCTTACTGAATTATGCGTAAATAAACCGTTCTCACCTTTTAACGCTCTTTTGTTTAACGTCCAAATATCTTCGTTGTATTTTATGTCTATGTCGTATGTTTCACCTAAGTAAACTAATAACTCGCGTAGACTTTCAATTTGCTTATCCGAATACTTGTGCCATCGTTTATGGTTCTTAAACGGCTTTTCTAAAAAAGTAACTTCCGAAGGGTCTACTATACCGCCTACATAGTTGTAGAATTTTCCGTCTTTTTCTACTAAGTACGCCCAGTTAGTAATTTCTATACCTACTGAATATTTGTCTAAGTTTTTATACGGTAAGTTCTGACCTTTGAAAACGCTATCTTTAACCCCTAAGTGCCACGCCCAATCTCTTGAACTAAACGCCTGTGCTATCGTACCTTCGTAACCTATTACAAACGCAGTCGCTACACGTTCTTTGTTATTCGCCCAACCTTTAATAGTGTTTACTGCGTTCTTATTACCCGCTGTATGGTGTATGTAGATTTGTTTCTTAGGTGTGTTTTCACCAATATACTGCGTCTCAGGAAGTCGCTCTTGTACTATTTTAGTAGTGTCCATTAGTTCTTTAATTTGTCAGCTTCTTCTTTTGCCCTTAGCACAAAATTCTTTAATGCTTTAATTATGTTTTTACCCGTTACTGCTTCGTAGTTTTCGTTTATGCTAAGTATCTCTACGAACACACAAAAGAAAGCCGTCACTTTAGTCATTAGAAGGTCAATAGCGATGAAATGCGCGACTAAGTCCGCTGCAATGTACTTTTCTACCAAAAACACGAACATAATCGCTAAGGAGTAAAGAAATGATTTGCTTATAGTATGCGAAAGTCTACGCGACTTAAACGCTTTCCATCCGCCTTTTTTTACACTTCGCCAAATACCAAAACAAGTATCTATAAGTATTGCTAAAACAGCTACATATATCAAAGGTTTTACGGGTGAAATAACCGCAAGAAAAGACGAACAAATTAAAAGTAACTTAGTCTTCATTATTCAAAAGGTGGTGTTGGTTTAGGTTCGTAAGGAATCATCTCAAGGTCTTTAACCCACATAAAGTCAGGGTTAACACATTGCTCCATCTCCTCAACTGAGATAATCCAATTATCATTGATATCTTGTATAGGGTTGAAGTAGCTATCTGGTGCATACCATTGTCCGACTAATTCGTCTTTTTGTACTTCTGTTAGTAACCCGACATAGGTTAACTTTTGTTCTGTTGTTAGTTCTGTTAGTTTCATATATTTCTATTTAATGAAGTTTGGAATGTGGTTACGCGAGTATTTAGGTTGGTTGCTTCGGTGTCATCAAGTCCATCTCCTATTGAAAAGAAGGATGCCTCATAATTCGAATAAAGCAATACTCCAGCATCGTTATTATTAAATGCAGCGATATACATTTTAGCAGCTGATAATGTTTGGCTTATATTTGTTGTAAGCGAACCTAAAACACTTCCATTTCGATATATTTTTCTACTTGTAGCAGCTGTAATTGAATTTGTAAACAATCCGCTACCATTAGTATTAGCAGCTGTAAATGAGCCATTTGTTGTCGCATTTGTTGCCCCATAAAAAGCTACATTACTGGAACGCCTACTGCATCCAAAAATACCACTTTGAATATTAACATCCGCACCTTGTCCAAAGTCAATAGCTAATCCATTTGTCCTTGCTGCTGCTGTTCTTGAATATAAAGCAACGTGATTACTATTAGCAGTTAATACTGAGTTAGGAGCAAAGTTTGTGTTTCCATAACCATTAGAACCATTAAAAGTAACACCTGTTGAAGCGTGTGTAACACCACCATTCCAAGTAATTTGATATTGTGCTGTATTTTTAAGGTTATAAGATGTACTACTTGAAGACGAACCAACAAACGGATAAATAGCCATCATCTTAGTCCACAAGCCATCTGCTTTCATTCCTATTACAAGGTTGTTTACTGCTGTTGCTTCTACTTGGTCTTGTATATCTGCTGCCGTTACAAAAGCCTGAGCATCTGCATCACTTACTGTTTGTGTGCCAATACTACGTCCTAAAGTTGTTTGAAATGCTTGTACCGCTGTGTAAAAGTTAGCTCCTTCTGTTAAAGTTAAAGTATCGCCTAAAAATCCAAAAGCTAAATTTCCATTAAAGTAAGATTGTGTTGTTCCTGCATAGTTTCTTGCACCTAAATAAAGCGCAAAAGCTGGTGGTGTTGTACTGCCAACCGTTGCCGTTCTAATAGAACTGCCATTTTTAAATAACCTTGTTACGGTTAAACTATCTTTATTAACGTGAAATAATCCCCTTGTATCTGTTACAAAATTAGCGTTACCATCTGATAAATTATTGTTTGCACTAAAAAAAGTATTACCCGCTGAAGCCTTTGGAGAAACACTAACTCCTGAAAAACTCAAATCTAAAGAACCAAATAAAGCATAATCAGCAGTTAAATTAGTTCTTGAATATGCACCTGCACTAACATTGCTTGTTGTACTGTTTGCGCTTGGTAACCATTTTGTATCTGCATAACCATTTGTGGCAAATGTAATACCGTTACTTGAATGAGTTACTCCACCGTGAAACGTCATTCTAAACGCAGCATCTAAATCTCTTGGGTCTTTAAGATTGTATTTGTGCTGTGAACTTGTACTCCCTACCATTGGATAAATAGCCTCCATCTTTGTCCATATAGAATAACCTTTTAAGTCAACTACCAAAGTATTGATAGCACTTTGTTGTGTTGGGTCTGTTATTGCAGCTGCTGTGATAAATGCTTGTGCATCGGGGTCTACTGCTGCTACTCCTACTATGTCAGTTAAACCCGCGTAACTATCTGCGTGAATGTCACCCCAACCGATAGCGTTATCTGCGCCTTTTCCCCAACCTATGTTATTATTTGAAGCACCATCGCCCCATCCGTTTGCGTTTGCCATTTTTTAAGTTGTTATATCTCCGCTTAAATACCATTCGTTAGGTCCACGTTTAAATAACGTAGCTACCGAATATTGTCCCGTAGTTTTGTTTTTACTCGCGTTACTTCTTAATGTAACTCCCGCAATTGGTGTAATAGTAGTTTGTCCCGTGCCTAACTGCGTTACGCGTATTTCTGTACCGATAGGAAAAGCTACCGTAGCGTTTGTAGGTATTGTTAACACGTTAGCACTAGAAACTTCCATTTCTACGTAATGGTGTGCGTCACTTAAAACTAGCGTGTAACTTGCTGCCTCTTTGTTAATATCCCAATTGTGTACTTGTGAACCTAAAACATACTTAGTGCTAAAAGCACCTGCGCCATCGTCTTGTGCGAGTGCTACGCGGTCACTAGCAACTAAATTACTACCTTTTGCCGTTAACTGACTTATCTTTTTGTCCGCCATTTTCTATTTTTTTTAAGTAAAGTTTTAACTTCTTTACGTTTTCGTCTTTTGGTTTGTATTGCCTCATAAAACCCAGCCTATAAAATTATTGTTAGTGTCAGGGTACATATCTCCATTTGAATTACTATTGTATTCAGGAAACAAGTCTTGGTTAAAACTAATATAATCTATAAATCTTTCGGTGTAGTGTTGTGCTATTTTACGTTCTTTTTCTAGTAAAAAGTCTATTTCGTTTTTTTCTGCGTTTGTTGCGTTTTCAGAACCGTGTTTGTATACGCCTTTGTTAGAAATTGTATACGCTGCAAAAGGTAAATATTCTACCATTGCCCAATGTATTAACATTGGCTTTAAAAATGATTCTACTAACGTTTCGTAGTTACCCGTTAAAGTACTTGCGATAATATCCGCTTTTATTTTGTTTAGTAAGTCAGTACCTGTATAGTTTTGAATATGAATGTCTTGTGCTATTTTAATGTACTGAATAAATTTGTCCGTGTCTACGTTGCCGTTAACGGTAGTAAACCTTACTAAGTCGCTTCGTGTTATAAGTAGTGCTTCAGCCATTATCTAACAATTTTTCTTTTAGGTTGTGGGTTGCTTGGTAAAAAACCATAATTCGGCATATCTACTGGACGCGTACTAACTAACTTATCGTTTTTAACTACGTAGCCAAACTTAGCCGCTTTCGCTTGTGCTATTTGTTTAGCGTTTGGTATGTCTAAAGCCGTACCTTCAAAAGTTGCGTACACTTGCTTGTTCCATCGGTGGTGACAATTACCGCCACCCTTGTACTTAAATATATCGTAAGTGTCTATTCCTTTTGGTCCCCAACCTTCGTTTACTACTTTAGTACTCATACCTACTATGTCTTCTTTTCGGTATATCTTATTCGCGTTGATCATTTGTACGCAAAATGGTCTAGTATCTGAATGTACCGTACCCGCGTAAACATAACGTGTAACAAACTTAATTCCGTCTATAACATCGTCTTGCTTACTTCTTATATTTGGTCTTGCGTCGCCCGTGCTTACAAAGTTGTATATTTTACTTAAAAGACTTTGATTAGGTTCTTTAGATAGCAGTTCGTTTTCTTCTTCGTCCGTGTCGTAGTCTACAGGTGCTTCGTCTATTAGTAGCCAATTTTCTTTAGGGTCTTCGCCTAAGTCTATTAACGCTTGTGCTATTTTGTCGTCTTGTGAACTTAATTCTACACCAGTTTCTTCTACCGCTTGTTCTTCAGTCATCGCGTTTTCTAAGTCAGTAAATTCTAACGGCTTTAAAGTTCTAAAATATGTCTTTAAGGCTATACCGTTGTAACCTAAAATAGTGTCTATCGCGTCTAATAAAAGTTCTTGCATAGGTCTAATAACCATATTGTCAAACAATATATAAGAATTTTGTAGTTCGTCTGCGTTACTAGAAAAACCCGTAGTAGTAGCAATACCAAATAGCAAAGGACTTGTTACGTTATGCCCTAACATAATCTTACTTAACGCTTCTTTGCTTAAAGTATCGTACAAGTCAGGGGCATCGTTTACAGGCATAGAATCTACCGTAGTCTTGCTGTCTTGGTTATTGTTAAAAGCTACTATTACCTTTTCGCCTTTCGTTCCCGTTAGTTGGTTTAAAACTTGCTGCTTAATTAAAGTTTGCTGTTCTTCACTTGGTACACCGTTGTTAAAATTAATTACAGCGCGTCCTGAAAAACCGTTGTTTACTTCGTTAATTAAATATGTAGAAATGTCTTCTTCAAGTTCCGCGTATGGTAACGCACCGTGATAGTCTACATAACTATAATACTTCATACCTACCGAATAAGGTCTTATAAACATTATTTCAATAGGTTGGTTAGAAAACCCGTATGCAGGTATTCTCTTAGGTGTAAAGTTTCTTAGGTCTTGCCAGTTATCACAATAGTAATACGCTTCTATTTCGCCCTTTTCGTTGCACTTTTCCGCACGTAATAGCTGAACAGGAACGTGGTATACCTTGCTAATCTTTTTTCTGTCTTTAGAATATATGACTTGTACCGCACATTGCCCTAACATTTTAATATCGCTTACCATTTGACGAACACAACTTTTAGAAAATAGTGTCATCATTTGTGCGTATTCATTAGGCTTCCTAGAAGCATCTATAGCACTTAAACCTTTTCCGTAAACTAAACGCGTAATGTTATTTATAATAGCGTTGTTCGTAGTAGAATTTGTGTACCTATCTATTAAGTATTGGTAGTAGTTATTGTCTGCACCGTATTCTACCCACGCTTCGCGCTTAGACTCGGTTATTTCAGGTCTTGAATATTCGCTTAATTTTAATACGTGTATGTTATTCATAAACAATAAAGTCGTTAGTTGTAGAATTAGAAGTATACTGCCCGTTGTTTACGCTAAAAGAAACTACTGCTTGGTTAGTGCAAAATACCCTATCCTTAAATATTACGTCTGCACCGTCTTTTACTACCAAGTTATAGAAACGTCCCTCAGTTAAACTAAAAGTCGCTGTAATCGTGTCTAAGTAGTCACCTTGCGTACTTGAATCAATGGTAACTTCTACTTCTACGTTTGTTTGGTCGTCCGTTAAAAACAAAGCATCGTAACTTTGGCTTCTTGGTATAAAGCTAAAGGTTTGCGCGTTTGCCGTTTCTTGTAGAACTATCATACTTATATAACTTAATATT
>Ga0209246_10001112_pt1 | contig 10834 bp, 21 predicted proteins | sample LauGreSpBDMM15SN_2_FD_187560 | JGI IMG/M metagenome (GOLD analysis project Ga0209246, IMG submission 187560) | Freshwater lake microbial communities from Lake Michigan, USA - Sp13.BD.MM15.SN (SPAdes) (version 2) | ecosystem: Environmental > Aquatic > Freshwater > Lake | place: Lake Michigan...
ATCAAAAACATTGTCGCAAAAATTGAACCCAAGCTGCCACAGCAGGCACTCGCATAATAAATCATGGCATACACATACCACGGCACAAGCAACCTCATCACAGCCCCAGGGCGCTCGGTGCAGACATTCCCGAGCGGCCTTGTGCGAGTTGAGCGCACATACATTTGCAGGCGCGGAGACGAGGCGCGCTATCGCTCAGAATTGGCCGTCGGGAACCTATTGCCAGACGATGAAGTCACGCCCGCAATCGACGGGCTTTACATTTTCCCAGAGCCGCAAGAAATGGCTCGGGATGACGGATTTTACGAGTTCCGCGTGACGGCATATGGAAGGGCAAACACAACGGGCGTAGAGCAAATTTCGGAAGAATTTACAACAGAATCTGCGTCGGCAGCAGGAATCACCGGGCAGGCTGTACTGAAAAACGATTTGCTCACGAAGGAAATCGTATTGACTGAAGGAGAGACTATTTCGCCAACGACTAAGGCAATCAGGGGAACACCAACAGTTGTGTTCGATTATGGGGAGGTTGGAGAGTATATCGTAAATCCAAACAGAAGGATTTATTCGGTTGCAATCCGAAGTTATGCGGCACGAAATTATGGTCGATTCTCCGAAATCACTGTTGTTTACGGTCCATTTTTGCTGCTGCGCGTCGATTAAAAATGGCCGCCAATCCTCCAGTCGATTTTCAAGAATGTGTTAAACGCCCAAAAGGCACGACGGGCAGTGACTACCCTTACGCCATAAGCGCGCGGGACCTCATGCAAAATTTCGTTTATGCAACGCTCGATGCCGATGTGAGCTTGGTTGAGGAAACGACCGGCACGGGTGGTCACAAACAACGCAAGCTGAAAATCCCGCCGATACCACAAGCAGGCACATACGTTCTTGGGGCGGTGGACGGCGCGTTTACGTGGATCGAGACTGAGGATTGCGCATGACGATCAAGACGCAAGACGGGAAAATTGTCACGCAGGCGGGGAAGGTTTCCTGCACCTGCTGCTCTACCTGTTGTTTGTATCCCGCAACGCAGGCCGTGGCCGCAGATTTGCCCGACGCAATCACATTGCTAGGCGTTGGCTCGCTTTCTAAATCAGGGACAGACTACGGCGACACGACGAACGGCGTGATTTTGGAGTCTGGCGTGTGGGCGCGATATGTCGGCGGCGTGCGAACTACTAGGCCCTGTTTGATCGACGGAGACGGCAACCTAGATGCGGGGGATGATTTGGTCGAGGATCAGTTTGAACCAGCCTATGAGGTGTCGAATCTACTTATCCCAAATTGGCCGCTAAACCAACCAATTGTTGTCACCCGGGTATCTAAGTGCCAATGGGCTTATACCGACCCTCTTTACTATGTTGGGGAAAGGTTCACTGATGGCAATTACGAAAGAAACCTCACAATAATTTCCGCTGTGTTGACTTGGGTATATATAAACGACGAATTTGGCCCAGGTTATTGGTTTCTGGACGCAGACTATCTCAATGCAGATGGTCAGGATGAAGGAGGAGGCAACGGTGAGTATTACCTAGACAACGTCGGATTCGGAACACAGCGATTCGGAACACAACACACCCCCGATGGCGACTATACTGCTGATGGTAATGGATACGTGACAGTATCAATCCCATGACCTGCCCACACCAATCCCAACCTCCCGGCAAAGACACAGGCCGCCGCTTGTGCGCTATCTCGCTTCGCGGCGGACATCCCTACGTTGGCGAGTGTAATCAGTGCATCGCTGCCGGACAGAATAACGAGGCTTTTCGAGATAGGCTAATTGCGGGACTAGAAAAAACGCATCCAAAAAAACGCAATTCAATTTCTGGCTGTTGCGACTCTGTTGAAAATTATTGAGACTTTGACAAGCGCGCCTAAATACAATGGCACGCGATCTCTTCATCGACCTCACGAATAATCGGCTCGCTACGAGCGAAACCAACCTCTCGCCGGCTGGAGTGCCGCGATTCACAAAGGGCGACACAGGCACTTTCAACCTTTACTTTTTACAGGCCACCGGAATCATCGGCGCGCCGTTCAGCGTAGTCGATAAAACTAGCTCAAGCGTGAAGCTTGGTGTCGGATCACGCACAGGCACGCCCGAGACGGGAGCCTATACGCTCACATTTGGCGGGGACACGACCAGCGCACTTGACGCAGCCGTAACAGCCGGACAGGTCCAGACCGCGCTCAACGCGCTTACAGCGATCTCCAGCGCGGGCGGCGTGACAGTGACCGGCCAACTCTCGGAGCAATTCACAGTTCGATTTGCGACCGCAGGCACGCGCGGGAGCATCACAGCCGATGTCTCGCAGCTCATTCCCGATACAGTTGCCGTCATTGGCGAGCGCGTAGCAGGGAGCGCAACCGCAAAAGAAGTTCAGGAAATCGAATTGCGCTTGGCTCCCGCCGTATTCCAATCGACCTGGACCGACCTGTCGACCGCCGTGACACCAACGCTTGTGACGACCGTCACAGGCTCCGACACGAACAACGAAGTCCAACGCCTATCGTTTTCGCAAAAGCCCTTCTCAGGCACTTACCGCCTGACCACTCCAAGCTCGTCAATCACAATCGGCTCGCTCGTAACTGCGGGCGTATTCATCGTTGCCTCAAACCACGGACTTGCACTCAACCAACCCGTCACGCTCACAGGCTTCTCGGCGTTGACCGGCTACTCAAACGGCACGCAGTATTTCGTAAAGGCTCTCCCGCAGCCGACTCAGTTGACGGTTTCCGTGACAGCAGGCGGCACGGCGCTGACCGGCACAGCCACAACCGGCAGCGTCCTAACGACACTCCGCCAAACAGATCCGCTCGCAGCCAACGCGACGGCATCAGACATCGAATCCGCATTGGCCGCGCTTGATTCGATCGGCTCTGGCGGCGTCACAGTCGCCGGCATTGAAGGCGAGTATTACGATATCACCTTTGCAGGCGCCAAAGGCTTCGCTGACTTGCCAGTGATGACGATTCAAAGCGGCCTGACGGCCAAGCCTGGCAAGACCGCAAGCGTCAATTTCGCCACCTACGCGCTGCGGGATTTGGTGGGCAACGATCCATCCATCGACCTTGATCTTGAAATCGAACTTACCGAAGGCGGCACACGGCAGACCGTGATTCTCAGCGCGTGTTCAGTCTCGGAAGAGTTGATCGACGCGGACTCATTCTCTCCCGTCCCTCAATTCTCGCTGCCGATCAACTCCGTGGCAGTCTCGGCCTATACCCTCGCGCTCTCTGACGCCTACGGCCTCATAAACGCAACGACAGGCATGACGATAACCGTCCCGCCCAACTCGACAGCGGCATTCGCTACCGGCTCGCAGGTGCTTCTCTACCGATCCGCAGTTAGTGGTGTGGCGATCACAGCTGGAGCAGGCGTCACGATTAACGCAGCAGGGGCCGCCAGCAATCTTTCAAGCCAGCACAGCGTTGCATCGCTCATGAAACTGGGCACGGACAACTGGGTATTGGCTGGCGACATTTTCTAAAAATGATTCTGAGCTTCCCATTTGTCGCAGCTTCGTTCGATGCCGACGCTCGAGCGTATATCAACACAAGCGGGGCGACCGACCGCGCGGCGATCAATCATTTCGTAAAGGGAATGAAGCGTCTCGGCCTTTACAGCAGCATGGTATGTTGGCCGCTTCGCAGCTCGCAGAACGCAGGGACAGGCTCAACGGCATACTCGCTCGGCGGGCTGGGGACATACAACGGCACGCTCATCAACGGGCCGACTTGGGGGGCGGATGGGGTGACAAAAACTGGAGCAAATCAAGTTACTAGAGTAACAGGAACAGACTCTAATTTGCGGGGATGTCTTTCAATTTTTACTTGTTTTAAATCAAGTGTGCAAACAGACAATCAGCGTCCATTCACCTGCGAAGATGGTACTAGCGCTGGAAATTATTGGCAAATAAATTTAAACAACACGGCTAAACAAGCATTTGTTTTTACTTCACGGGTGAGCGGCGATAACACCACGACAATAGTTGATCCAACTGGACGAGAAACAGCTTTCAATTATTTTGGCAGTGCATTTGCTAATACAACTGCACAGGGGTTTTTTAACGGAACGCCAACAATTACAAAAACAGGATTAGCAGCTCGCAACCCCACGGGAACAGCAAATGTTGAAATGCTGGGCGTTCAAGGAGCTGATGCCGCGCGTGGAACAGGGGCATTCGCTGTTGCGTTTGTTCCAACATTGACAGACTCACAAATGACCAGTGTATATCTCCTCTACAAATCCACCCTCGGCCAAGGACTCGGACTGCCATGATTTCCATGAACGACCACCCTTTTTTCGTCGCACTCGTCGGAACCACAACGTCCGCCACAAGCTTCGTCATTTCCCTCCTCCCGCACCTCACCGCAGGCGTCCAATTCGCGACCGCTTGCGTGGGCCTCATCGCTGCGATCCTGACGGCGATCTACATGTCGCGAAAAGTAAAGCAACAAAACAATGAAAAAACTGACTGATACAATCCTCGACTACGCAAACCAGACCTCAACTTGGCGCGGGCTTATTTTCGTCGCAGCCAGCCTCGGGCTGACGCTCGATCCTGAACTCCAGAATCACATCATCGCCGCAGCCCTCGGGCTTGTGGGCATCATTAACGTATTCCGAAAGGGGCAGTGATGCTTGACCACTACCGCACCATTGTCATCGGCTTTTTCGCGGCGGCGATCTTCTGTCTCCTCATGCTTCTGATGACCGGCTGCGCGGTCTCATGGCCTACGAAGGAAGGCAACGTCACGCTGTCATTCAGCCCACCGCCCGAACTCATCAACAAATACGGAGCGCACGTTTTTGACTCACCTACCAGACGAGACAAATGAGCCAAGAAATTTCCGAGTTTCAAAAACTACTCGACCGCCAAGGAATCAAATACTTCTCGGCGAAAGAGGTTTTCTTTCTCGGCAATTCCAATTCGTTCCTCAAGTGCAACGCGCTCCCCACACAGGCACTTTGGCCTAACATCATTCCGACCCTCTACGCAGCCGACGCAATCCGCGAGCGGCTTGGCGTACCGATCCAGATACTCTCGGCCTATCGGAATGAGGCATACAATAAAGCCATTGGCGGGGCTAGGAACAGCCTACACACGCGCTTCATGGCCTTGGACATCACTGCCAAGGTATCCATCCCCGACCTTGTGAAAATCGCGAAGGACGCCCGCAACGAAAAAATCTTCACAGGCGGAATCGGCACTTATGCCGGATTCGTTCACATCGACTGCGGCCCGCTCCGCAACTGGCACGGATGAAAAAAATGGAGAAGAGCCGCGAAGCCGTCATGGTTGAAGTTCGCAAGCTCCTCTCCGAACATTTCGACGCAGGACTCGCAATCGTCACTTGGGAGCACGAGGGCGACACCTTGCACTCGGAAATTAAATTCGGCAACCGCTACGCAGTTGAGGGGCTACTCGACCAAGCAAACGACATTATTCACCCGCCGGAAGACGACGACGACGAAGAAGAATTGATATGAAAGCCACGCTTGAATTTAACCTGCCCGAAGAACGTATTGAGCACATCTGCGCGGTGAAGGGAATGGACGCGATTGCAATACTCGACGACCTACTTCAAGAAATCCGCTCGTTTCTTAAATATGATGGCGGCGAGTTTCGCGAGTGGCGTGACGAAGAGGGATGCAGTCACACCGCATGCGCCGAAACTCTCGAAAAAGTGCGCAGCTATATTTGGGAACTCCGCAAGGACAACGAAATCCCCGACCTCGTATGAATATATCCAAAGGCTGGAAAAAATGGATGGCGGTCGGGTGCTCACACGGCGACCAGATCGACCCTGAAGCACGCAAGGCAGTCCTGACATTCCGCGACCGATGGAAGCCGGAGACGACATTCCACTTGGGCGACTTTCTGGACCTTGCAGCATTCCGCACAGGAGCCGTCAACGACCCGAACTCCAGCGACCGCGCGGCCAGCGTAAGCGACGATCTCAGCGCGGGAATTGATTTCCTGCACGAACTCAGGCCGCAGCACATCCTATTCGGGAACCACGAAGCCCGACTCTACAAGCTCGCAGCCTCGCCTAACGCGTTGGCAGCGCACGCCGCCACGCTTACGATCCAAGCCATCGAGGAGGCCGCCAAGAAGCTTAAGGCGCGTCTCTATCCATACCACATCCGCAGCTACGTCGAACTCGGAGGAACAAAATTCCTGCACGGCTACATGTTCAACATGCAGGCGATCCGAGACCATGCGGAGACCTACGGCAACTGCGTTCTCGCTCACCTTCACCGAGTCGGCAGCGAACGCGCCCGCACGCTCGACGGCGCAACCGGACACTGTACCGGCATGCTCGCACGCTTCGACATGGAATACGCCAGCACACGCCGCGCAACGCTGGCATGGTCGCAGGGATTTGCATACGGATTCTACAACGATAAAACGATCACAATAAACACATGCGAAAGAAAACACAATCACTCCTGGCTTCTGCCAATATAACCGCCGCCTGGGAGCGAGTATTTGAACAGGCAAAAGTTGACGACCTCGAACAACTCCACATCGAGGGTTGGCAGAGTGTTTACGACATCTCAGAGCAATCTGGGAGATGCCGAAACACGCTTTCTTGCACTCTCGACGCCGAAGTAAATCTGGGACGCTTTGAAAGAAAACTTGCCAAGGTTAAGCGCGGGGCGCAAATAAGACAGCTTGTGTTCTACCGTCCGCTCGCAAAATAAAAAAGCCGTTTCACCGCACCAGCATTGGACGCGCAGGTTTGTAAAGACTTTTCTCAAAATTTATTTTCGGGAAATCTCAAAAAAATCTTTTCATTTTTCGGAAAGATGAAAAATTCCCCTCAACGCAAGGGTTGCGCTCTAAAAATATGAAATTTAAAACATACATCTGCGAGGGGTACGACCCTCTTTTCGGTCCGATTCGGGACATGATAGACGCCTGTTCTTATCAAGAGGCAAAAGAAAAATTCTTTAACCTTCACGGCATTTATGCGTTGAATGTCGATTTGGAGCGATAAAATGGAACCCGACTTCATCACCCACAATTTGCAGTTTGCTTGGGAGGCATTCAAAGCCTTCGGGCCGGTCGCGATCTTCGCGGCGCTGACCTATTGGATCACAACATGGGGGGAGAAATGAACGCCTTGACTTGGAACGACGCAGCGATTTTGCCGGAGGTAAACAAGACCGTCATCCTTCATTTTGGATTCGATCTTCTGGAGATTGGGTGCTATTCAAAAAATGGATGGGAGCTTATGACGGGACTCCCGCCACACGAGATAGTCACGCATTGGGCAGAGTTTAACTATCCGTCCGAGGAGGGCCTTGAATGAGCGCGACGCTTGCCATTTCCATCGCCGTGCTTACGCTCGGCTCGTGCGTGGCTTGCTACCACATCGGACGCGAGGCGGGGCGGCTTAAGAAGAAGGACAAATGAAAACCATCCTTGCTATTGACCCAGGAACGACGCACAGCGCATACGTGTTATATGGGAATGGAATTATTTTTGATCATGGCTGGATATCAAATTATGACATGCGCCAAGTGCTCATCGGTATTGAATACGACGCCGTTGCAATCGAAATGGTTGCCTGCTACGGCATGGCGGTAGGGGCTTCAACATTCGAGACATGCGTCTGGATCGGGCGCTTCACGGAAATTGCAAGAGTCGAACCGACTCTCTGCTATCGCAAAGACATCAAACTTTTTCTCTGCGGAACGATGCGAGCCAAGGACGCGAACATTCGCCAAGCCTTACTCGATCTCATCGGGTCGCAGGGAACGAAGGCCAAGCCGGGGCCAACCTACGGCATCAAATCCCACACTTGGGCGGCGCTGGCAGTGGCCGTTTACGCTGCCAGAACCATTAATAGATGAATAAATTCCACACATTGGAAGATGCTTTTTCCTATGTTCGAGTTCTTCAAAAACCAATCACCATTCCTCCAGACAAACAACACAAAATATGGAACCCAAAACAGAGGCAAAGAGTAGATGGCGGAGATCCAGTGAGAACTCCAATAGATCGTGTGGCCGCGCGAGTAGTTGCACGAGCACCGTGGTGGGCATTCCCACCTGAACAAGTAAAAGAAAAACTAAACCTAAACAAACCAACTAACAAAAAGAAAAAAACTAAAAAAATGAGCCTTATAAATGAAACGGTCGTCCTCAAAGAAACTTCTAAAATCCCAGGGTCATCATATGTTGCAACTTCTGGACTTACAATTCGCACCGTAAATGGTGAGCAGTGTTTTGATCGAGATGAAATTGCTGCATTGATTTGCGCTGAAATCGCAAAGCTGCCTAAAGAAACTCGGCCAAATGTAAAAGCCGCTGAAGATGCACGTCAAATCATTCAAGAGTTAATACAGGGAATTGGTGGCGAAATGGAAAAGTTTCGCGCAGACAATAAAAGATATCTAGAGGATATTCGCAGCACAAGATTTGCGATGATTACTGAGACATCTCAAATGACAGGCGCCCTGAAAGAAGTGAGACAGTTTTTCTTGGGAGGCGACTATAAAGAAGAGATAGCTAGATTAAAGGAGTTCGTTGATCTTTGTGAGAGACTTCAATCATTAAAAAAGTCTGGATTTTTAGACAATGTTGCCGACACGATGCTTCGACTGGCTCAATAAATATATCTTATGAAACCCTTAAAAATCGCATTGATAAGCTGGAGTCCAAAATACTTGAAATTGGTAATCGGAGACAAACTTAATCCCCGCAGTAAAACAACAAAAACCAAAGAAAATACTTGGGCGGCGCTGGCAGTGGCCGTTTACGCTGCTAACAACAAATAGGAAACCAAACACATGAACCTAACAACAAAACAGCAGGCAAAATCGGACGGCTACCGTCCGCTCACCACGGCATACAAGCTGCCGGGGGAACAATGGATGTTAGAGAACATCCTTGCAGACATGAATCGCGCAAATGCGGACATCGTATTTGTCGGAGAAAATCAACAATCGGTGGAAATCTGGAAAAAATGAAAACTTACAAAATACAAAAAAACATTCCAATACCTGAAAAATTAAAAACAGAATGTGAGTACCCATTTAATGAAATGGATCCAGGAGACAGCTTCCTTTGCAGCTGCGAAGCAAAAGTACGATACGCCGCAAAAAAATTTGGGCACAAGGTAACAATAAGACAATCACGAAATCAAGGAACTTTTGCATACCGCGTTTGGAAATTATGAAAATCACAAAAGGCAAACAAACACGGCCACAGCGGGTCGTCATTTATGGAGTTGAGAGCGTTGGCAAGACAACGTTCGCCGCGCAATTTCCGACTCCATTGTTTCTCGACATCGAAGGCGGAACAGCACACCTGGACACCGACAGATGCGAGATTAACAGTTGGTCTGAACTTAACGCCGCCCTGAAGGAGGTCGCAGCCAGCGACTACCAGACCGTTGTCATTGACTCGGCAGACTGGGCAGAGCGCCTATGCGTGGAAGACCTGCTCGCCAGCACCAAGAAGACAAGCATCGAAGACTTTGGCTACGGCAAGGGCTGGGTGCAAGTCACGGAGCGCATGAGCCGATTGCTCACCGCGTTGGATTCGCTGATTGCGATTGGCAAGCACGTTGTCCTTCTCGCTCACAGCAAGGTTCAGCGGGTTGAACCGCCGGACTTAATGACGGCTTACGACCGCTACGAACTGAAGATGAGCAAACAAAGCTCACCGCTCGTCAAAGAATGGGCAGACGAGCTTTGGTTCTTCAGGTTTAAAACCAAAGTGGTGGAATCGGAAAACGGCAAGGCCAAGGGAACCGGCGGCAAGCAACGCATCATCCTGACAACACACAGCGCGGCATACGACGCCAAGACCCGCAGCGGGCTAGGCGAAGAACTCCCGATGGAGTGGGAGTCGGTCGCGCATTTATTCGCAGCGGCAAAGCCAAAAGCCAAAGCGGAACCGGCGGTTGTGGTAGCCGGTGCCGAGCATGTGCGCGCCTTCGAAATGCTTGAAGCTAACGAGAAAGCGGTCAACGCATTTCTTGTCTTTAACAAATCCATCCAGCCAGGACAAACTTGGCGGGATGTCTCGGAGACACTCCGCGCAGCCATCGTGGCTCGCCCCGAGGCATTGATTGCCAAGGCGCTTGAAGCGAAGGAGGGGGCATGAGATTAACCACAGAGGACACAGAGGGCACGGAGGGCACGGAGAAGAAACGGTTTTTAGTTCAACTCGTGGCAGGACTCCTTGCGAGCGGACATTATACTGAAATTGCAACTCACGAAGAATATGCTTCTGGCCATCCTATTATAGAACCTCGGCTGAAATGCTATGAAGTATCTTGGGAAGATCTTAAAGAGGGCGGTTACCGAAGAAAGCACCCATACCATGTTCTTGATGATGCAGAATCGTTGTTAAAAGACATCGAATTTTATGTAAGAAAGGAGTCAGAAAATGAGTAAAGAACTGACTCCCAGCATGGCTCCGAAGCTTGCAGAGTGTCCGGTGTTCGTCGGCGCACACGGTGCGTCGGCGGCTGCCGAGCGCGGGACGGCAATCGACTACGCGATCCGGATGGCGATGAATGGAGACATCGAAGCTACCGAACAACTCGCCGCGGAAGATCAAGCCTCCGCACGGTGGGGGATTAAGACCTTGCGCCAATTAAGCGGCGGCGAGCGCGTCGAAACACGCGAGGAATATCTTGCGATGGCAGTCCCAGGTCTTTCCAAGCTCGGCACGGCGGATGCGATCTGCAAGCGGGCGCGGTGGGTTGCGGACATCAAGACCGGCCAAGTGCGTAACTACCGCGAACAACTCGCAGCCTATGCGCTCGCCTGCATGGAGGACAACTTTGCCGAGTCTTGGACA
>Ga0209246_10001114_pt1 | contig 10811 bp, 17 predicted proteins | sample LauGreSpBDMM15SN_2_FD_187560 | JGI IMG/M metagenome (GOLD analysis project Ga0209246, IMG submission 187560) | Freshwater lake microbial communities from Lake Michigan, USA - Sp13.BD.MM15.SN (SPAdes) (version 2) | ecosystem: Environmental > Aquatic > Freshwater > Lake | place: Lake Michigan...
GTAAATAATAAACCACCACTTGTGTATTTAACCTCATTAGCCTTAACGCTTGCTTCTAATCTACTTTGAACATTTTTAACACTTTTATCTTTAAATTTAGATTTAGATAAAGTTTTTGCAGCACGTTCATTAATTCGTTTTCTTAAATTGCTTTTAGTGTCAATAGTTAAATTTAAACCAAAGTCATTTAATAATGATATTATCTCTTTATCTATTGCCATTCAATGCTATTTCAAATTTACCTTTATCTTTTAAATATGCCAGCTTGTTATAAAATCTAATAACTGACCATTCAAAAATATTATCTTCATTTAGGTTAGTATCTTTAACAACTAAACCTACATTGTATTCCCATCCCCACCTTTCAAAAAAGTCTGAAACTCTAAATCTTCCGACATCATCTGATTGGCTTCCTGTATCGTTTTGGTTGCTTCCGCCAAACAAGCTGCTATAATTTCTGTGTAACTTTTGAAACAATTGGAATAAAAAAAAACAGCCCCAAGTGATTCGCTAAGTTTAGATTGTTTAAATAACTCTACGTTTCGTTGGTGGTTGTCAGAGTTATATAACCATTTGCCGTTTTCATACTCTTGGTGGCAAATAGCCATAAGTTCAGGTAAACATTTAAAGTAATTATTATCGTTGTTTTTAATTATCTCTTTCCAATCCTTTTCCTGTGCAATATTATACTCATGAATTTCTTTAATGTATCTAAACTTAATACCACCTAATATAATAGATTCAGGTGTTACCATTTGAGTGATAGGCACAGTCAAATAGATAGCATCCATTAACACATCATATACCTTTGTAGGGCTTAAATCTTCAATCTCTTTAACTGATTTACCACTTAGTATTGATAGCCTTAAAACCGCTTTATCTAAGTTGTCTAATGAAGTATTTGTTTTCAAGTCCTCTAATTGTTGGAATTGAATAACGGTTAAATCTTCGTGTCTCTTTGGTATTTTCATTGTATTAATATAACATTTTATTTAACTTTTACATTTTATTGGATAAAGAATGTTGACTTCTTAAGTCGGTTTAAAGCGAGATACCTAATTGTGTCGCAAAAATGATTTTGACTATCAATAGGAGTGTTTAACATATTGCCATCCTTATCAGTTGCCCACTTGTAATTGCGTAGTTCCTTTATAGCATTTAGGCTGTCCTTAGTTATAAACATTTCATATTGTTGCAAAGTATCTATTGAGTTACGTATGCTATCGGGTCCTTTCTTTGCACCCTCAATCCTAAAGCCTGCCCTTCGTAAATCCTCTATTGATTTTGGCTCTGCTGAATCTGCAACAATCATTTCATTTCTTTGAACTCCCAACTCTTTTAACTTGTCAATAATATCGCTATTCGTTAGCCCTGTTTGATATATTAATTCTTTGAAGTATAAAGCACCGTTGTATCTATAACAAGCCGTTAAAACACTTGGATCATTTGTAAAACCCCAGTCAATTGAATATGATATAAATTCGGCTTCCGTTGGAATACTATCACATTGCTGCCAGTTATTAAATACAGTACCCTGCAAACTTCCAATATTACCCAAGCCATAAACGCTCCACCAATTAGCCCAGTAAGTTGATGTTAGTGCTTTCTCTTTTGCTTTCTCTATTTCTTTAATAATTGATAAATCTAAGGCTTCATTATCTTTGTAAGTTAATACCACAAAGTCAGTATCACTATCATTAATTAATTCGGTATCAACCCAAAATTCGCTAACGGGATTATAATCTAAATAAATAAAGCGGCGTGTTCTAATTGCTAATTGATAGTAAGCCTCCCACGTAATATTATTGCACTCATTTACAAATAGCACATCACGTCTTGCCCCTCTTAATTTACTTTCAGCATCCGCACTAAAGAACTCGATATAAGCACCATTGCTAAAGGTATAAACCAAACTACTTTTATTAAAGTTCTCCGGCTCATACATTCCGATCATATCCATAATTTTAAGAAAGTCACGTAATGCACCCCTCTTTAAATGTGGTATGGTTTCAGCAACTATTGATATTTCAGCAAGTGGATTCTTAACAGCATAGTCAATAAGGAAAGGAACTATTGTAAATGTTTTACTTGCAGAAGTTCCACCCCTCACTACCCGAACTCTTTTATTGAGTTTAGATATTTTCGCTTGGGCTGTCGTTCGTTGTAACATTAATATCTATTCCGTTAAATATAGGCTTCTCGGTTATTAATTGGTTAATCGTTTGACTAGGTACACCATGCACTCTACTGATTAAAGTTTCTAAACTATACAACGTTCCCTTTTCTAAACTTTTACGCATAGCATTTGCGATGGTACGTTCTAAAATAGTTGCGTGTTCATCTTTAAATATATCGGCTAATTCATTTAAAGTCATAGCCATCATGTTTTCAATGGTTTGGTTTATATCCTGTTTATTGTAACCCATGTCTTTCAATTGACAAACAAATTTACGAGGTCTTCCGTTTGGGTTTCCGCTCTGTCCTTTTTTCCAACTAAATGGTAAAATATATTCTATGTTATCTGACATTATTAATTTTATTTATTATATTTGCAGTGCGATGGTAGTTTAAAATAGAACATTAATCAACCAGATTAAAGGCGGGGTTTGTAACCACCTCATCGCTCTCAGTAATAACCTTACGTTCTTGTAGGGTTATTTTTTTGCCCTTATACATTCCTGCACCTTGTTTATCTATTTCGCTAAATGGTAATATAGGAACGGTTATTTTACAAGTTTTATCAATTAAATAAATATATCTTAATTGATTACCAACTAATGTATCTAAAGATTTAAAATATTCTTTTTTATTTGGATTATGTGCTATACTCAAACCTTTATGAAAACACTCACCTGTTTTTAAATCCTTAACAATTCCTTTGTTATCTTTTATTGCAGTTAATACAAAACCACTTGCTCTATAAATTGTACCATCACCACATTGAGTACCATCACTAAAACTTAAAATCCATTTTATTTGTGGTGCATTTTTTTTAATTAACTTAATACTAATTGCAATGCATCTACTTTCAGAATATTTAGGCAAATAATCATCAAAAGCCATTCTATTAAGTTCTAACATTTCATTCCATAAACAAGGTTGAACAAGTCCTAAAACTCTTTGTTTACTTGTTGGACTTCCGTAACTCATTACACCGTGTAATTTATCATCTAAAAAACAACCAAAATGCAAAGCACTATTTGGAACAACCTTACCGCTATAATGGTTTTTCTTTACAAACTCATTTGCAATCTTACTAGGTATAACTTTTACAATTATCTCTTTTGCTCTACCCATTGCATAATAATTAAATATAAAGCGTTTCCGTTACTATTTTCATTACCCATCGTTTCGGCATATTTATATTCTTCGGTTTCTTTAATATCCTGAATAGCATTTTTAATTTGCTCAGCTTGTTCATCTGCCAGCGTAAAAGTCATTTGTTGAAACGGTGCTTTGTCGCCATCGGGCAAACTAAAATCAGTTCCTAACTCATCACTATCCAAATCAAAACCTATTAAATCCAAACCCCAACTTTCTAATTCTAAACTATCCCACTCTTGTAATAATTGCCAATCCCACTCACCACCGCTTACATTATCCTTTATAAGAAATTCACGTTGTTTTTCCGTTGATAAGCCATTTGCTTTAATAATGGGCACTTCTTTTAACCCAGCTTCCTTACATGCCTTAAAACGCATATTACCGCCTAAAATAATCATATCCTCATTAACCACAATCGGACGTATATTTAACATCTCAGGAAAGTCTTTTATTGACTGCACCAGTTTAGTAAACTTGTCATCCTTAATTAAACGTGGATTGTTTGGATTGAGTTTAATTTTACTTATTTGTATCGTTTCTATTTTCATTCCAAAAGTTTATGTGTTCGTATTCGTCTTGCATCAGTTCATTATATAAATAAAAGTCTTTTTTAATATTGCCGAGTTAAAATAATTAATCCTGAACGGTTGGTGCGGCAATGGCTTCATTGATATGCGTTCCTTCATAGGTTATTGAAATCATTAAAATATTATTAGTATAAAGTATTTCACGCTCCAAAGGTTTATACTTTTTAACATTTAGTTTTAAGTTTTTCTCGCATTCCTTACCTACCCTTAAGCGTTCCTTTGGAGTTGGCTCGGTTTCATAATCAAATGTATATTTTGCTTTGAATGGCATTATTTCTTTGATTTAGGTTTATCTTCATTCGGTTTATTAATGTAAGCTAATATCAAACTAAAAGCATCTTTATAGATATTAATACAAGTTGAACATTCAACAAGTACATCAGTAGTTGCATCTATTGTGTTATAAGTTGCTAAAATTTCTTTTACATTATCGTTTGAACTGTCGGGGCGGATTAAATCATGAGCAACTGCATAGATAAAGTCTTTGTGTTTTAATAGTATTTCGTTCATTTTAGTTTGTTTTTTATTTCTGATTTGAATTTATTGTTATCGTAAATTAGTTTTCTTTGATTTATTCCTAAGTCCTGTGCTATTTGCCTTGTTGAACTTACCACCGACTTAAATAGTATTTCGGCTTTAAATGGTTGTTCTTTTACAAATTTCACTGTCTTGTTAAATTTATTATCAATTTCAAAGTTATAACATTCTTCCGAGATTTCAAAGTTTAATTCAAAAACATCGTTTCGTTCAACTAATGTGTTCTTTGTGTTTATTAACTTTTTATCTCTAAATCTATTTTTATTTAATCCATCAATTACATTTGAGCAATAAGATATAAACTGCCCTTCATTCATTTTATCAATTAAGAATGATTCATCTTTGTTAAGTAATATAAGTAAAAACTCCTGAAATAAGTCATCTTTAATATATCGGTAGTTACATAACTTAGCACATAAATTAATAAGTAATTTACTATTGGCTGCTATGATTATTAATTGTTCCTTATTGATTAGCAAATATATTAAATATTTTTTAAAGTTAACAACTTAAATTCATCTAAACTTCTAATCAAATGGTAGGATAAATAACTCCTTTACCATTTTGAACACAAAAAGCGTTTTTACCTAGTTTGTTTAATTGATCTATTCTTAATTTCTGTAAAGGTTTTAAAGTATCTGTTTTTTCCTTACATTCAATCCAAGTATCGTTATGTCCTACCTTCATGCAAAGTAAGTCAGGATAACCACTATCAGAAAGTTTAATTACTTTTAGCACCGTATATCCTTCCGATTCCATTTCTTTAATTATTTTAGTTTGATAATTCATTTTTCTCAAATACTTTTAGTGTGTAATTTTTTTTATTTGCAACCGATTTATAAATCTTATCTTCTATTCCATTTTCTGCAAATATCCAATAAATATCATTTGTTAACCTGTCCATTGTTGTTAGCCTATCCCTTGACTGCCAGTAACTTAATGCACTAAAATCTATATTATAGTAAACTAAATACTTTGCATTACTTAAAGAAATACCTTCACGTCCACTAACTATTTGCAAAGCTATTGATTTATTAGTAGCATTAAATTCCTCTAAATTATCAGTAAGTTCTTCTTTATAAACGTCTTTTAGCGTTTCAAATTCCTCTTTAAACTTATAAAAAATAGCTATCTTATCTTTGAATTTATCCTTAATATAAATGGCTTTACTATTATCAATAGTCATAGTTTTACCACTTTCAAATTTAACCGTTCCGCTATAAAGTTGATGAACTTTTGACATTAATTTAACGGCTGTATCTGCTAATATTAGTTCATTATTACCCTGTACTAATTTATCTTTTTTAAGTCTATTAATTAAGTCATAAGTATAAGGTTTCATTTTAACTCTTAATATATTTTCTTTTACTTCGCTAGTAAATCCAGCTTCTTTTTGAGTATAAGTAATAAAATAACTATCCATTATAGGTTTAATTTTATCATAGTTACAATTAGAGTAATCGTTAACTTTTGCATAACCGAAATTCTTTTGTACGATATTAACAAACACTTGAGCGAACTTATAAAAGTTAGTCCACGCCTTAAATGGACTGTAATTACTTATCCAAAATTGGTGGTAAATTTGCGAATAACTTTCAGGGTGCGGTGTGCCACTTAAAAAAATCATAGACAAATTAGAGTAACGTTGTTTAATTAATTTAGTTACTTTATTAGGTTTTGGATAAGTTCCACAACGGTGGTGTTCATCACTAATTATTAAATCAAAATTACCAGTTGTTAAGTGTAAGGATTCGTTATTAATAACAGTTAATCCAAATGTATAACCAAATAACTCATAATCCTTTTTAATTGATTTTATAGCTTTTTTCTTAGTTAGAAACAAAACATTTTTAGCACCGTATAATTTAGCAGTTTCTAAACTTGTAACTGTTTTACCGGTACGAACTTCCATACTTAGATAAACTAAATAATTGTTAGTTAATATTTCAGCAGCTTTATTTGATATTTCTATTTGATAATCTCTTAATTGCATAATCTGTAACATATTATAAATTCATCACCATAAGAAGAAACCTCATAATTTGAGCCTAAATATTCAAATATAGTTCCTATTGTTAATTTTATTTCGATATTAATAGAGTTTGCTCCATTGTTATCAATTAGTAAGTAGTCGTAATTTTCCATAATTAAAAAGGAGTTTCATCAAAATTAATAGGTTCGTTATTAGATAAAATATTTTTAGATATAGTAAACCATCTTTGACCATTACTATTACCCTCTGTATAATTTAACTTATTATAATCAGAATATTTTTTAACCCACTTCATAAAAGTACGATTAGTTACAAATTTCTTTGCATCAGGATATTCAGCATAAAACTCATTTAAAATATCATTTTTACCTACTCTAATATCTAATTTTATACAATTATCAGTTAAAGCAAACTCATAAAATTCTTGACTAGTTTCATTAATAAATTTACGAAGTTCTAAATTATTAGTTTTTGATTTTATTAATCCATTTTCTAAATAATATTGTAAGCAATTAATCATAAATTTATCAAACCTTGCCCACTCATCTTTTTTCCAATCATCAAATAACATATTGCCAAATTTATCTAAAGGAGTAAAATTAGCACTAAAATAATCCGACATTTCAATTTCAAATATCCTACGTTGAAAAGAGCCACCATCTGATTTAATAGTATAATTTGTACTTATAATAATTTTAGGGCTATCCTGCACTGGTATTTTTATTGCATCTTTACCTTTATATTCAATAGTAATACCCTCAGTAATTACGCTAAACAGTCTTTCAAAATCAAAGTTTTTCCTAACATCATCAAAAGCTAATATTTGAGCATCTGTATTAACTGTTTGAAAAGGAAATGTTTTATCAAAATTAAAAGTTTTTCCATCAATAGTTGAGGTCTTTTTCATTTTAGAAATAGCATTAATAATAATACCTTTACCGCTACCACCATTTGGAGCATCTGAAATAGTTTCATCATTAAATATAATTGCCCTGTTATTACTTGAAGTTTTATAAGAGTGCAATAAATAACCAATAACTGATTTCATTGTATTATATTTTTCTTTACTTTGACCGCTGGCAAACCAAATGAAGCTTCTAAATTGGCTATCGTGATGGTCAACATCAATATACTCTCTATTTAATATATTTGATTTCCATACATAATTTTCAAAATCTTCATAATTAATTTTTTCAATATTATTTTTAGTAATTTTTAAAGCTAAATTTGAATAATAAAGCATAGCATAATTAGTTGTGTCTTTATCCATCTTTACATCCGCTGTGTCAATCATAGATAAATATTTAGATGAAAATAATGTTAAATTTTCCGCAGCAACATCAAAAGCATCTAATTGATTATTTATAATTAAATTATTTAATATTTCATCTTTTATCTGAAATTCAGTTATAATGTCAATAAAGTTATTTTCTTTTTTAACAAAAATAAATGTCTTTGTTTTTTCGGTTGGATAGTATTTTCTATAATTTAAACTTTCTAAATATAACTTAAAACGATATGCTGAAATTTCTAATTTAGATTTATCATTGTAGCTCCAAAATTCATCAAATTTTATATTATTCTTTATTAGTTTTATTTCAGCAGTTAATTTTTCAACATTAATTTCTTTGTATTTTTCAAATATTTCTTTGTCTTTTTTACCACTTAAGACAACATTTTCAATTTGCATTCTCTTTTGCTTATCTTCAAATTGTTTAGTTCCAAAGTTTGATGAACTTTTATAAGCTGAATCAATTAATGATTTTATTTCATCTTCATTAAAATCCTTTTCACAAAAAGACATTAAATATCTTTCACACGTCATTTTAGATACGCCAAAATCGTTAAAGGCAATAGCTAACTTAAATAGACTTGAATTTCTTGCAGAGCTATCAAATTTCTTTTTAAACCATGTTATTAACCTGTTTGCTATTTCATCATTATCAATTAAAGGAATGTTTGTTATTGAGCCTAAATTTACTACCTCAATAGCTTTATCAGGATATGCTGGTATAAATAATTTACTTTCTAAATTAATATAAATATCCGGGTCATAACTTTCAAAGCACAACCTGCTGATATCTTTACCACTATCATCAATATCGGGATAAATTTCTTTTATCTGTTTAAATATAATTTTATAATCTTCATCACTTTGAATTATAGGTATTCTAATTAAGGCTTTTAAACCATTACCACTTGGACTAATCCAACAAGCAAAAATTAAAGGATTAGATTTTAAATTTTCTTTATATTCTAATAAATTATCTAACTTATCAAAATCTAATATAGAAAGTCCAGAGCCTTGTTTTAAAGCATCTTTTTTTCTTGTTGTAAATGTTCCACAAAAAGTAACAGCGGATAAAGAACCTTTTATTAAAACCTTTTTTTCGGGATCTATTTCAGCTCTTAAATCTTTTATTATTTTTTCATGTCTGCCATTTTGAATCCTATCTAAATAATAGGTGGCATCTTTAGGTCTTAAATCAGGACTTACTGATTTTTTGTTAGCGAAATAGTTTACTTTCATAATCTTTATTAAATTAAAAAACCCATGCCGTTGGAGTGGTGGCTCCTTCAGCAATGGGTTAATGTCTTAGTTAATTTAGATAGCATCCACCAATGCCTTAACTTTTACAAATATACAATTAAATTCAATACAAATTACAAAGTACGAAAAATATTTATTGGCACTCATTCGTACTACTTTGCGTTGCGGCTTAAAGTCAATGAAATTAGGCAATTAACTTAAATAGTACGATAAAACGATAAATTTTCTATTTTTATTCTCAAAACTTTTTAGCCGTGTGTCGCACATCATACATTTACACACACACATAATATATTACACCTAGTAGTAGTATAGAGAGTTTTTATCGTACTTGCGTACTTTGTGTCATTCAGCAGTTATACAAAAATTATTATATTGATAATCAAGCAGTTACAAATTATTTTCATTTATTTTCATAATATATTTTTTTATTCAAATTATTGTGTATACATTTGTACACAGATAACAATAAAACTTAAAAACATGAAAAATTTAAACAACAAATGCTTCAAGGTTACTTACACAAAAAGAATAGGTGGAGAAGGTACAATCTTAGTTAAATGCCATAATATAAATGATGCTATAACATTGGCGTCAAGAATGTGTTTTACAGGTTCTTATTTTAGGAATCCTATTGAAGTGCCATTAGAAAATTATTCTAAAACAACAAATCAAGGATTTTCAGGTTCTAACAGAGCTAATTAATAACAACTAAAAACTAAATAATATGAAAGCAACAATCAAAACAAAAAATCCTTACACTTATCCAACTTATACAGTAATGGTTGGCAAAGAAATTATTAAAGGTTTCTACTCAAAAAAAGAAGCTATTGAATTAAGAAATAAATTAAATAACTAAAAATATGAAAAAGCAACCAAAAACAAAAGTTTATCCAATTCGTTTAGAAACTGAATTGTTAAACATGGCACACGAAGTAATTGATCCTTCGGAATTAAGACTAAAAATAAAAAAGAAAATTAATAACTATTTAAAAACTTTAAACAAATGATACCTTTAATACTACTAATAGCCTGCATATCAATTATTAACTTTATGTACAAAGAATGGAAATCTCAACAATAATTAAAACGGAATGGACGGAATGGTGGGACAATTTTAACATTGACCTTTATATTAACTATTTAAAAGCAAAATTAGAAAATGAAAGAAAGTTATAAAGAATTTAAAAACGAATGTTTATCTAACAAATTGCGAATCATTCAAAGTATTGAGAATCAGTTAATTGAACAGGCGAAAAATAGTAATATTGGCAGCGAATGTGTTTTGTTTACTGATTGGATTTATAACACTCACGAAATGTTAGGTATCGAATCTCCAAAGAATGCCGAGTATGAAGCATTAAAGGTAAATAGAACACAGGAAAAATTAAATGATGTATTAGCACACATTAGTAATGGCTACCTAATTAAAGAAGCTATTAGAATGACTGGGCAATATGATACCGATTTTTACAACTCGCTAAATGATGACCAAGCTAAACAATTGCAATTTGCTAAACGAGAATTTAATAAAACTAAAAGCAATGGATAAATCAAAATTACAAATAGAATCATTAATTTTAGTGGCAATTGCTAAACACTTTAATAGTCAGGGTAGTTATTTAATTGGTGAACTTAAGGCACAAACTAAATTCAATTTTAACGTAGCTATGAGTGCGAGTAACAACTTTGTAAAAGCTATTGAGAATAACTTGCAACCGGATGAAATTAAGTTTTTAGATGACCTAATAGGGGCTATGGACGATGCTATGTCTGAAATGAGAAAAGAATTAAATAATAAATAACGTTTTGCAGCTTT
>Ga0209246_10001119_pt1 | contig 10764 bp, 22 predicted proteins | sample LauGreSpBDMM15SN_2_FD_187560 | JGI IMG/M metagenome (GOLD analysis project Ga0209246, IMG submission 187560) | Freshwater lake microbial communities from Lake Michigan, USA - Sp13.BD.MM15.SN (SPAdes) (version 2) | ecosystem: Environmental > Aquatic > Freshwater > Lake | place: Lake Michigan...
AAAATGTGAGTTCAGTTGACATCCGTGAGATGCTAAATATTTTCTTAAGACATCATCTAAGGCGTAAGCCTTCTGGTGAGCATTAATTTCAATTCTTATTTCTTGGGGTTTATACTTTTCAACCCACTCTTCAATTAAATTTTGTATCTTGGCTGGGGTAGGCTCGGTCATATTGACGCAATCTAAAACATATATCTTACCGTCAGCACGGTTATAAGAACAAACTACTGCTCCTGTTGCTCCCGCCATTGCTGGGTCGAGACCAATAACTGTATATGTAGATTCACAATGTTTTGGATGCCCTGGTACTCCAGGCTTGAGAGGTCCTCTTTTTCGCATTCCATTAACGCTACCTGCGACACAGGTTGGAGAAAAGATTGAATTCTCTGTGACATCTTCTTGTTGGTAGACCATAGCCCAGACAGATGGGGCCACTTCAGAGCGTCTTGTAAATAGTGAGGTGCCATCCCATTTAGGGTATAAGCCCTCTTTTGTTTCTTCATCTTTTTCGCCCTCTGGTCTATCAGTCCAAGGCCATAAGGTTTTCCAATTGGCTGGCTCTTCATCAAACTCTAAAACTGCTGGTTGAGAGAAGTATGTAAAGGGAGTCTTGCCCCCAGTCCATTGTTTACCATCTCTAATCATTTTATATAAATCAATTGAGGAGACACGGGTTCCTACTATAAGCAGTTTTCCGTGCCGCCCCAAACGTGTGATAACTTCTTTTTGAAGCCATTCAATTTGCTTTTCCCATTCGTGGGCATTGGAGTTCATCACAACGTCATCTAGGATAATCAGGTCTGCTCTTGCACCGTAAATCTGAGACCCGAATCCTAAAGCCTGTACCGTAGGGTCCTTCTCACCAGAGTCTCTTCCAGTGCCTAGGTAAATCATATCTGCTGACCATTGAGTAGCATCAGCCTTATATCCTCCATTTGGACCGAAGGCGGTCTGGAGTTTAATAAAAGCGGGGTGGCTAAGACGAGTCTTAATCGCACCTAAAAATTTTCTAGCCATACCCTGAGTTTTAGAAACTATAATAACTCTTGAGTTAGGGTTGGTAACAATCTGATACAAGACGTAGTTAATTGTCAGGGTGGTGGACTTAGCGTGTTCAGGGGGCACATTAATCAGAATACGATTTATGGCTGCCTGTTCGTAAGTCATAGAAGGATGTAGCCAAGATGGTTCACGACCCTCTATTAAATCTATCCAATCAAGGTGGTGAGGAAATAACTTAGTATCTAGGAACTGTTCTGAGAATTCAGGAAAGGGTATGTTCTTTAAATCCCCTAAGTCAGCGATAACTCCCTTACCTTGAAGGCGGGCTTTATCGGCTCTTTCTTTAAAGGCTGGGTCCTGCATCGACCATTGACGGAAGGTAACATCATTGCGTCCAACGGATGCTAAGGCTGCCGTAATCGTAGAACCTTGTGCTAATTGTATTAAAACTTTTTCTTGGGCCTCGCCCTTTGGTATATTTTGTATTCCTGGCTTGCGTCCCATTTACGTCCCTAATATCGGTAATATAACGCTAGGTATTAAACGGCATAATTGTGGCCGTCTCCTACATCGTAGGTTAAATATTTATATATTATATTCAACCAACGAGGAGCCCAAAGTGACGAGTTCGGTTGAACTCTGTAGTTTGAACTACTATATAAGATAACCTGTTCGAAGGGCTAAAACCGAACAATCAGATTGAATATATTTTTTATTATGTCTGATTTGTGGCACTTTGTGCCTATATAGCGGGGGATATAACAGCAATTTTTTGCTGGACTATATATACATATAACTGACCGCTGTTAACAAACCCCCCCTCAAAGTTCGCCTTCGGCTCCTTTTCGGGTGGCACCTCCTCCGCTCCTTTCCTTTTAAGACTTAAGACATAACTAGTTAATAAATAATTAGAGATATAAACAGATTTTCGGGGCAAAGAAAAAGAATTAGATTGTTAACGGGGTGGAAGACTATCTCCCCGCACCTTCTCCCCCCTTCATTTACGCAACAGAAATGTTTCGTAATTCATTCTCCAGAGGGCAACTATTCGAACAGATGTTCTATTATAACACTTTCGTTATAATCAAAAATAAGTGGGTTTGGTAGTTGACAGTAGACAATCCACCCGTGTATTCTCTGCCTTAAGAGGGAAAACTCTCTTAAAAGAACAGGAGAAAAAAGAAAATGAAAACAGCAACAGCACCAAAAAAGAATGCGGGAGATATTTTTCAAGCCCCCGCAAAAAGTGAGAACCTTTCTGTAATCGTAAAGGCATTAGAAGAGGCTCACGCCTTAATTCAAAAGGAGACAGGTGCACCCCGTGCCACTCTTTCAATTGGCCGTTCTGCTAAAGTTCACGGCCATTTCACACCTTGGACACCTTGGAAAAATGAAGAGGAGCAATTTCACGAGATTTTCCTTTCTGCCTCCTCCTTCAATCGTGGCGCACGTGCCACCCTTGGAACTCTTCTTCACGAAATGGCTCACTCATTAGATACTAAAGAAGGCCGACAAGGAACAAGCGGGGACGGATATCACAACAAGACATTCAAGAAGACAGCCGAGGAAATTTTCGGCCTAGAAATTAAGCAAATGAAAGGCAAGGGCTGGACAGATACTAAAGTGCCCGATACCTGTATCAAAATGTGGCAAGAGGCCTTTAATATAATCGAGAAGGCTTTAAAGTTAACCGCCACCAATGAAGACAGCAACAAGCCAAAGGGCAGAAATAAAAATCAGAAAGTGGCCGTGTGTAAGTGTGGAGAGAAAATCCGCTTAAGTCTTAAGACACTAACCAAATGCGCCCCGATGTGCACAGAATGCAAGAGCCCGTTTATAGTTAAGGAATAAAGGCACACAGCCCCCCGCCCGATTTAATCGGCCTAGGTTTACGACCTACGGGGGGCACGGGTTAGAGAGAAATTCTCTCCGACTTAAGACAGAAAGACAGGGGCAAAAAATGTTAATAGCAACAGTTAAAAAAGAGGTAGAACGTAGGAGCGCAAGCGACCCATACGGTCAAATTGAAAAATTTGATGTAGAATTTGAAACATTAAACGATTTGGAAAATTTCCTAGCCTACAACAGGGCTTATATTAGAGAGATTAAGTTTACAGGAAAACTAACAACGAAAGACTAGCAAGAGCAGCCCCGCCCGCTTAAGGCGTGCCCCTTCAATGGGGAGCGGGGCACTAGTTGAAAGGAAATTCTTTTCAACTTATCAAGACAGGAGCAAATGAAATGGGAACAAGAAGCACAATAGGAATGAGTGAAGGCTTTAAAGTGAAGGCTATCTATTGCCACTGGGACGGATACCCTGAGGGCGTAGGTGCAACACTAGCCGAGCACTATACAGATGCAAAGAAAGTTCGCCAACTTCTGGAGTTGGGAAATATTTCTGCCTTAAGACAGGAAATAGGAGAAGCGCAAGAGTTCAACAGCCCCAAAGAGGAGTGGACTATTGCCTATGGTAGAGACAGAGGAGAGACAGGACAGGAAGCCCGCACCTTTACAAGTGTGAGCGACTGGTTGGAAAACTTCAATAGTGGAGAAGAATACTTCTATCTATATACAGAGGCCGAGGGCTGGGCGGTTTCAGTAGGAAAATATTTCACAAGTCTTAAGACATTAGAGGAGGTGAAATAATGATTGACCTAGAAAACTTTTTTAGTTTTGGTTTTAGTAGTTATGGATTAGCAATTGAGGGTTATTTTGCGGATATATATTTGCCGTATCGCACCCTAATTCTTATCGTGCTAGTAATTGCAGGCCGTAAGGCTTGGAAGATGTGGAAAAATAGATAAAGAAACACAGCCCCGCACTATTGACAGTAAACTTTAGGGAGCGATACCCTAGCGGGGCACTAGTAAGAAGGGAAATTCCTTTCTTACGACTTAAGACAGGAGAAAAAAGAAATGGAAAATTTCTGGTATTACGAAACGGGCAAGGGGTGGCGGTGGGCTATTGAACCAAAGACCGAGACCGAGTTAACAAATAAATTACTACTTAAGACAGGAGAAACAGAATGTTAATAAGAATAGCAACAACGAATGACACAAGCGGAAACGCCCGCAGAGGGTGGCTACGTGTCAACGCAAGCGGTCAGGTTATGGGCTGGATAGAGGAGGGCTACCGAGGACGCGGAGCCATTGAAGAGGTATTTAGTAAAGAGGGGGAAAGTCCTACCATTTACGTCAAGCCGTCAGAGTATAAGCGGTTTAAGAATTGGGGAGAGACCCTACAAAGTAATTTCACAGAGAAAGAATTGCTTAATGCTTAATGACTTAAGACATAAAGGAAAGTCTTTCTATCAGGTGCGTCTAGTGGTTCGGGCTATCTTTTGGCTCGGACTGCTAGCGTTCATCTACTTATTGGCGACCCATATAAACTGGACTGGCGAAGGCTACTGCTGGGGAACAATGGACAAATGCTACGGACTAGACAAATGAAACAAAGCCGACTAGACGCATATCTAACTACCGACCCAAGAGAAGACGCTATAAGTTGGGGAGAGTTAGCGCAATTAACACACAAAACACAGGTAGAAAAATTTAATTTCTGCACGTGTGAAGAACAAGAACAGTTTCCTTATGATGACTGCCCAAGAATAGAGAACAAAACTATTTGCGGTGATTGTCTTTATCCAATAGACAAATGCAAGGGGTGTAAGTAATGCTTAAAGACTTAAGACGTAAAAAAGAAATATGCATTATTTGTAAAGAGAAAAAAATTGTTTGGGATATTGATTATAAAATGGAAAAGGTTAGGGCTTGTTCTGATTGCATAACTGATAACCATTTAACAGGTTGGAGCAAAGACGGATACAACTAAAAAAAGTTATCAAATCGTTATGTTAACCTACTTGACAAACGTCTGACAGTAGACAACACTAAACACAACAAAGAACAAGTCGGAGAGAAACTCTTTCAGACTTAAGACAGGAGAAAAAATGATACCTAACGACACACTGGACGCCTTAACTAAAGGGCGTTCAGGTTTTAAATACTATGAGGACGGGCAATTAATGAGTGCCAGCGGTGATGAAGCCGTTAACTTATTTGTTCTTCACTCTCTCGTTGCTTACCTAAAACTAGAAATAAAAACAGGTATGAAGATGACAGCAAAGGCAAGCACACTGGCCAAAGCAAATCAAATGCTAGGCACAAACTATAAGCGCAAACAACAGGCACTAAATCACTTAGAAGCGGTGCTTGTAATGGCTGGAGAAATACCAAATCCAAGTCCTAAGACAGGAGAAAGTAAATGAATGCAATACAAGAAATAAAAGTAATAAATAAAAATCACGAAGAAACAAGTTGGAAGAGATATATTACTTTCAATTATGACAATACAGAATATAAAGTCTTGTTGTTTTGGGACGAGTTCAGTGGGTATGAATTGTATTGGAGAAACAATGAAACCGAATTGTTGAACAGTCTTAAATCACCACAGTGGGCACTTGAATGGGACGAAGACGCAAACAATGGCTCAAGTTTGGCATCATACTTAGATGAACTTACCTTTCAGGAGGTAAAGAAATGAAATATATATGCAAAGATTGTGGCTGGGAAATAATCAACGCTCAATGGTGGAACATAGCCAAGACTTACGCGGGTGAATACTTGTGTGATGATTGTGATATGAATAGAATAATGAAACATAATAAAGAACAGGGGATAAAGATATGAGAAGTCCGCAATGGAAAGTGTATGACGCAAACAATAAATATGTGGCTAGCACTAAAGACACAGAGGGCGCAAGTCTTTTGATGAGCCTTTATGGCACAGGCGCAACGATTAGATATGACCATAGACAAATTGTATGGACAGAGGGAGTAGACGGAATAGCCCAGCACCCATATGATATTCAAACTAAAGTAATAACTGAGCGACTATACGGTGGCTTACTACTTAAGACAGGAGGAAAGTAAATGAGTAAGTGGAGTGTATGGGTGGGAGGAGGAGAGGTTAATAATAATTACTTAACCGAGAAAGAGGCTATCAACCTTGTTAAAGAGTGGATAGTAGATGAAGGTTATGCCGATACGATAATGGAGGAAATTAAATGAGTGATGAAGAGACACAAGAAACAAATCTATTGCAAAGTCTTGTTGCTTTAGCACAACAGATTGTTGACATAGACTTAGGTAAGACAGATGAACAGTTGCAGTATGAAGTGCTGGCAACTGACAACTTCCTTGACAATCAGGCAGAGTTAAGTCTTAAGTCATAATGGGCTGGGAGTATAGAGAGCCGACCTATTCAACTGGGTCTATCTCGACTGACTGTCGTAGTTGTGATACGTTATATGAAGGCGATGCTGAGTATGGAGAAGGTGTCGCTTGTTGGAAATGTCCTAAGTGTAAACACGATAATGAAACGGAGACAGGGGAATGAAAAGATTTACAATAGTTAATAACATAAAAGGAAGCAGGGTAGTAGATGTATATATTCCAAACGATGTTGAATTACCAACTGACTGGAATAGTATGGAAGTTGAAAAGCAAGATGAGTTCCTATACAAATGGCAATTGCGTTCTGTCTTAAGAACGGAGGATATAGATTACGGTAAAGCCATAGAGATATGGCAAACCAACGAAGATGAACTTGTTAAATGAGTATAATTGCTGAAGTATTAATGCCACCTGAGTGGACAAAGAAAGCCTTGTGTGCGGAGGTAGACCCTAATATATTCTTCCCTGAAATTGGGGAGAATATATCCGTAGTCAAAAAAATATGCAAAGCCTGTGATGTTAAAGAAGAATGTTTAAAGTTTTCATTAGACAATGACGAAAGGTTTGGTGTATGGGGCGGACTATCAGAAAAGAACAGACGGCAGTTAAGGGCACAGAAAAAACTAGGCTAAAGTTTAGGCTTGTATTCCTAGCCTTACTAGTTACAGCCCTAACCTTATTCTCAATTAACAGGTTGGGCACACCCTTTAAATCCCCTATTCCAATACAGACCAAGGCTACAATGGAGCAGAAGAAGGCTAACAAAGCGTTGGCTAAGAGGATTGCTTGGGTTGGGTATGGTTGGAAAGATAAGGAGTGGGCGTGCCTTGATAAAATCTTTGTTAAAGAAGCAAAGTATGACCATTTGGCAAAGAATAAATCTGGTTCAAGTGCATTTGGAATTGGTCAAAGACTTAAAGAAACTAGCACAGACCCTATGGTTCAGATACTACACACTTATAAATATATTCAACACAGATATAAAACTCCGTGCTCTGCACAAAGGTGGCATAACCGACACAATTGGTATTAGTGTTTGACTTAAGGGGCGAGCCAACACTTGTTTGTATATGTGGTTCAAAGATGTGGAACTTAAAAGTAATGTGGGATACAGAGACGAGGCAAGTGGGAATGTATCTACTAGACCAAATATGCGAGGAATGTGGCGCAGTTGCTACCGCTCCAACAGAGATAGATGGGTGTGATTAATGCCAATATATGAATATAAATGTGATGAGTGTGGCGGACAACAAGAACTTAACAAAGCGCACGATGATAATACTCTTCCAATATGTTGTAATAAAATTATGACCCGCTTGTGGTCTGCTATTCCTACCATCTTTAAGACTGGTGGATTTTATTCTACGGGTGGCTAAAGTCAGTATTTTATACTGTCAAGTTTAATTGTTTTTCGGGAGTGTTGCCGTTTAGATTTAGTCAAAAAATAAAATTAAAAAATCCTGATTAGTATACTTATACCAAGCCAATCAAATTGGTTGGCGGTATATGACAGGAGAAAAAATGAAATGCTGTAATCACACAGTTATTAAGACATATTGTTTTTGTCATAACTGTTCAGGTAATCAATGTGATGAACCTATATGGACAGTAAGGGATTGTGGTTGTCCAGAAGAACACCCAGAGGGGCATCAAGAAGGTTGTGGGGTTATTAAAAGCCCAGCACATTAATTAAATACAGATAGCCCCTGCTTCGGCGGGGGTTTATCTATTTTTATTTTTCAGTATTCTCTGTTGCTTCAGGTAAATCTTCATCACGATAAGGCTTGAACCCACCAATTTTATTAATCAATTTCCTTATAGTTCTTTTGTTTCTCATACGAGCAGTGTCTTCACTAGGTAATTTCATTTCATCTGCAATCCCTTGGAAGTCCATATTCTCAGAGTAGCGAAGGAACAATAACTTCCTATCTTCCTTACCTAGTTTCCAAAATCCAGCGTCAATCTCAACCATCATAGCCATAAGATTGCCACCTTCAGAGGGCGCAGAAGGACGAGCAGTGCCACCAAGGTTTAGTTTATGTGCAAGATTAATCTCACCTCTTAAGACAGAAGGCAGCAAGGCTTCAATCATATCTGCTTGGTAAAAGAATAGGTCAGAGGTTTCATATCCACCCGTCTTTGCTTTCCAAGCCTGACAATAATCGAGTGCCTGATTGCGAAGTGAGCGATAGATTAAATTCTTTGCGTCCTTCTCACCTATTGCTTCCCAAGTATCTAACTTATTGGGGTGCTCAACAAACCATTGATATAAATTTTGTTTTATATCTTGTATATCAATCTTAAACTTAAGATGATACTCAGAGGCAACAGCGTCTACTACGTAGTCCCAAGTTTTTATTCTATCCCACTCAAGCATCATTCTGTGTAGCCATCGCCTTCTTATATAAACGTGTAGCCGACATCAAATCATCAACGGTAATTAGGTAACCCTTAGATATGTTAGGCGGTATGTTGCAAGTAATCTCACGACCAAACTCTCCCACACACCAACGTAAAGCAATAGTTGGAACTATAAGTGTGCTCTCTTCTAATACAAATGCCCAATAAGATGCTTCGGTTACACCTAATCCAGAGGGTGCCCAATCTTCCAACTTCTTAAAATAACATTCAGTTTCAATATAAAGATTGTTTGTCTTTGCCCACTTGCGGTCACGCTTTACTTCAACTGTCCTGCCTCCAGTTAACAATTCATTTACGAGTTGTTCACCTTTACGCCCGAACCCAAAATCTAAATCAAACGAAGATTTGTTAGTCATTGTCCCACTTATGTCTTAAGACAAGAAGGGCTATGATTGAGTAGTTTGCCATATCTTTAAAGGAGTCTTCGAGCGATTCGTATTGTGGCGTTGCGCCGTTGTCGACAAGGTTATTAATGCGAGCAAGTTTGTCGTGCATACGGACTCGTAATCCATTGAGAGGTCCACCTGGTGAGTCGGAGATATTTTTCGGACCGTAATCAATGTGCTTCTTGATAAGTAATTCTTTGAGTTCATCAAATGTTTCGCTTACTGCTTTCTCGAAATCGGGGTTAATATTAAGGACCATATTTTTTTACTCACCATTCTCTTTGTCGCTTTCAGTTAGTAACTGTTGAAGCGATTCGTCAAAGTTTTGTAATGAGGATTTAACTATCATATCCTCAATCAAAACGTCAATTAGGTCGTATCCATTCTCGGCTGCAAAAAGTGTAACATAGGTAGATTGTGCTATATGTCTTATTTGTTCCGTGTTGTCTGAATTGTCATAAATAAATCTTAGTAATGAACCAAGCATTAATCTATATCCATTAGGTAAAATTAAATAAGGGTCAAACTCGTCATCATCTTCTACTGTATGGTCTATTAATTCAAATGAATTATCAAACTCTTCACCACATTCGTGGCACTTGTGATATTCGGGGTCAATTGGCTCTGTCACTCAAGCCCAGCCTTCTCTCTTATATAACCTACTCCAAATTTAACGTAGGCTGAGTTGACATCTTCTCCTTCTGGCAATTGCACAATAGTAACGGGGAGTTCCCTAGCCAATGAGCGTGCGAACTCCGTGCCTGGTTGGTCTCCATCGGCAAAGACAAATATTCTTTCAAAGTCCGCGAGTAAACGAGTGTAATGTTTCTTCCAACTATTAGCCCCAGGAACACCGACACAAGGGATACCAACACAAGCAGAGAGAGTAATAGTATCAAGTTCACCTTCGCACACTCCTATGTAATCGTTTGCTTTATCTATATCTAATACGTTATACATCTTGGTATCTGCACCAGTCATACCCATATACTTAGGTTCAACAGCAGGATTAAGAGAGCGAAAACGCAAATCGACAGCACCAGTCTTGGTAATATACGGTATGGATAGTCGTCCTTGGAATGCTTCGTGTCCAATTTCAGGCCTCGCGACTACGCCTAATTGCGCCAGACGTGCCACTTCCAACGGAATGCCTCTGCTTCTTAGGTAATCTTCCGCCAGATAAATGCTTTCCGCGTAGTTTACTGCCGCTCTGCCCAGTAATTCCTTCTGCGATGCGCTCTGCTTCACGTATGTTTACTCCTTCTTGTTGGCTTATGATTTGTAAACTGTTACCTTGCACTCCGCAGGCGAAACAGAAGAATATGTTATTGTCAAGATTCGCAGTTCCCGACTGGTGTGTATCGGAGTGGAATGGGCACTTGAGATTAACTTGCCCGTGAGTTTGTCGTACACTTGCTCCGTAGTGCAAAAGGATTTCTCTAATGCTTGGTAGGTCATTGTCATTTCTTCTCACCATAACCTGCCTCCTTTAAAAGATTAACTACATCTTCTAGTCTTAAGACTACAACCCAATCCTTGACTTTCTCTTCACCTTGACCGTTAAGTCTTAAACAAACTAAACCAAGTATGCCAGTCTTAGCACGTTCTTTTAGTTGTTTAATGGCACTTGAGGGGTTAAATCCAGTTCGTGCTTTTACTTCCCAGTCTATACCAACACACCCAGTTATGTCTGTGCCACTACGACCAGCACCAGTAGATTCT
>Ga0209246_10001121_pt1 | contig 10750 bp, 8 predicted proteins | sample LauGreSpBDMM15SN_2_FD_187560 | JGI IMG/M metagenome (GOLD analysis project Ga0209246, IMG submission 187560) | Freshwater lake microbial communities from Lake Michigan, USA - Sp13.BD.MM15.SN (SPAdes) (version 2) | ecosystem: Environmental > Aquatic > Freshwater > Lake | place: Lake Michigan, USA...
TGAAATCTCACACGAAAGGCGAGGACCTTTCGTAGAAATTGGTTCTTTTACTACCTGAACAAGGATATTTTGATTACGGGTAAGGACTTGTCCTATTTTACCCAATTTGTCAATATCCGTTTCAGCTTTAAAACCTGCCAATTTGAAACCAACCCCTGGCGTATTGTTTTGAACAGCTTTAACATATTTGTTCAAAGACTTAATCTGAGGGCCAAGATCATGGTAATGAAGGAAGGCATCTTTTTCGTAACCTACGTCAACGAATGAAGCATTCAATCCTTGTACAAGCTTAGTAACGTTACCAAGGTAAATGTCGCCAACAGTAAAGCTGTTAGCATTGCTCTCTACGTGGAATTCTACAAGACGCTTGTTTTGCAAAAGCGCAATTCTATCACCCTTGGGTGTAGAATTGATATATAATTCATTACTCAACGTTGAAGAGATTTACTTAGTAAGACATAAACACAAATAGTCGGGATGTATTAAAACATCCCGACTCCTATGATTTTTAAGAAGTGTAATTTTTAAAAACTACTTTTTCTTATGTCTGTTTTTTCTAAGTCTTTTCTTTCTTTTGTGAGTGGCAATCTTATGACGTTTTCTTTTTTTACCGCAAGGCATACTTGTAATATTTTAATGTGAAACTATTTTAATTCTTTTAAATATCCATCTACCGTAGCGATCACTGAAGGATCTTTTTCGAGTTGTTTGACTTTCTCAAAATTGACTTTGGCTTTTGCTGCCTCTCCAAGTTCTTTGTAACAAACCCCTAAATAAAAGTAGGCTTTGGCATTTGATGGATTCACTTTCGCTAATTGTAAAAAACGATCTACTCCTTTTTGGAATTGTCCGGATTGAACAGACAATACTCCTAAATTGTAGATAGCCAATTCATTTTTAGCATCTTTTGCCAACACTTCTCTCAACATCATGATGCCTTGCATTGGGTTCGGACTAGCCACGAAAGTCATGGCCATTTTCGATTTCAAATCCAAGTCTTCAGGGTATTGTTGAAGTAATTGTTGGAAAATTTCCCGAGCTTTCACTGCATAAGCTGTAGAACGCTTTTCGTCAGTAGTAAAATTGAAGGCTTCGTAATAATTATCACCCGCTTTTACCAAATTAGCTTTATTTGGTTTCAATTGAATTTGGATATCGAAATACTTTGCAGCACTGTCGTACATAAAGTTTTGACGATACTTAGCAGCTACCGAATCTGCTAATGTAACTTTTTTATTGAGTACTTCCTCATTAACCAACGCTTTCTTTAGCCTTGCTATCAAGGTTTTCTCTTCTTCAATTAATTCCGGAGCATGATCGTGCGATGCGTGTGTATCGTCATGGGAGGCAACAGGAGAAGAACCAGCAGTTGGCTGAACGACTTTATCACTTTTACTGTCTTTCAAAGCTTTCTTTGGAAGGTTAAAAAGCAAAATCACTGCGGCAACTGATCCAGTCACCAATATTATCTGTGATTTTGTCATTTTTAAAATGTTTCGGTCAACTACTGGTTTTATAAAATAATTACTTTGCAGCTACTGCAGCAGTTGCAGCAACACTTGTTTTTACTTTCAATACAAATTCTTTAGCTGGTTTGAAGCTAGGGATGTAGTGTTCGTCGATAACTATAGCGGTGTTTTTAGAAATGTTTCTAGCGATTTTTCTAGCTCTTTTCTTGTTGATAAAACTGCCAAATCCTCTTACGTAGATATTGTCGCCATTAGCCATAGAATTTTTCACTACGGTGAAAAATGCTTCAATACTAGCTGATACGTCCGATTTCTCGATTCCTGTTTTTTCAGCAATTTCTGCGATTACTTCTGCTTTTGTCACTTTTCTGTTGACTTTAGGGTTATTGAATATTTTTGTTCCTTACCTTTGAAGGGGGTTACAAATTTATACGGTTGTTTTCAAATTAAAAACATTTTCGTAACTTTTTGACTTTATTTTTTTTAAATAGCAGTTTATGACACCTTGAAAATTAGCACTTTGTGAAAAAAGAAGTATTCGATAAGATTGTAACTAATTGGTATTCAAACCATAAAAGAGATTTGCCCTGGAGAAACACGACCAATCCTTACCACATTTGGCTTTCGGAAATAATGCTCCAGCAAACCAGGGTAAATCAGGGTTTGCCTTATTTTTTGGCTTTTACTGCTCAGTTTTCGGATATTTTTGCACTGGCAAATGCGCCCGAACAGGAAGTTTTAAGACTTTGGCAAGGCTTGGGTTATTATTCCCGTGCAAGAAATTTACATGCCACCGCCAAACATATTGCGCAGGAACTTCAGGGGAAATTCCCTCCAAACTACCTTGAATTGTTGAAATTAAAAGGCGTAGGAAGTTATACCGCAGCTGCCATTGCGTCTTTTGCTTACCATGAAAAAGTTGCGGTTTTGGATGGCAATGTATTTAGGGTTTTGTCGCGGTATTTTGGAATTACTACAGATATTGCTTCTCCAGAAGGAGCCAAAGAATTTAGTGTTTTAGCCAATAAGCTTTTACCGGATCAAAATTCGTCTACCTACAACCAGGCCATCATGGAATTTGGAGCCTTGCAGTGTACGCCCAAAAATCCGGGTTGCAATGATTGTCCACTTGCCAATACTTGTTTTGCGCACATTCACCAATCTCAGCAATCGTTGCCTGTTAAAATCAAAAAGCTAAAAGTTAAAACGCGTTACTTTAATTATTTAGTGTTTGAGCATGCTGGCAAACAGTTGCTGCATGAGCGTACCGAAAATGATATTTGGAAAGGCTTGAATGAATATTATTTGGTTGAAAGCTCCAAGCTCAATGACCTGGATGAACTGGCTGAAAACCATCAAGTATTAAAATCTATTTTACAAAATGAACACAGGGTGAAACATTTCTCTTTACCTTTTAAACATATACTTACCCACCAAAAAATATTTGCCCAATTTATTGTTATTGAAACCCCAAACCGTGTTGCCATTGAGGGCTATCAATATTATTCTAAAACTGAAATGGAGGACATCGCGAAACCTGTATTGCTGCTTAAATTTAGCAGTAGCCTTTCGTTTTAAGGTCGATGAGGTTCAAAACCTCGTCGACCTTTTCAACCCTTAAAGGAATATCTTAAAGGAAATTAACTTTTAGTATAGTTTTTTTACAAAACATTTATAATTTTGCTAATAACTTCATTAAAGAAGTTGTTTTTTCATTTTATTCAACTTAAATTTTTAAAAATGTCAGGCGTAAACAAAGTAATTTTGCTAGGGAATTTGGGAAAAGACCCCGAAGTTAGGTCCTTAGAAGGAGGTAAAAAAGTAGCCAAATTTTCATTGGCAACTACAGAAAGCTATAAAGACCGCGATGGAAATCGGGTTGAGAATACAGAATGGCACAATGTAGAATTTTGGGGAGCAGTCGTTGATATCATTGAAAAATACCTTAAAAAAGGAAATCAGGTCTATATTGAGGGGAAACTTCGTACCCGTTCTTATGACGACAAAGATGGTATCAAAAGATATGTTACCGAAATTGTTGGCCAACAATTAAATTTAATTGGAAGCAAAACACAGGAAAATAATAATGGTGAAGCTACCACCGTTCAACAACATGCAGTGGTTGAATCTATGGTTAATGAACCTTTACCTGCAGCACTTTCAACAAATGAAGTAGATGGTTTACCATTCTAAAAAATAATTTTGAGTTGACAGGCTTCTGCTTGTCAACTCAAAAAATTATAAGGGCTAAGAAAAACGGATTCAAAAACTTAGCTTTATTTCAAATTTAAAACAAACAAATTGGACGGTAGTAGTTTTGACCCTGGTGATACAGGATTATTGGTATTAATATTATTAAACACTTTTAGTGCAGACCTTTTATTTTATGGTTTTAGCAGTTTTGTTTTGGTCTCATTACTGTTAGGTTCAGGTATTATTTCAGGGGCAGAAGTGGCTTTTTTTTCCCTTACTCCAGTAGAAAGAATTAAATGTAAAACCAGCAGTAATGTCAGGGAAGTTAAAATTTTTAAAGTACTTGAAAACCCCAAACAATTACTGGCCACAATTCTTATTATCAATAATTTATTCAATGTAGCCTTCATCACCTTGTCTACTTATATGACTTGGAAATTTGCCGCGATTGGAACGGATGCAACGCTTAATAAAGATCCAAGTGGGTACATTGTCGTTTTCTTAACCGTGGTGGTTTCTTTTGCTATTGTGTTTTTTGGCGAAGTGACCCCAAAAATTTATGCCAACAAACGAGGCATTGAAGTAGCCAAACTTACGGTGAATTTTGTTTCCGCGGCTTTTTATGTTTTCAAACCTTTTGCCTATTTATTGATCTCTATGGGAGATTTTATTGATAAACGTGTTCAAAAAATTAGTTATACCCTTTCGGTGGAGGAAATGAACAAGGCCATTGACATGACTGCCAACCAGCACAGCACAGAAGGGGAAACCGATATTTTAAAAGGAATTGTAAATTTTGGAACCATTTCGGTAAAACAAATCATGACCGTGAGGCCCGACATTACTGCCGTGGACATAGACATTTCCTATAGAGACTTGATTGCGCAAATCAATCATTTTGGGTATTCAAGAGTGCCGGTTTACAACGATACCATTGACAAAATCGAGGGGGTATTGCACATCAAAGACTTTTTGCCTTATATCCATTACCATGAATTTGACTGGCATTCCTTAATAAGGGATTTATACTTTATTCCGGAAAATAAAAAGATTGATATCTTATTGAAAGATTTTCAGGAAATGCGGGTACACATGGCTGTGGTGGTGGATGAATATGGCGGAACTTCCGGATTAATTACCCTTGAAGATATTATTGAAGAAATTGTCGGGGAAATTAATGATGAATTTGATGATGAAATCGTTTTGAATTTTGAAAAACTAAACGAGCAGGAATTTGTGTTTGAAGGTAAAATATCCCTCAATGATTTTTGTAAAATTATTGAAACCGACCCGGATATTTTTAATGAAGTAAAAGGCGAAAGTGAATCTCTCGGTGGATTGTTGTTGGAACTTAACGCCGGCTTGCCCAAATCAGGAGACTTGCTTGCCCACGATAAATTTGCTTTTGAAATCATTTCAGCGGACAAAAGAAGGATCAAAAAAATTAAAGTTAAAATTAATTCCTAAGCGTTTGTTTTTGAATTATTTACACAAGTATTTTGAAGTGTTATTGAGCGAAACGAGGCAGGTTTTGGAGCAATAGTAGCCTAAATATTGCTCCAAAACCTAATGAAGTGGTAGCCAAAAATAGTCAAAATAATAAAATCATATCAAAACATACTCTACTATGCGCGTACTTAAAAATTGTGGCTTAACCTGTCTCCTGTGCTTTTTGTTGCAGGCTTGTACCAATAACGATTATGTGCCTAAACAAAAAGGGTACAACAGGATTGACCTTCCCAAGCAAGAATACATTCAATTGACTGAAGACCATCCGTATACTTTTCAGTATTCAAAACACGCCGTAATTTTGAAAGATACCAATGGTTTGGTAGAACCACATTGGATACACGTTTATTATCCTCAATTTAAAGCAAGTATAGACATTACCTACAAAAGCCTTTCAGGTGTTTCGGGGGATAATTATAAGAAATTGATCAACGATGTCAACAAGCTTACCGCCAAACACCAAGTAAAAGCGTCTAAGATTGAAGAAATTGTGATTACTCGAAAAAAAGATCGAAAGAGGGCTTTTATGTATGAGTTGCAAGGTGAAGTGCCGAGCCCGTACCAATTTCACATGACCGATTCCACCAAACACTTTTTAAGTGGTGCCTTGTATTTTGAAACGGCAACCCAAAATGATTCATTGGCTCCTGTAATCAATTATTTGAAAACAGATATTTTAAATATGATCAATACGCTTGAGTGGCGTTGAGGAGTGTTGAGTTTTAAATGTTGAATGTTTAGTATAGAAAATCGGCTCTTCCGAATTTGTAATTCGGAAGCAGTATCTCGGCTCTTCCGAATTTGTAATTCGGAAGCAGTATCGTAGGATTTGTAATCCGACAGTTCCCTTATTCCCTGATTCGGATTACAAATCCTACGATATGGATTCGACATTACAATTGTCGAATAGCACAAATTGTCGAATAGCAATAATTCGACATTTAAAATTTCGAATAGTCGCCTAAAAAAACCTGGAAACCACCACATCAATTCCCTGACCTGCAGTTTGGTTTGGAACAATTAGCCATTCGGCATAATGCATGTTGATGCTGAAAAATGTTTGGTCAATAATTTTTCCACCGAGAGCTACCTCGTAATCAAAACCTCCAAATCCTCCGTGCGAAACGGTTAATGCTCCCCACCAAAAATTGTTTAAAGCGTAACTTGTTCTCACATAAACTTTAGGAATATAATTGATAAACAAAATATGTTTTGCTCCTGCACCCAAACCGAGCTTGCCAATGCTGTGCAAATAATCAATGCTAAGTGTGGTAGGAGTGGCCACGATATTATCTTTTTGCTTTGGATCAATGCCCAACACCGATTGTACATTGGAGAGATTCACATTGCTAAAAGCACTTTCACTAAAGTTAAAAATGTCAGTGATACCGATTCCTTCAAAATGGTATTTCTGGTTGGTGTTGTAAGTGCTTAAGTTTTGCCATTTGATAAAACCAAAATCACTTACATTTACGACCAAGTTATTTTTTTCTCCCAGGTATTTATAGCTCCATGAAGTTGAAAATCCGTAGCCGTTGAAGTTTGATTGTTTGTTGGAATAGCTGAAATCAACATCGGTATCAAAATCAATATAAGCACCATCCATTTCCGTATACAAATTGTCTCGTTTGAGGTTCAATTGATTGAGCTTCATGCCATTCAATCCTGAAAATCCAATTTCTAAAAATCCTCTTCCAATTTTTTGTTCCACCCCCAAATACACTTGTTGGTACATGAGGTTGGTATAATTGAAAGGACCCAAAACGACTTCTGCGCCTGCAAACATTTTATTGCCGTTCAAAGCCAGTTCAACCAAGTTTTTTTTGAAGTCAACACTGATCATGTTCTTGTTGTACAAGCCTGCAATGAAATAACGTTTTTGGGATTGTTTATACCTGGCTGTAATGCCTTGATCTCCACCGTAACCTATTAAATTGCTTGAACTTAAAGCCGACAAAACGTTTTGTTTGTCCCCCTCACTCACGGCGTTGGCATACATAAAGTTGCTCAATTGTTTGCTGCTCACATTGTTGGTATTGATTGAATATCCGCCCGACAAAGAAATGCTGAGCGTAGCTGTGGAGTCGTTTTGAAATTGTTTTACCAAGAATATCGCTTCAGGTTTACTCAGGTCATTTTGTGCTTCCACCACAATAGGAGAGAGGGAAATGAAAAGCAGCAAGATAAGGCGTATTTTATTTCGTTGCATTGTTAGCATCTATGTTGTAAATAAAATCTCCTACCAATTTGATGTCCATGTTGTAATCTGTAAACAGCTTTACAAATTTTAGCGGAGGAGTGGCGAATTTGACATCGAATATCAATTTGGGCGCAGTGGCGATATTGTTCAATTGTGTTTTGGTAAATGGAAATTTTACTTTACTGTGCATTTTGCTGCTCACTCTTCCGTTGATATCAGGTATTCCGGCCAACACTGGGTCTAAAGAAGTGAGGGAATCAATGACTTTATTTTGCGCATTCAGGGCGTAAATGGTGGTAAAAGCATGGAAAGGAAATTGATTGTCAACCAAGAAATTAAAGCTCCCTTGTTGAATGTTGTCCATGTCTTTAATGGTACTGTGGGTAAAGGCAATGGTGTCTACCAACCTTAAATTTTCAATATTGATGGACAATGGAATGTCCACATAAGCGTCTACTTTAACGCTACTTTCTTTGCGTAAAAAATCATCATAAGTGTGTAAATTACCTTGAGGATTGAGTTTGAAAGCAACTTTGTAGGCTATCTTATCAGGATTTAAGGCAATGAGTTGGGTGATGTTTGAATTGTTTTGGTTAATGTCTATTACTGTATTTACGGGAGCAAAAGGAATTTCAATCGCTTTTGCTACAGGGTAAATATTCGTAACGGCATTTCCTGTAAGTGACAAACTTTGGTTGGAGGTACTGTTAGAAGCCGTAAAGGAAACAATGGTCACTTCTCCTTTGATGCCTAGGCCATTGGCGATATTTAATTTTATTGCCGCATTTTCAAGAGAGAAAGTACTGTTTGCAAAATTTTTGATGCTTGGAAATGCCTGCGTACCTTCTACAATAATGGTGGTATCGCCCAAATAACCTTTGGCAGAAGATGCTACCAAGTTTCTCATTTTTAAATTTACACTCAAACTGTCCTGTAAAGACAAGTAAATCAATTTGCCGGAATACCTGATTCTACCCAGCAAAATACTGTTGATGGTATTGAAGGTATCGGTACTTGAATTGGGATGTCGGATTTTGTTGATGCCCGATGAAGTGAGGTCAAAATCATAATCCGTAAAGTTAAATGATTTGGTATACACTGCTGGAGTGGCAACACTTCCTGGATTTACTTTTTCTGAAGTTTTAAAAGAGGTACTGCTAGTCGATAAACTTGGAATATTGTAATCAAAATATAAGGTATCCTGCGCTGTACTGGTAACGTCTATCTTTACTTCTCCTGAGCGCAAAATGGCTTTTTTGATTTCATATTTGCCCATGTTTCCAAAACCAATAATGTCATCCTGGTCTATGACATCTTGTTGCGGAAATACTGCGGTTGCTTCTGAAACCTTCACATTGGAAATGGTCATTTGAAACTCCAACGTTTTGCTGGTATCAATGATTTTGGTTTTTAAGCCATCGGTTACGATGGTAATGGTCGGCAAAAGTGCTTCCAAATCACCTTCTATGGTTTTTCCTGCAAGATCTTGGTAAAATGACTGGGAGCTTCCTGAAGCAATATTGATATTGGTTTTTGTGAAAATGACCACACCGGAAGACTGGTTTCTAAAAACTACGGATACGTCTTGTAAATCGACAGGAAGGTTATTGGTGATTTTTAAATTCATGTCTCCACTGATTAAAGTGGCCGTTTTAAAAAAGTTGTTGGCATTGAAATAATAGGGACCAAATGGTCCTTGTGTAATGGTGGCGGGTAATAAGTTGGCAAAAAGAGTAGGAAGAAATGCGCCATGATAGCTGTTGATAAATGAAAAAGGAGTTTGTTGGATGATTCCCCCTAAAGAAAATTTTTGGGTAGTACTTTGTGGGTCGAGCTTGAGGGTTTGTAAGGTGTATTTTTTTGTAAAGGGGATTTCGCTGAATTTAATCAAGGTATCGAATTTGATGTCGGTAATTGGAATTACTGTGGCAATGCTGTAGCTCGAATCGGGCATTTTTTTAATTACGGTGTCTGACACCAACCCGCCAATGCCAATATTGGTATGCAAAATAGGAGTAAGCAGGTTTGAATTCCAGGTAGGATATTCTTGTTTACGCAAACAGGCTTGCGTAAATAATGTGACAAACACCAAGGTACAAAGAAGTAGATTTTTCAAATGAGGAGGCTTTTCACTGTATACGATTCCTTAAACTTAAGTAAGTCATAGTGAGGATACAATAATAGGGAATAAATTATAAATTAAACTGAAATAATGATGTTTTTTTAGTTTAATAAATGTAATTGTATCCCCCCTTTCAGGGGAGTAATTTGATGAGTTAGTTATGACTCTCGAAGCATATATTGCAAGTGTTCTTCTGTACATAATCATGGATGAAACTGATGGAGTTGCCCTAGTTTCTATTCGTGGAAAAGTATTTTAATCCTATCATCGAACCCCGGGAATTTACTTATTGAAACTGAAGCTTTGGGTAAAATATTTTCTTATTTAAAGTGTATGTCATTTGAATGGAAAAAGTAATCGCATGTAAAGATTTTTTTGCTCCATTCAGCATAAACAAAAATTCATATTCGGGTATGAAAATGGAGTACTTAAAAACATTCTTATGAATATTAAAAATATAATTTTTTATAGTCAAAAAAACGTCTAGATTTGTATGGCAAAAGGGTACCCATAAAATCTTTTTGCATAATGACCTCAGGACAATCCAAATTTCTATTCGAAGCGCTCACCTACGACGACGTACTTCTATTACCTGCCTACTCCGAAGTACTCCCTCGCGATACAGACACCAAAACAAAATTAACCCGTAACATCACCATCAATATTCCATTGGTTGCGGCTGCGATGGATACTGTTTCTGAATTTCAAATGGCTGTGGCCATGGCACAGGAAGGTGGCATTGCATTCATCCATAAAAACATGAGCATTGAAAAGCAAGCCGAACAGGTGCGCAAAGTAAAACGTTCTGAAAGTGGTATGATTACCGATCCGATTGTTTTACCTGATACTGCCATTATGGAAGACGCTTTGAAAATCATGCGTGAACATAAAATTGGTGGTATTCCTGTGGTGGATGCCAACAAAAAATTGGTGGGTATTTTAACCAGCCGTGATTTGAGGTTCCAAAAAAATATGTCAAAACCAGTAACGGAGATTATGACCAAAGATAAATTGGTTACTGCATTGGAAGGTTTTGATATGGAAACCGCTGAAGACATTCTACAAGAACATAAAATTGAAAAACTTCCCATCATCAATACAAAAGGTGAACTGGTAGGTTTGATTACCTATAGAGATATTATCAAACGCAAAGACAGACCAAATGCTTGTAAAGACAGTTTTGGTCGTTTACGCGTAGGTGCTGCAGTGGGGGTAACCGCTGATTTGATTGAAAGAATTACTGCTTTAAAAAAAGCG
>Ga0209246_10001124_pt1 | contig 10731 bp, 4 predicted proteins | sample LauGreSpBDMM15SN_2_FD_187560 | JGI IMG/M metagenome (GOLD analysis project Ga0209246, IMG submission 187560) | Freshwater lake microbial communities from Lake Michigan, USA - Sp13.BD.MM15.SN (SPAdes) (version 2) | ecosystem: Environmental > Aquatic > Freshwater > Lake | place: Lake Michigan, USA...
AGCTAAACCTGCAGAAAATGTTTCAGATAATTTTTGTGAATAAGCTAAATCAACAGCAAACTCGTTCGGTCTGAATTGACCAGTTGTATTACCTGTAATATCTGTAAATGTAATATTTCCTAATGAAAAATAACGAAGAGAAGCCCCAATGGATTGAGTTTTACTGATTTTACCATAACCGGCAACATAGTATAAATAAATATCTGGTACTAATTGCTTCAGCCATGGTGTTACTGAAATAGCAGCTCCCCCTTTTTTTTCTGCAAAAGCCATCTTTGCAACATTCCAATGTATACTATTTCCATCAGCTGGAGTTGCTGCTCCAACTTCGCCCATACCACCTTGTTTGGAGTCTGGGCATATCATTAAAAAAGGTACAGCAGTAGTAATAGTATTAACTCTTCCGCTTAATTCCTGTGTAGTAAGTGTTTTTGGTGTTGAACCTGTTTGGGCAAATGTCTGTGAAGACGCAATAACTCCAATCCCAAATATTCCTATAATTTTTTTTCGCATTGTTTTTATTCTTTTATTAAAAGAGAGCATCAAAGATATAACTAATTTAGAATTACCAACTTTTCTATTTTATCAGCTTTTTTCTCTGCTCCATCAGTTACCGAAACTCTATAAATATAAACTCCTCTGGCTAATTTATCCCCAAATTCATCTTTCCCATCCCATTCTATTCCTTCAAAACGAAAACCTTCGTTATTTATTGTTTGATTTATAGATTTTACTATTTTTCCAGTAATAGTATATACTTGAATTAGCACTTTTAAACTAACACAACATTGGTTATGTTCAATAAAAAACTTTGTTTTTGTTGTAAATGGATTTGGGTAATTTAAAATATGGGTTAGTGCTAATTCGGCCTTGCTTGAAACAACAAAATCTAAATACGAGTGCGAAGAGTTGTTTTGAACATCCCAAACTGTAAGTTTTAATTTATGATTGCCTTCTGTCAATTCATTAAATGGATATCTAATTTTGCCTGATTGGTAAGTGTTTAAATCTGAAACATAATAATCATTTAAAACTATCGCTTTTGTTGTGTTTTCGTCAAGTACTGCAACTGCATCATGGCCTATTCCGTTTCCAATAGTATTAATCCCACTAATGTCTGAAATTTTGGCATATACTTTAGGATTTTCATTTGTTATTCCACCTGAAACAAACTTTTCATCATTCATAAATAAGTTGATAGTTGGCCCTTGATTATCTGCTATGGCGTTTGGATTTGAACCACCAATTACTATTTTATTATAATATCCATTTGCATCATTAACACCATTGTGAGCATAATAACTAATTTTACCAATTCCATAATTGTAGGAAATATCTTTTGGAACTAAAAACGAAAATGTAAAATCACCATTAATAACTTCTGATTTTCCTTTGTAGATGCTGTTTTTTTGTAATAAAAATGGAATTGCGTATGAGCCAGGATCATTGGCTTGCGTTGTTACAGTTGTTTCTTTATCAAATACCGTGGGATAAATTACACCATTAAAATTAGTTAATTTATTGCCACTAACATCTCCAAGATATCCTGTTATTGTTATTAACGACAATGCTTTTAATGTATCACTTGATGTTGGTGTTAAAACTTGGGAATTTATTGTTGATGTAAAAACTTTTTGTTCGGGATAAGATAATCTTAAAGCTGGGTCACCTAAAATAACAAAATTCATATATTGTTGACTGAAACCAATACCACGTTTTGTTAATTTATAAATATCACCAATATGAGGCATTTTTCCATTAGCCATTGGGGTTAAAGCGTGCTCGTAAAATTCTTTATTTAAAATATAATTTAATCCCGAAAAGGCTAATCTAACAGTAGTCATTAAACCTATAGCGCCGCCATTTTCATTTAATAAACAATATTCTCCTGCAGAAGTTCTGTCGGGATCATCAAATCTACTAAACTCACAAGTTGCAGTAACCATTAAAGGCATTTTGTTTTTGTTTTTCCAACCTAATATTTGAGAAACTTCAACTATGCGTTCTTCAGTCAAACCTAATTCACCGCCGTGTCCTGTATAATTTAAAATTAAAGCCCCATTCTCTACTCTTCTATTTAAATCATTAACAGCATCTTCATATCTGTCTCCTCCAGGTGTAGATTTTTGAACATAAGCATCTAAATATATTTTATCTACATTGTATTGTTTTAGATTATTATATACAATATCAGCTAATGAATTTGCTTGATTTACGTGTTCATTATTATCTTCATCATCAGCAATAAAGCATACCCAATTTCTCCAATCTCCTTGAGGGTAATCATTTTCTGCTGTAACACATGACGATTCAATTGCATTTACATTAAAACCAAAATTTCGTTTGTAATAATGTTCTATTTTGTTAGTTACTGCTATTGCTTCAGCTTTATTTTTTACAGGAAAACGGCCAACTCCAATGTCAACTAAATCGCCAGACACCAAGTCACCTTCATTGTCATCCATCATTCCAAAATAGTCATCAGTAATAAAAGAGTTTGTCCATGATGTTGAAATAGGCGTTTCATAGGATGGTATTAAAGCGGTATTTCCATTGGCATTAATATCCTTATTTTTATAAGAACCATCTCCTAATAGTAATAAATATTTTGTCGCTAAATTAGGATCTGTTGGACGCTTATAAAGCATTTTAACAAAGTCTCTAATTCCACCAATATCTGGTGTTCCTGACGAAAATTCGTTATACACTTGCTCAGTAGTTGCTATGGCATAAGTTAATGTATCGTATTCTTGATGCAAATTGGCAATCCTTTGAGCTTCAGCCAAAAATAAAGGGTTTGTAACGATTATAAAATCTGCCTGTTGTATGGCATGTAAGTTTTGATTTGGAATTAATCCATAAGATTTTGGGGCATATGTTTGAGTACTATTGAAGGCACAGTATTCTCTTAAGGTATCTGATAAAGAAGTGAAGTCTAAAATGTTTGAATTGGTATTGTATTGCTGCTCTTTAATATTTGATGGATTTGTTACATCCCAAATAGTTGGAGATATGGCATTATTGTTTGTTAAAATATATTTTGCAAAAGTATTAATTCCAAGAACTGTTTTCCGATCTCTAAAATTAAATTGCGATTGATTAAAAATAAGATTTCTTCTACAATTAAAAACAATGTTATCTAACCATGCAGTTGCTTGTGAAGTTAGTTTGGAAACCGTTATAGATAAATTATTAGAACTTAAAGTTCCTCCTTTTGAATTCCCCCCTGTAAAACCAACATCAGCTAAATAAGATGATGTGTTTGTAGCTGAACAAGTAAATGTAAATGAACCAGTATTAAAATTAACACTATAATTTGCAGAGCCAACGGTTGCGGCATCACTTCTTGATAAAACAGAAGCTCTTACATATAAACTATCGCCAATTGCTGCATCAGGAATCGGAAAAGAAAATGAATAATTAGTGTTTAAGTCAAATTTTTCACCATAAAATTCCCTTCCACTTTTTACAACATTGGTTGTGTTTTGTTCATGAAAACCGTAATAATCATGAGAACTAGTTGTTGTGTTTGGCGTATTTGGTAATGAGTTAATTAAAGAAACTCTTTTTCCTAAACCTAAATCTGCAGTTATAAAGTAAAATGACGTATCGCTAAAATAATGAATTTGATGATCAAAAGGCATTTTAGAACCCGAAACATGCTTCCAAGAATCTGTACTTTGTCCGTAAAAAAGTATGTAATCATTATTGTCAAAAACGCCATCATTTTCACCAACAACTGTTATAGCATTTTCAAGTAAATCATCATATCTAAAAGCAGCATTTTTTTCAGGCATTAATTTACCACCATTGCCATATACTCTAATGTTTCTAGGGTCTATACTTGTAACATCTAATCCTAAGCTACTTAAAAAAGTTTTATTTATTTTATATACACCATTTTGTGTTACTCCAACTTTGTACCAATTTCCTGTCGCCAAAACTGAGGAATTTGCATTTGCTGATTTTTTATTTTTTTTAAGTTGATTACCCAATATCAAGTCATTAGGAATTTGATTATCCCAAATTGGTAAATAGTTTTCTAAAAACTCATATTTATTAGTTGAAGAATTTAATCTAATTGGAATTATTTTTGAATACACAAGATTTTCTTGCCCTGATTTTCCTGTAGAGTAGGAAATATCAAAACTTGAAGTAATGTGTTTTTTAAAATCGTTTATATCTTCTAATTCCTTTGAATTTAATTCTCTAACAATAATGTTATCTAATTTAAATGTGGGCACAACATTGCTCTGTATGATATAATGATGCAGATAATATGGTAAATTATCTTTTTGAATCTCGCGATGACTGTTAGTTAAAAAATGCGTTTTATTTAATTCAACTTTTTTTTCTGAATTTTTAGTTTCAACATCATTATTTACATTTTGCTTATTTATCTGAGAATAACTCAAGAAATAGCTAGAAAATAATAAAACTAAAATTATTAGTATAGATTTAGTGGTAGAAAGCATTTAGTTGATTTTTTGGTTGTTATATTCTTCAAAACGACAAAGAAAATGAAATATTGTTGCATAAAAGTTTTTATTTTCAAAATTAGACTGTTATATTTGTAATTAGGAATAGATTAAGTAAAATAATTTACATGGCGAAAAAACTAATATTATTACTGGCAATTATTTGTGTTACTGGGATTTTGTATGATTTAAAGGCTCAAGACCCTCAATTTACGCAGTTTTACGCTAATCCATTATATTTAAATCCGGCTTTTGCAGGAACAGCAAGATGTCCTCGTATTTGTATGAACTATCGCAATCAGTGGCCTAACTTATCTGGAACATACGTTACTTACAGCGCTTCTTATGATCAACATATTGATGCCATTAGTGGAGGTTTAGGCGTAATTGTTACTCAAGATGATCAGGCACATGGCACATTAAAATCAACAAATGCAAGTTTAGTTTATTCTTATTTATTACCCGTTACTCGTGAGTTTTCAATAAAAGCCGGATTGCAAGCAGGATTTTTTCAAAAATCATTAGATAGAACAAAATTAAATTTTGGCGATATGATTGATGCGAGAAGAGGTTTTGTTTGGAATACAAATGAAATTATACCTGCTCAAACTAAAACTAATTTAGATTTTTCTGCAGGGTTATTAGGATATAGTAAACGTTATTTTGTTGGATTCTCTGCTCACCATATTACTCAGCCGGATGAAGGTTTGCAAGGCCCATCTAAACTCCCTTTAAAAATAACTGCTCATGCAGGAGCTATTATTCCTTTAGAAAAAGGTAATGAATCATTTATTTCTCCAAATATATTATTTCAACAACAACAAAACTTTACGCAATTAAATTTAGGATTATATTTTGTTAAAGGTAATTTTGTTGGAGGCTTATGGTACAGAAACTCTGATGCATTTATTGTTTTGATTGGTCTTCAAACAGATCATTTAAAAGTTGGATATAGTTATGATGTAACAACTTCTAAATTATCTAGTAATACTGCCGGATCTCATGAGGTCTCTCTTCAAATTCAATTTGAATGTAGACCAAAGAAAAAGAAATATAGAACAATTAGTTGCCCATCTTTCTAAAATTACTTGTAACCTTTTTGTAAAACTATCGTTATAGCCTTAAATAAAATATCAAAATATGAAGTTCAATTTCATTAAAAGTCGTAAATCACTAGCAATTATCTTATCGGTTCTTGCTGTTTCATGTGGTACTGAGCGCTCATCAGTTACAGGTTGGTCATACAATGATCCTGATAATGGAGGTTTTGAAAAAATGCCTTATGAAGAACAAGAAACCGGCCCTGGTTTAGTATTAATCGAGGGAGGTTCTTTTTCAATGGGACGTAATGAAACTGATGTAACCTATGAATGGAATAATGTTCCTCGTAGAGTTACCGTTTCCTCTTTTTACATGGATGAAACCGAAGTTAGTAACTTCTCTTATTTAGAATATTTATGGTGGACAAATCGTGTATTTGGACCAACTTTTCCGGATATTTATTATAAAGCACTTCCGGATACTTTAGTTTGGAGAGAGAAATTAGCATATAATGAACCCTATGTAGAGTATTATTTACGTCACCCATCTTATAGAGATTATCCTGTAGTTGGGATTAACTGGCTGCAAGCTAATGAGTTTTGTGCATGGAGAACTGACCGTGTAAACGAATTTATTTTAATACGTGAAGGCTTATTAGATCACGTTCCAAATCCTTCTGATCAGGATTATTTTAGTACCGAAGCTTATTTATCAGGTAAATGGCAAGGACAATTAAAACAAAAATTACCTTCATTTGATGAGCAAAACCCAGAAAGAGATGTTAAAATGGAAGATGGTATCTTTTTACCAAAATACCGTTTACCAACAGAAGCTGAGTGGGAATATGCTGCTTATGGTTTAATTGGTAATACAATTGGTGAGCGTATTACTGATCGTAGAATTTATCCTTGGAATGGACATGGTGTTCGTAATTCTGATGAAAAATATATCGGTCAAATTGCAGCTAACTTTGTTAGAGGAAGTGGTGATATGATGGGAACTGCTGGATTCTTAAATGATAACGCCGATGTTACTGCTCCAGTTTACTCTTATTGGCCAAATGATTATGGTTTATATAATATGGCCGGCAACGTTTCTGAGTGGGTAATGGATGTATACAGAGCATCTACTGCTCAGGATGCTGACGAATTTAGACCTTTCCGTGGTAATGTTTTTGTTACACAAACAAAAGATAGTACTGATGGATCTATTTCAACTAATATTGATGGTCCAGTTTTTCAAAAGTTTTTACATAAAGTTAACCCCCCAACTGCTCATGGTGTTTCTGGTGAAACAATTGAAGTAATTGATAGCGTTTTAACTGTTTTAACTGCTGATGCCCAAAACTACAAAAATGCCCCATCTGATGGTAAATCTGATATTCCAGGTCGTGTAAAATGGAGAGAAGTAACTTCTGCTATTTCTTCAGATAATTTAGATGAACGTAGAAACTACAAAACATCTGATTATATTAGTTATATGGATGGAGATGTTAACTCTAGTTTATATTATACTGAAGGTGAGGAGGCGTACGGTGAAAAAGCAAATAGCTTAATGTACGAATATGCTAAAACATCATTAATTAACGATAAAGCGCGTGTATACAAAGGTGGTAGCTGGAGAGATAGAGCATATTGGTTGAATCCTGGTACTCGTCGTTATTTAGATCAAAGGCAAGCTACTTCTTATCTTGGATTTAGATGTGCAATGGTTAGAGTTGGCAGCCCTGTTGGATTAGGAAAATAAATTTGTTGAAAACTTATACTAAGCCCTCTCGAGTAATCGAGGGGGCTTTTTAATTTTACCCCGTTTAATTTATAAAATATTCCTACTGTCGAAGCAGAAAACCGATGAAGGCAAAATGGATAAACTATATTAATGAAAAATAATAAAAGCTACCTATGAATAAATATATCAGCACAGATGAGTTATATAAACTGTTTATTGAGTGTAATCAAAAAATTACAACTGACACACGGAAATTAGAAAACAACTCTATCTTTTTTGCGTTAAAAGGTGATAATTTTGACGCAAACGAATTTGCTGAAAATGCTATCAAAGGTGGTTGTTCTTATGTAATTGTTGATGATGAAAATAGAAATAATAATACTACTATTTTTTTAGTGAAAAATGTTTTAGCATCATTACAACAGTTGGCTAAACATCATCGTGCCCAATTAAAATTTCCTATCATTGGCATTACCGGAAGTAATGGTAAAACAACTAATAAAGAATTAATCCACGCCGTACTTTCTAAAAAATTTAATGCATTTGCTACAAAAGGAAATTTAAATAATCATATTGGTGTTCCTCTTACATTGCTTTCTTTAACACATCAACACGAAATTGCCATTGTTGAAATGGGGGCAAATCATCAAGGTGAAATCGCTATGTTATGTGAGTTGTCAAATCCAGATTACGGTATAATAACAAATATTGGTAAAGCTCATTTAGAAGGCTTTGGTGGCATTGAAGGTGTTAAGATTGGGAAAAGCGAATTATATAAACATATGGAAACTAAAAGTGGAAAAATTTTCATTAATGGTGATGATGATGTTTTGATTGAACTAAGCAAAAAATTAGAGAAAATATATTATGGTGAAAAAATGCAGTTTGACGTTCATGGAAAATCGTTTTCAAACTCAGAGTTTGTAGAATTTAAATGGAATACTAAAAATGAAAACATAGATAATCAGCCGCTAGTTAAAACAAATATGTTTGGTCATTACAATTTTATAAATCTTTTATGTGCCGCTTGTATTGGTAATTATTTCAATGTAAATAAAAATGACATTAACGATGCATTGGAATCGTATGTTCCTGAAATGAATCGTTCACAAATAAAAAAAATAAAAACTAACACCATTATTCTTGATGCTTACAATGCAAATCCAAGCAGTATGAGCTTAGCAATTGATAATTTTGAAAATCAAATTTTTGAAAATAAAATCGTTGTATTAGGAGACATGCTTGAATTGGGAGATTATAGCTATATCGAGCATGAAAAAATATTAAATCAAATGGTTAGTGGAAAAATAAAAAATGTAATCTTGGTAGGAATCCAATTTTCGGCATTTAAAAATATGTTTCCCCAATACAATTTTCTTATAAATATTAAGGATTTAGAGAATTATTTTATGAGTCACCAAATGTTTGATTCAACTTTGCTAATAAAGGGTTCGAGAGGAATGCAATTGGAAAAAATTGTAGAATTTTTGTAGTATTTTTTTTGATTAATTTGTGGTATTTTCAATTATTAAATCATTAAATTTGTATTAACTTCTTTAATTTAAAATCTAATATAATCATGAAAAAACAATTACTATTTGGTTTTGCCGCTTTTGCTGCTTTAGCAGTTACAGCTCAAAATTCACAGAAAATTATTACCAATCCTAAGGTAAAAAAAATGGTAACTTTTAAACCTGTTTTAAACGAACCAACGAATACTCAATATTCATCGGTTGTAAATAATGCCCAAAAAACAGCTGCTCCTCCATACAAACGTATTGGTGGTTCTTCAAATATTTACGGATTATTATCTACTGAAACAAGGGCTTTAACTTATAATGCCGCAATTAATACCACCGGAATGACGTTTAGAAAACAAGCTGGTTGGTCAGGTGTAAGTGGTGGTAACTCTGGAACTATTGCATACGCTTATAGCGCAAATCCAAGTGTAGCATGGGACTCTACTATTGTAGTTGCTCATCCATCTAATCTTCAAAGATATCCAACAGGTTCAATCTATAATCCTGCCGGAAATACAAACCCAACAAATGCTCATGCTGTTGTTTCTGGACCTTTACTTATAGGTGGATCAACTTGGCAAGGAGGATTTTTTGGTTCAAAGCAATTAACTTCACCTGGAAGTAGTTTGGCTGGTAATATTGTATATTCAGACAATTTAGCTTTGCAAGCAAATCAGAGAAAACAGGATTTTCCGCGTAATGCAATGCAAATTACAAGCGATGGAGTTGCTCATGTTTTAGGTGATATTGCAGCTAATGTAAATGATGTTTCTTCAAATGCGGCATATGGTTGGAGAGGTGTTATGTTAAACTATGGAACATTTAATGCAGGTTCATTTACATGGACAGTTGATTCCCTGAAACCAAACTTTAAACTAGATGGTGTGGGTGATGCTAGTGGCTATAATTCATTTAATCATGCTTGGAGTGAAGATGGACAAATTGGTTATGTGATTTTTTGTGGTGTAGATGCGAATGCTCAACCAGGAACTTCTGCGAATGCTTACCAACCCTACGTTTATAAAACAACTAACGCTGGCACTTCATGGTCAAGATTTGCACCATTATTTGATTTTAGTTCAATTCCTTCCGTTGGAGATAGAACATTTTTAGCGAATAACGGTGTTGCAAAGCCTTTTATTTCTCTTTCTGAAGGATCTTCAGCAACGGTCGACGCGAGTGGTAACTTGCATTTTATAGCTACGTTTGGTTCTTCATCTTCTGACAATATTGATAGTTTAGGTTTTACATATAGCGCTAACTTTAATGATGTTTGGAATTATATTACTGATTTTAACACAACCGCAAGTGGAGAATGGTGTGCTTTTGTGCTAGATTCTTTAAATACCGATGGACCTGCAGATGCTGAATCTAATTGGTTAACCAGTACTGGTGGTCTTGCTTATGATGCTCGTATTCAAATTTCGAGAACTACAAATGGAATGAAATTATTTTACAGTTGGGCGGATAGCGATACTTTAATCACAGGTAATCATATAAATACTCAGCCTAATATTCGCATGAAGGGCTATGATTTAGCTACTAATATGATGACAGCGACAAAGGATATGTCAGCTGGTAAACCTGGTGCTGATTATAACTCTTATTGGTTTTACGCATCACCAATTGTAGCTAATCCAACTTCAGGAACTTGGTTAATTCCAACAAGTTTTGCAAGTAGTGATGATGGTACGTTAAACGGAGAAGCAGCAGTGAGTTATTTTTATATGGATGATAATACATTTGCAACTGCTGATTTTAATATAATGTATGCTGGAGGATGCACTCCAACTAATATTAAACAACAAGCAAATACTACATTTGAAAATATGAATTTTTATCCTAATCCAGCTACATCTAATGGTACAATTGATGTGCAATTAAATGAAACAGCTAAATTAGATATTACAATCCTTAACTCAGTAGGACAAACAGTTTTCTCAACTTCTGTTTCTGGAAACATT
>Ga0209246_10001128_pt1 | contig 10711 bp, 13 predicted proteins | sample LauGreSpBDMM15SN_2_FD_187560 | JGI IMG/M metagenome (GOLD analysis project Ga0209246, IMG submission 187560) | Freshwater lake microbial communities from Lake Michigan, USA - Sp13.BD.MM15.SN (SPAdes) (version 2) | ecosystem: Environmental > Aquatic > Freshwater > Lake | place: Lake Michigan...
GGCATCTTGGAACAGGCAATAGTCTGATGCACCGTAATTCTGTTGGCATTGAGATATGTTCCTTTGGTCAAGTGGTAAAGGGTAAGAACTATGTCAACATTGCAGTACCAGAAGAACAGACAGTAAAGCTCACAAAAGCATTTAGAGGATTTCAGCACTGGCATAAGTATTCAGACAAGCAACTTGTTAGTTTGAAAGCATTGATTCTATTCATAGCCAATAGAGATGACATTGATCCACGCAAGGGGTTGGTTGAACTAATCAAAGAAAAGGGTGCAGATGCATTTGATGTGATGGATGTGGCGATGTGTACAAACAAGCATGGAATGTGGTCACACACCAATGTATTGAAGGGGAAGGTGGATTGTAGTCCACAACAGAATTTGATTGATATGTTACTATCTTTATAAGATGACAGATAACTGGTTTAAAATACAATGTATTTATCCTATTACTTCTTCTTTAAATCAATTTCAAGAAGATGAAGAGGATGAAGAGGATGAAGTCCTTAAGCGTATCCGTATGAAGGATATGGACATCACTGATGGCTATGAGATTGACTTTGCCTACTTGAACTTAGTAATTGACCCTATTGTTAGCATTTTACCTTGTTGTATGCTTCCTAAAAACGCAAAGTATAAAAAATATTATTCTGAGGTTGTTCTTGAATCTGGAAATATTATATTTGCTGTAGGAAAACCAGAAGTTGTAATGAAACAGCTTATGGAATACTTAAATGTATCAATACAGTCAGGTCAATCCTGACAAGAGAACTATGAAAGCATCTAAATCAGTAAATACTAAAAAAAACTTTGGTGTTAGGAAAAAAGGGGTAGCCAAAAAGGCTAAAAACAAGCACGAACGTAAAACTAAGGCTTATATAGGTCAAGGAAAATAATAAATATAGGTTATTAAAGAATTTTAATTACATTTGATTAGTTTTTCTACATTCGTTCATAGGTGTAGGTTTTATGATTCATTTTTATTGGTTTAAAAAAAATCCCTGAACGATTCTTTGTTCAGGGATTTTTGATTGTATTGTATTAATAAGTCATTAATTCATTTAAAAAAGTAAATACATTTTCTTCTGGTTTCTTTAAATTTTCTTTTAGTACCATATTAATTGCCTTAACTTTTTGATTTATCTTAGTTGTCTTTAAATTTTCTAATTTGATTTCTTTTGAGGTAACAAATTTACCATCTTTAGATAAGAAGAAAAATTCTCCATCTGAACATGAATCTGGCATATGTTCAAATTTTATATCATTAATAGACAGATAGTTCATCATATCAATATAATCAAATATTTCTCCTTTAATACCATATCTAATTTGTTCTCTAATAAAATACAAAAATTCTGTCATAGAACTTGTTCTATTACCATCAACATTTTTTAAAAACTTAGATGTGTGTCTTTGTTTGCCTACTTTATATTGATAAATATAAAATCCTTGTCCTGATTTACTAATTTCAAGAGTATATCTTATTAATTCATTCTTTTTATTAATGAACCAAGTAGAAGAACATATTATATTATTTTTAGCAAATTCATTAGCATGCGATCCTGTTACTAATTGTACAGCTAAATCAACTCTTGTATTAAAATATTCAAGTTCTACATAAGAGTCTATTTTGCTATGAAAATACGATTTGCTTTTATTTTTACAATTTAAACTATAATTTATATTATCAAGATAATGAGCAGAAAAAGCATAATTTTGATTGTTTCTTTCTCTATGCAAATCATTTTGGTCTTTAAATCTTTTATTTAAGCTTTCCCAATTAAATTTACAATATGGACTTTTTAAATTATTTCCTTCTAAAAACTTTTTAAGAACAATGTCTTGAGTATAAAACATATAATTAATTGACAATGGATTAGCATTACTATCATAAGTAATTGCATCATTTTCTAATCCAGACTCAAGAACAATTCTATTAGCTAAATCATATTTTTCGTTTAAGAAAGGATATAAATTATATAACATTTCTCTTTTTTCATCTGTTGTTGCAGGTATAAATTTTGTTACGATTTCATTTTTCATTTTAGTTAGTTTAGGGGTTTTTAAATTGAGTATTGCAATCAGAGCAATTTGAGTTATTACAACAAGTGCCTGTTTCTTTTACATTACATTCTATTATATTTTGGTAATTATAATAAAGGTAATCTTGATAATCACTATCATATTGTTCTTCTTGCATGTTTTCTTCAATCCATCTTTTAATTAATGAGCACATAGTTCTACGTTTTTATTGTTAATAAATCTATTTCTTTGGTTTTTAAATTGATGATTAAATATAAGTATCTCTTTTAGTTTAATTTTTACATCATGCCCTAAAGAAGCAAATATATCTGTACATAAATCTTCCATTTCTTTACAAAACTTTTTATCTACATCAATTTGATTTTGAACAAATTTTGTACTATAAGATATGGTAGAATGATCTCTATTAAACGCCTCACCTAAATCTTTTAATGTCATATTATTAGATTTTTTAATTGGTATAGATTCAGGGATTCCTGATGGTCTATTAGGAGAAAGTAACAAATAAGATAAGTATATTATTTTTTGTCTTATAATTACATTGCATCTTTTACGTGTGGTGCTAATTAGCTTTTCCCATATCATAGAATATTCTGATTCATTATATCCTTTAAGAACAGTCTTTTTAATTAATTCAAAGTTTATTGTATATTGAGTTGTCAGTCCTGCATATACATATGGGTGTACTTGTTTCATATTTCTTCTATTGTTCGTTTGTTTGTGTAGCTTTTACACGTTTCATTAATAGGACACAATAAACACCTGTCATGCCTTGGTATTTCAATCCATCCATTCTCATCAAAATATTTAATCTTCTCTACTGCTGAACGTATGCTTTCATGCATAGTGGCTTTATCTAAGGCATCTACACGCTTCTTAAATATCTTGTGGTTCATAGAAGGAGTGTAATCAAATACCATATAAAAGAATGGTAACTCCTTTCCATATTTACGAAGATAAAGCTCATTATAGACAAATGCTTGAAGGTGGTTGATGTTATATGGAAATGCCCATGAATAGTCGCCAAATGTAGAAAACAAGTTGCCTGTAAGCTTTAAATCCACAATAGCTTCAGGATGAAATGTAGTGTCGTTTTCTTTAAATGAACCCACAAAGTCAAGTGTACCAAATAACACTACTTCATCAGAATAGTCTATCTCTATGTATTTCTGTGATTCAGCAATAACTATCTCATGGTCTTTGGCTATCTCTTTAAAGTTATCTGCTTGTTTAAAGATACGTTCATAGTCAGCAGATATATTGCCATTTTTAAGTTTAGGGAAATCTATCTCTCTGTTTAAATCAAGAGCAGCGTTCTCAAATACAAGCCCCTTCATCATAGCTGCCGTTGGCAATGATGTGTACTTGCTGTCAGAAAAGCATGTTTCTTTAATCTGTGCTGGGCATAAATCAGGATTAGACATATCAAAGTTGTTAAGTAGCTTAATAACAGTTTGATTAAGTCTTATTTTAAATTTACTTCCTTGAAAACTCCCTGTGTCTGGTTTCTGTGGTTCTAGTGATTCTGTTGTCATATACTAGCTTGTTTTAGTGTTTGTTTATTAAAAAGACAATCAAATAATAATATATTGTATCTATACATAAAAGTTTTTATTTCATCAGATGAAAGATAATTAAGCATATTTAATGTCAACTCACATATTTTAGAAATATCTTTACAATCATCTATTGCGGCAATAAGTAAATCTATATTGTCATCACATTGATGGTTTATAATGGCTTTAAGCTGTAGCTTATATATTCTTTTAAATTCTCCCCACCCTATATACTTGCAATTTAGCATCCTAGAAATTTTGACAGCATTTTTTTCTCCTACCTGATCGTCATCATAAAATATAATTATGTTTTCACTTTTAATCATTCCTTCTGCAAGAAGATTATTAATGTATTCATAATTAATATTTGAAGATTCGGAACCCACACATGTACTAAATGCAAGTTTATCAAAATAAGAGTTTAAGACAATAGCATCTTTTTGACCACCAGTAATGATTAGAATCTTATCTCTCATATTTTTATCTTTGAGATAGTCTTCTAGCATATCCTGAAGAAAGAATTCATTTCCTGGAATGTTACCAAAATGCTTCATCTTCTTTTCAAATGGTCTATAAAACCTTTTTTTGTCATTGTTGTAGTTATACATAAATATAGGTGACTGTTCTGTAGATTCTATATTTATATTATAACCTTTTCTAGAAGTGAATTTAACACTTTGTATAAACCTTAACTTATTGAGATTCAAAAGCGTTTCTAAGAAAACATATTTACCAAACCATATGTAACTTATAAAGAAGTTTATAATGCTACTTTTCTCATATTGAATGTTATCGTAAAAGTTAACATCAAATACAATTGGTTCATTTTCTTCTAAAACAGGTTCTTCTTTCTTATCTTTTATAAATAGTCCAGCTCCAGATTTACGTTGATATTTATAACTTTTCTCTATTCCAAAGTCATTTTTTATAATATCAATAGCTTCTGAAAACTCTACATTATACAACCTTTTAACAAAGTCAAAGCAATCACCATTGTTTTCATTCCCTTCTCCAAAATCTTTATAATACATTTTTCCTGACTTATTTCGATAGACGTTAAATGAAGGATGCCTCTCCTCACGAAGAGGAGAGGTCATCGCAACACCCAACTTGAAACCACTACCAATATAATGTCTAAAAATATCGTATTCTGAAATCTGAGAAAGGATTAACTCTTTTCCATTCATATCAGTTTAGTTTAATTAGATTTTATTTGTTAAATCAATTTTTGGCTTATTGTTTTCTACTTTATATTTATAGAAATTACCATTATCATAATGCATAGCATGATTAGATTCAATCATTGTAATAAGACCTTTACCTGTACAACCATTTGATATTGTAAATAAGAATGCGTTTTCATCATATTCATTTATTCTATCATCGCCATCACTTAAAATAATAGATGGTCTGCCAGTAGTCTTTATTTGTTTAATACAATTGTCTATACAAGTACCTCCATTTGCATCAATTTCACTCATAATATCATTGATTTTATATACATTTCCTTCAAATCCATATACATCACCAATAAGGTTCATTTTGTTCATTTTGAATGCAAGGATTTTTGCAAGTATGATTCTTTTAATTGACTCTTCGCCATAGAGTACATCTGCATCCATAGAGCCAGAGCAATCTACATAAATATCATACTTCATGCTGTATCTTGAATTAACAACAGACATATCATCATATAAAGCTTCGTTGCTTAGTAGATGAAAGTCTGCAAAGTCTTCTATCTCTTCTGACTCAAATAAAGACTCTTCTAGAGTAGAACGATGACCTCTAAAGCAACTGTTAAAGCTTTTAATAGATGACTTAATAAACTTTTCAATGTCGTGTTTATTAATCTTTACACCTTGCAATTGCTCACAAAGTTGTTTAACATCCTTTAAATCAGTGTCATTTGCCTTAGATGGATCTATTCCTAATGAAGACATCATGTTTTCCATGTTTTTTATTTCTTCAAGAGAATTATCCATTGCCTGTTGTTGATTTGATCCAATACAATCTTTTAATGCCTGTGGCATTTCAGGTTGGCCTTCCCCTCCTGAATTACCAAGTTCATCTTTCCATTCAGGTGGCACTCCTGTACTTTCAGTTACTTGTTTGATATATTCATAAATAGATTTTATAGCTGATTTATAAAAATTGTTTGCTAAAATGGTGCTATTTATTTTAGAACCATTGCTAATCATTTTCATCATATAATTATCCATATTAGAAAGAAGTTTAAACCACCATGCTTCGCCTTCTTTTACATCAAATTCTATATTCTTATTATAAAAGTTTTTATAGAAATCAATTTTCATCATATTAATTTCATCTTCTGAAATATTGTCTGATATAGTAAGAAATCCTGCTGCTGATTTATATCTCATATCATTTAGGTTTTCATTAGTTCCTCCTGAATTAATAAAAGTTTCTGCATAACCCGTGTCTTTTCTAATAAGATCAGTGTATTCATATATTGTATCTATAAATAGACACATTTTTTCTTTTATATTTAATTCGGGTTCTCCTGGTTGTGATGAATAGCCCGCTGGATTCATAGATGGGAATCCTTTTGTATTAGCAAATGCTTGAAAACTTGGCTTATCTTCACTACCACCATCAACCATGTTACTTGGAAGATGTGATTGTGAATTTGTGTTCATTAAAGAATAAACAACATTATCTGTATCTGTATTATTTCCTGATTTGCTGTTTTTAAATTCTGAAATTGTTTCAAATATCTGTCTAAAATCTTTATCAAGTAAATCAGTTTCTTCCCAATAAGATATATCTGGATTTATAATTGATTTTGTCTCTTTTGTATTGTATTTAAAGAATTTATTAGAATAGCCTATACCATAGCTACCATAATAATTACCATAAAGAGATGTATTTCCATATGTATTTTTTGTGTTTAAAGATGTACTGTCTAAGTCATCTTCCCAATAATTAAAATATCCTTGGCTCATATTAGTTTTTATTAATATTAATTAAAAGGAGAGGACAGTTTGTCCTCCCCTTATTTTTATTTAAAATGGTAATGAATCTTCTTCAACTGGTTCATTTGCATTAACAGCAGTAGAAGCTTTTGGTGCTTTTGCTACTTTTGGTGTTACAACAGTAGTAACTTGATTTCTTTCAAGTATAATTTTACATACTTTACTTGCAGAAACTTCTTTCTTAAGCATATTCTTTAAGTCAGCTAAGTCATCAGCAAGGTCATCTTGCTTACTTAACTTTTTGAATTCTTTCTCAAGGTCATGTAAGAACATACCCATCTGATCTACATCTGTTACAGATTTAATCTGAGAAATCTTTGTCTTTACAGCAGTGATACGCTTATCCTCTATCTGTGAGCCTAAATTAGCCGCTTTGCCGGGTGCTATAAGGTCACAAGCCTTTATGATAGCTTCTGTGTCAGAACACTCCCAGATGATCTTAATAGCGTTTACAATCAAAGGTATTTGATAGATAGTACGATCAGATACATCGTTATGAATATAACTCACAAATTGACGCATTTTAGTCTGATTTATTTTGCTTTGTGTAATTTCTTCGTATGTAGGAATATTTATTGCAAATTCTATATTCTCTCCAGCCCATGAATTAAACATTACATCTATCTGAACTCTTTCTACACGATATTTAATCATAAATCTATCCCAAAATGGAGCATCTGCTTGGTCTTTGTTGATTTCATTGCATGACCCTGCAAATAGCTTCCACTTACACTCTCTTACCTCATTGCCTAGAAATAATGCTTTCTCACGCATTACAGATAAAAGTGTATTTCTTACACCTGAAGAACCCTTATCTACCTCGTTAATAAGCACATATTCAGCATCTGCAATAGGTGCTTCTACTACGTAACGCTTATCTTCTAAGAGAGATTTCATATCAGGGCGACCTTTTATCTCAGAGTTTTTAGTTGCCTCATCAAGCTCAATTATAAATGTTTTGCCTTTAACATCTTCTTTTGTTCCGTTATACATAGCTGCTGCATAGTCCATTAGAACTGCTGTTTTAGCTACGCCTGGAGGGCCTACAAATAAAATAGGCAGTTTTGTTGCTTCGCCTAATGCAATAATTCTAAACATTTCTTCTTTTCCGTAAAGGTTGGTTTTGATTTTTCTTTGATTCATTAGTTTTGGTTTTAATTGGTTTTGGTTTAATATGTTACATATAAGAAAAGCCTGTACACTTACAAGCCTTTCTATATGTAAAAAAGAATTGTATTAAAATGGCAAATCAGAATCTTTACCTAAAATTGTTGGATTAGGTGTACTAACTGTAGCTTTAGGTGTTTCTTCTGGATCTCTTACTTCATGACCCATTTCACGCAATGCATTAACACGATCCATATCTTTCTTGTTCAATGGCTTAATACATTTGTTGATATCTACCTTAAAAGCAGTATCTCCTTCTGAAGTAACATACCATAGTTTAGGATAACGAACAAGTAAGTTTTCTCCGTCTTTGCTATTATAAAGACCCATCTCATAGCGTACGGCTGCCTTTACACGTTTACCTACAAACTTCTTTAGCTGTGTTACTAAATCTTTTTCATCTTGACAAGGCTGAATTACATAATGGAAAGCTCTTTCAAAGAACTCAATTAGTCTAGACTTATCAATTTGGGAGTTTTCTCCTGAAATCCTGTAGCCTTCTTTAATGTTTCGGTGTAGTGTATCTTTCATTACTTCAATTACTAAACGAAGATTTTTAGATTTATCTTCTGTAATAGTAATATCTATAATAGATAATACATTTTCTCCCATAGGAATTTTGACTCTAGAGTCCACTCCTGATCTTTCCTTGTTTTCTTCGGAAAGCTTTTTGATCTCATTTGCGTTAAATAGCATGTTTGTTTGTTTTTGAGGGTTAATAATTGTTTGATTTATTATTCGGAAATTCTTAATAGGTACATCATATAACGGCACTCCCCTTGCTTTGTATTTTAAAGGATAATTGCTTATCTCTAGAGCCGTCAACTCATATGTATAAGGAAACGTTTGCTTTCCATCTACATTTTTGTACAATACTGTCATATGGACTATATCGCTTTGTTGCATATTTAATATGCTTACACCTACGCTTCTAGTCTTCCATATGGGTTCTTTTATCTCTAGATTATGAATCATTAGATTGTTTCTATTTTCTCTAATTTTTCAACTATCTCTTCTTTTACTACCCCATCATATTGATGAGCTAAAGTAAGGATATTTGCCATATCATTGTACATACTTCGTGGTAACATACCAGCAGGTGATTTAGCAGGAAATACTCCATTTGTTTGTGTTATAAACTGATAAGACGCATTAGTCTCATCTATCATAGTAACACTTGCCCACAATACAATGTCAAACTCTTTCTCTACTATACCTTCCCATTCTTTGCCCTTTACCTTAAGGCGTTTAACGGTACCTGTATCTCCTTCAAGAGTTTCATCGTGTCCTGTGACAATGACATCTATGTTGTTATCATTGTATTCTTTGATGATTTTAAAGAACTCATATATCTTTTCAGAATTCTTTTGCCATATATCAAAGCCAGAATACATTACACGCATCTCATGAACAATAAGGTCTGCAATAGATGAAAAGCTGTCTATGACAAGAGTTTTAAGCTTATCGCTGTTCTTGTACTTGTTAAGCGTTTCAAATACTTCTCTTACTGTCTTGGGCCTTACCTGTATAAAAGAACTAGAGTTCTTAAATGGAAGTGCCTTACGCTCACTATTAATAATTAAAGTTGTTGCCTTGTCTAAGTTCTCGAAAGACGTTGATTTACCACGACCCGATGGGCCAAGTATTAAATAGGTTCTTGCCATTTAGTTTAAATTATTAGGATTGTTAAATAAGTCTTCTATTTGTTTTTTCATATTAGCATCAAATTCAGGATCGCTAAGTATCTTGTTTTCAAGCCTCTTTTGTTCTTCTTTGTCTATGTGTTCAAGTAAGAAAAACTCATTACAATCTTGTTTATTAGCTGCCATAAGCTCATTAACAAGATCTACTAATCTGCCCATCTCTTTTTTGTTATCCCAAAATACACTATATAGCTCTTTAGTCATATTTATTTTATGAGCTATCATAATTGTTTTGATCATTGTAAGTGCAGCTTTATTATCTCTTGCTTCTGTATCATTTTCAGAGTTCTCTAAATGCTTATCTACATAAGATTTATAATGCGTGTATATTGTAAATAAATCACTCACTATTTTGTTTCTTATATTAGGTGTATCAGAGATTACTTTATGAATGATATTCATCTTATCGGCATCTAAAAATTCTTTATTTGCTTTTAAGATAGCCTTTTTAAGCTCTTCTTCCATTTCATCTGAATTTATTTCACCTTCACTAAACTTAACATTTAAATCGTCAACAACACTTTTCATAAAATCCATTTTATCTTGCTGTGACTCTTCATAACCATTAGCATGATTGTTATCTATACGATCATATTCATGAATAGAGCTTTTTTGTTCAATCTTAAAGTCATTTATTAAACCTTGAACATTGGCTAATCCCATGTTCTCAAGACACAATAAAGGATGCTCTATGTATCCAGGTTTAATAGAACCATTTGCAAGTGAATGATTCATTGTCTTTTCAATGTATTCACATATGCCATTACCTGCATCTTCATTTTCTTGTTTTGTACTGTAAATAATAGAGCTAATAGCAACTCCCATTAACTTATCCTGTAAGTTACCTTCTTGGGCAATGACCGCTAAAGCATCCCATAGATGCTCAATTATTGCCTTTTGTGTTTTTAAGCGTTCTTCTGATTCTTGTTTCATCTTTTATTTTTTTTACATAGTTTGAAAACTTATTTTTATTAAAATATATATGACCAAAATGTGGAATTCTAATGTCTTTGCCACCTTCTATGTATCTACACATATTCTTAAATCCATGCATAAGGATTTTATGAGCGTGTTTGTGTGATATTCCATATTTAATAGCAAGAAATTCAGAATAGTCTTTTACTGATTTTTTTGGCATTATTCTATAGGTTGATTATTTCTTTCATTAAACCAGCAGTGTTTAATATTATGATCAAATGAAATCTTATTCATCTCACCATCACGATTAGCAGCTATATCTACAATAA
>Ga0209246_10001130_pt1 | contig 10700 bp, 7 predicted proteins | sample LauGreSpBDMM15SN_2_FD_187560 | JGI IMG/M metagenome (GOLD analysis project Ga0209246, IMG submission 187560) | Freshwater lake microbial communities from Lake Michigan, USA - Sp13.BD.MM15.SN (SPAdes) (version 2) | ecosystem: Environmental > Aquatic > Freshwater > Lake | place: Lake Michigan, USA...
AATTGATTCTTGGAATATTTGGTAACCATCTAATGCCTTATAGGTAGATGATTTAACGTGTGAGCCAGTTATAAATGTACTTCCACTTAAAAATTGAAAATAAAAATCTGCTGCAAAATATTTAACATTAGAAGTATTAGCTATTGCTAAATCAGTAAGAGTTGAATTTATAATTCTATTTAAATCAAATATACCTGTACCTGTTGTATTAGGATATTTTATAATAGTATAATCAGGTACTGATGATGAATTAGTTAAACTACCTGTCCAATAATATAATTCACCTACATATTGAAATGAAGATGAGTTAATTACAGGCGTATTCTCTAATATTGAAAATATTATTGGGGATTGTGCCAATGAGCACGATGCCGGAGTTTGAGTTATTGAAAGTGACATTCAGAAATACTTTTATTTTAATAACCTATAATTTTCGAAAAGTATTGAATGGTACTAATCTAAATCATCGATTGCTTTTTGTATTTTAGTTACTACTTGATTTGAAATTTCATCTAAATAATCCTGAACCAAAGAGTCTACAATTGGTGAATTAATTGCTTTTGCAGCAAAATTTATAGAAGCATCATTACCAGTCTTTTGGTCTCTAACTGTTTGTGATACAGTCGGGTCGTTCCACCATTTTCCATATTCTGCGCCTGGCGGAGCATAGTTGATAGTAAATGAAAATGAGCCATCTTTCTTTTCCTCTAATACATCGGCAGGTTTATTTGCTCTTGCTAATGCTCTTTTAAGGTTACCAGGTTTTTTACCATTAGAACCTTTTCTGCTTTGTGGTGCTTTGTTAACTACTAAAGCACTAACCTGTTTAGCTATATCTTTTAAAGTAGGCATTTTAAGAATTGTTTATAATAAACCATCCTACAGTATCCGCATCTCCATTACCATTAGAGGTAATTGTAAATGTTCCTGCTCCTTTTGAACTAACTGCAACCATATGTGCGTTAGTTAGGGTTTGTTTAGTTAACATTATAACACTACTTGCAGTTACTAATGAGTTTGATACAGTTACAGTACCTGGATTTCCACCATCTAATACTGCCGTTCCTGCTTGCTGATTACTACCAACTGGCAATTGTAATTGGAATGTTGATGCTACTTTTACATTACCATTAAATGTTGAAGTATCTGCATCCGAAGTAAAGGTACGAACACCAGCTGTATTTCTTATTTTAATTGTTGCATCATTTGAACCTGTATATCTTGCGTTTAATTTAAGTTCGGTAAAGGTACTATCTTTATTTGTATTCAATATAAATTGAGTACCTGTCAAAGCATCAGCTGATGATAATTGATTAAATCCAAATTCAGTTGCACTAAGGTTTTCTAATTCTATTGAGGTGGAAAGTATTCCTCCACCAAATCTACTACCTGTAAAACTTAATGAAGTTTGAATTCTTTGAATCGTTGTATCTAAAGTATTAAATCTATTGAATTCACCACCACTACTACTTACTATTAAGCTACCTGTTATTATTTGGTTTCCTATTACTTGCAATTCAACATTAGCAGAAGATGAAAGTATTAAACTTCCAGTTATTGTTTGATTACCATTAAATGAGTTCGAACCGGTTGTTGCAAAACTACCTGTATTAACTGCGGTAATCGTACTTCCATTAAGTGTTAAACTACCTGTTAGGGATGTACTTCCACTTACGTTTAAACTACCTTCTACATATGTGTTAGAACCACTATCGATTAGGAAACCAGTCTTTCTATTTGCAGTAGCATTAGCTGTACCTGTACCTACTGCAAATATAGTTTCTGCTGTTCTTGCTTTATTTCCTGATTGGTCATTATATCTACCAACGAATGCACTACCAAAATCATTATTAGGAACATTTACAGTTGTAAATCTACTATTAGAACCCGTCACACTTAATCCAGCTCCTAATATAGAAGTTGCAAAAAGTGAACCACTATCTCCATTAAGAACTAAACTTGCTGAGTTAAACCCAATCATTAAGGAGTTACCTAATCTTCTAGTCTCACCTGTCATACTGGCATTACTGCCTGAAAATACTATATTATTTGTACCCATAAACTGGCAACTATTAACAGTAACTAAACTACTTGTAATATCAACAGTTGTAGGGAAGTATAAGTTGTTTATAGTTGTTCCACCATAACTTATATTACCACCATAGTTTATAGATGAACTATGAAGATTCAAATCAACCACACCAGCACCTGTTGATGTACTATAAGTAACCGATGCAGATAGTGGTGTTTTATATGCCTGTAATCTTACAAAAACATTACCTACGTTATTTGACATAGTAAATCCAGATACCATTTTCTCAGCATTAGTTGCTGCTGCACTACCTATTCCAAATGCAGTTGTATTATTGAATAAGTTATTACTAATAGTATATGCAGATGAACTAACAGGTCCTCTCATTATCATACCTGCAGTTCCGCCAAAATAGTTATTACTCATTGCAGGTGAGAATCCCATACTACCACTTATTTGTGGTACTGCTGATGCATTCATAGCAATATTACTACTACCACCTATGTATCTCTTAAATCCTGTTGTTATTGCTGTTGGGTTTGTAAATATGTTATTACTACCACTTATAATTGTATCTGCTGTATTGTCGTTGTTCTTAAAAATTAAGTTTACACTATTTGTAAAAGAAGATGATAAATGTGCAGATGCTGATGTAAATGATTTTGCTACTAACATTAAACTACCTGATGTAGGTACTAATGTTGATGCGTTACCACCTGCATCTTGGAATGTTTCATTACCTATAAATGTATTTGAGCCTGTTGTAGCGAATGAGCCTGTATTAATAGTACTTCCAAATGATGATGTTGCTACTTGAGTATTTTGTCCTAATGAATTACCAACCCATGCATATCCTTGTTGTAAAGATGCAGTAAATGATGCAGACGGTATATTAAACGATGCAGTATTCATCGTTACAATAGTACTATTAGAATCAGTTATTTGAAGTAGATTATTTGTATTAGTTAAATTAATATATGGGTTATTAGGTGCAGTTGTATCTCTTAAAGCAATTGCCGGGTCAGGCCCTTCTATTTGAATACCTCTATTTGCAGTATCATTATTTATTTTTACATCACCACCAGCTAAATTTATATTAAAATCATTTGCTTGTAATGTAATATCATTAAGGCTATTATCACCTATTTTCAAATATGGATTAAATCCACCCAAAACAAAAAATTGAATTTGAGTACTTGATGTTACGGATAAACTACCTGTTATAGTTTGATTACCTATAAATGTATTACTACCTGTTGTAGCAAATGAACCTGTATTTATTGTACTTCCACTAACATCAGGAATGTTTACATTGAATGTAGTAGCATCTCCTTTTGTGAATGTTAAGTTTCTTGTACCATTATTAAATGAAGCAGTAATTAAAGAACTGGCAGTAATTGCAGATGTTACATATGATGAAGTAGCTGCGTTTAATGCATTGATTGATATATTAGCACTTTGAGTAAATGTATTTATATTAGCTACCGAAGTATATAAACTTGCAGTTGCAGATTCTAAACTACTTACTCTACTATCATTACTTTGTGTATATGAATTAAATGAAGAAGTTATTACAAAACTACCTGTTTCAGATTCAGTAATCCAACTACCACTTACACTTTCAATTGAAGTTAATCTTTGATTTGCTGATTGTGTAAATGTATTGATATTACTTACAGACGTATTCAAACTTGCAGTAGTACTATTCAAATTACTTATTGATACCAATGCAGATGCTGAAAAAGTATTTAAGTTGTTAATTGATGTTACTAAACTTGCAGTCGATTGCGAAGCAGTGAATGTATTTAAAGCACTTACCGAAGTATTCAAACTTGCAGTAGTAGAGTTTATATTAGTAATAGATACATTAACACTCGCTGAATTAGATTCTAATGAACTAACTCTTTGATTATTAGATTGCGTATATGTGTTAAATGAAGCAGTTGTTACTAATCCACTAATATCAACCGATGAAGTTAATACTGGCGTACCATTTACAGTCAAACTACCTTGTACCTTTACACTACCGCTTAGAGTTTGTACATCCGTTAACTCATCACCAAATTGATTACTACCTGAAGAATATATTATAGATGAGCTTTCGAATATTGTTTGTAAATAAGTAAATGATGCAGAAAATGCAGATATGTTACCTGTAATAGTTTGATTACCAATAAAGTTGTTACTGCCTGTTGTTGCGTATGAACCAGTCTTAGCTTGTAAACTATCTATCTCATCTGATAATAATATATTTACAGCCGCTTGCGATTGTGTAAATGTATTTAAATTACTTACAGAAGTATTTACTGATGCTGAATTTGTATTTAAAGCATTTATAGATACCTTTGCACTTGCACTAAATGTATTTAATTCAGTTATAGAAGTTACTAAACTTGCTGTTGATTGCGAAGCGGTGAATGAATTTAGTGCAGATATAGATGTATTAACACTTGCACTATTTGTTTCCAAAGAACCTAATCTTTGATTTGCAGATGATGTGAATGTATTGTATCCACTATTGATTGTCAATTGTGATGCGGTAAATGCATTCAATGCACTTATATCAGCTGAGCTAGTTAAAAATGATGCAGTTACTGCGTTTATCGAATTAATCGATTGTTGTTGTGCGGCATCTACTGCTGCTACACTTGCACTTATTGCATAAGATGATGTAGCATTAATCAATGAATTTATTTGCGATTGTTGTGCGGCATCTACCGCTGCTACACTTGCACTATTTGCATAAGATGAGGTAGCCGCTTCTAAACTTCCTATTCTCTGATTAGCAGATTGTGTAAATGAGTTTAGATTAGTTATAGAGGTTACAATACTTGCAGTAGATTGAGAAGCAGTGAATGTGTTTAATGCGTTTACAGATGTAAACAAACTTGCAGTTGCAGAATTTATATTACTAATTGATGTATTAACACTTGCACTATTTGTTTCTAAAGATGTTACTCTTTGGTCATTTGATTGTGTATAAGCATTGAATGAAGATGTAGTTACGAAAGTACCTGCACTTCCACTAACATCAGGAATATTTACACTAAATTGTGTATTGTTTCCTTTAGTGAATGTTAAGTTTCTTGTACCATTATCAAATGATGCAGTTACTAATGCTAAACTAGCTGATGTATTTAAAGATGCAGTAGTAGAGTTAATATTTGTAATACTAATTTTAGCAGATGCTGAAAAAGTATTTAATTCAGTTATAGAAGTTACTAAACTTGCTGTTGATTGCGAAGCAGTAAATACATTTAGTGCATCTATACTAACCTGTTGTGATGCAGAATTTGTATTTAAATTACTTACTGATGTATTTAAAGATGCAGTAGTAGAGTTAATATTACTGATTGATACTAATGCCGATGCACTAAACGTATTCAAATTATTTATTGAAGTTACGATTGATGCGGTCGATTGTGAAGCAGTGAATGTGTTTAATGCATCTATACTAACCTGTTGAGATGCAGAACTTGCATTCAAATTAGTTATTGATGTATTAACACTTGCACTATTAGAGTTTAGATTTGCTATGGAGGTAGCAAAGGAGCTCGTAGTTGAGTTTAAATTCGTAATTGATACATTGACACTAGCCGATGTGCTTTCTAAGTTATTTAACCTTATATTCGTTGATTGAGTATAAGAGTTAAAAGAAGAAGTTGTTGCGAAACTACCTGTATCAATTGTGCTTCCACTAACATCAGGTATTACTACACCAAATGTAGATGCATCACCTTTTGTAAATGTTAATGTGTTACCACTAAATGAAGCAGTAATTAAACTACTTGCAGTTACAGATGAACTAACAAATCCTAATGCAGTAATTTGTGAACTACCTGATATTGTTCCACTTGGTATTGGTGTTCCAAATGATGATGTTGCTACTAATGAAGAAACATTACTTCCGTTACCCACCCATGCATATCCTTGTTGTAGAGATGCAGTTAAATTACCAGTTATATTTAAATCAGAATTTATGGTTGTATTATTTAATACTCCACCTAATGTAAAATAATCTTTAGTATTTTGAGCATCAAATATTACATACGAACCACTATTACCTGTATCGTTTACTTTTGTAAACCACACTTTTTGTGTCGCACCACTTCCTCTATACATTCCAAATTGTGCATCACCTCCACTATTTCTTAATGTTATTGTGTCACCATTAAATGCAGCATCACCACCAAAATTAAAATTAATATTATTACCACCCGCATTTAAATTAATTATATCACCATTCAGACCAACTTCAAAAGAAGTAGCACCATCTACAACAGTTAAACTACCTGTTATTGTTTGACTGCCATTGAATTGATTAGACCCGGTTGTTGCAAAACTGCCTGTATTTATTGTGCTACCACTTACATCAGGAATATTTACATTAAATGTTTGATTATTACCTTTTGTAAATGTTAAGTTTCTTGTGCCATTATCAAATGATGCAGTTACTAATGCTAAACTTGCAGATGTAAATAAAGATTGAGTTGCAGAATTTATACTTTGAGTAAAAGCGTTGAATGATGCGGTTGTTACTAAACTACCTGTATTAACAGTAGTAACTAAAGATGATGTAGCGAATGCAGTTGTTTTACCACTTGCATTACCTACATAAAGATATCCTTGTTGTAATGATGCAGTTAGCGAACCTGATAAAAACAAATCACCAGCCGTATTAACTGAAACACCAATATTATTACCTAATCCATCTTGCAATCCAATTAATGTAGCACTTGCTGTATTATTAGTCCCTATATGAATTAAGGATTGGTAGGATTGTGATATATAAAGATTGCTTAAACTTCCCATTATTTTTATTTTATATTTTTATACTGTTGCCCATGTTCTAAATTCTGCATCCGGTCCACTCCATGCTGCCGGAGTTGTTCCCCATATTTTAGGATTAATCCACAAATTACATATTGTGCAATTTTGAATAGCCCCTGGCTGAAGTATTGGAAGATTTACAAAATCCCAATCATCAGATTGAATTGGTTCTACTATTGTATAACATACCAAATTACCATAAGTATTTGATAGACCTGGTGATTTTAATGTATTAAATACTCCACCAACTGGTACATTACTACTATCTAATATTGCTTTATATCTATTTCCTGTTAAACATTCTTCAATTATAAATTGGTCAACGGGTATTAAAAAAAAAAGGCAACGATTTCGGTCGTTGTGAGTTGTTAAAGTAAACTCAGCCTGCCAACCGGCCAAACCATTATCGAATCGTTCGGCGAATGGTGTACAAACAATATCATCGTTTATTTCAAAACCTGCAACCCCCCTCTGCGTATAAGATGTTAAATCATTAATGATTGCTAAAGTGTTAGCCCATGCATCTGTTTTATCATCTACACCATATAAAGGAATTATTTGTTCGTTGTTTGTTGGGTTTGATTCATTATCTTTATTCTTAACTTTATCAGCAACAATCAATTGAACTTTATAATTTGTTACATTAGTTCCAAAATCACTTTCTAATATAAGGATATTACCCATTGGATATGCAGGAAATTGTCTTTCTCCAATATCCCAAGCATCACCAAAGGTAACTACTTCAATAGATGGGTGATTACTCATTATTGTTTTAAAATAATTTATTACATTATAGTAAAGTGAGTAATTGGTACCTGTATTTGTTATTATTGGGTTTGCCATATTAGTTTGGATATAAATCAAATAAGCAACGATTCTTATCGTTGTGTGTTGTTAGTGTAAATGTTACTTCCCATCCTGCTAAGCCTGAATCAAATCTCTCGTGGAAATTTGTGCAACTAATGTTTTCGTTTATTTCGAATCCAGTCAAACCTTTCTGAATGAATGCAGTTATATCATTCATTATACTCATTGTATTTGCCCATATATCCATCATATCATCAGGTCCATAAAATGGAACTGCTTGCTCATTATTTGTTGGATTAGATTCGTTATCTTTATTTTTATATTTGTCAGCAATAAGAATATAAACTTCCCAATCGGTTGTGGTTTCTTTAAATACGGCTTCTTTGATTACTATGTTAGCAATGGGATATGAAGGGAATGCTCTTTCATCAAAATCAGAAAGTTCTTCATTACCTACTCCTGCTATTGAAGGATGTTGTGCGCAATATTCTGCTAATGCATTAACTAAGTTATAGTATAATGAATAGTTTACATTTGTGTTTGAAATTATTGCACCCATATTGTTTACAATTGTATTCCGCCAAAGTATTGATTACTTTGGTCAGCATATATTTGAGTTTGATTACCAACTGATTGTAAATATTGAGGAATGAATTGAGAATAAGAAATCAAATAGTTTTGTAATCTCAACGCATAGTAGTCAGCATTTGCTTGCGCCTTTGCTAATAGGTAATCTATCTCCGATTTAGATGGAGCAACGCCTTGCTCACTTTGTTGCTTCACAGCGCCATTAGATTTGAATTGTACTGAACTAAATGGAATATACTCAACACATGCATACCAAATTAGAGTATTTTTAATTTGTTCATCTAAAAGGTCTTGGTAATATGCGTTTAGTGTTGATACAGTTCCTGCAACAATTTGTGCTTGAAGGTATTCATACAAAACAGTTCCTAATAAATTTTTTAAGTATTTAGTTTGTGCTGTTTTTACAAATGGTAATAAAGCATCTGCATCAATAGCTCCCTGTAAAGGAGTATTCTTAATAATATCGTTTCTGTTAATAAAGAGTGCGTAAGCCATATATGTGTTTATTTAAATTCTTCTTTGAAAAATGCTGATTGTGTTCCAACTGTTCTGATAAAATTAATATCATCAAATTCTTCTTCCATATTAGATTCTTTTGGTGGAATTGCATCTATTGTTGTTTGGTCTTGTCCATCATCCGTAGTTGCCGGATTCTCCATTGATTTATTAGTTTCATCTTCAACTTGTGCAATTGATTTACCACTTTCTTCTGCTGTTTGAGAAAGAATTACTAATGGAGTTAATTGCTCAAAGTATATTTCAGTATCCGGATATCCACTACACTTCAATGCGTAATCTAATGAGTTTAAGATTATATTTTGGAATGGAGATACTGTCATTGTTTGCATAATAGAGAATGCTGTTTTCATCTCTTCTGATTGAGAACTAAAACCATTACTAGCAGTTCTAATACCAAATAATAATGGAGAGGTAACTCTATGAGCAACCAGTATTCTATCTTGCGTATAATCTGCAACGTATTGATATTTTTCATGTAAGTTATCTATTTGTATTACATCGATAGTAGGTTTAGTAGCAGGGTCATCATTGAATGATAACATAAATCTTCCTGCATTATCCGTACCTGTAAACTTAGCCTGAATTAAATCTTCTATTGTTTCTCTTTCTTCAGGTGCAGGAACTCCGTTATTGAAGTTAATCATTACTGCCGGTAAGAAACCATTTGTAATGTTATTTAAATGTAAGTTACTAATCTCACCTTCTGATATTGCGAATTGCATTGCTGCTACCCAATCAGGTAGGGAATAGTAATATAAGCCTGGAAAGTAATTCTTAACATAAAGTATTTCCATTTTATCTTCGGATGTACCAAATGCAGGAATCTTTTTCTTATCTTTTATCTTTCTTTGGTCATTCCAATCTACACAATAGTAATAGTTTTGAACTTTAGAACTACCATATAACTTTTCAGCTCTTAGAGTCTGAACAGGAACGTGATACATCTTTTTAATCTTAGTATGTGTATCATCCCAATATACCTGATATGCAGCATTACCAAATAATTTTAAATCAAATGCTACTCTTTTAGTTTCCTCTTGCGGTATCATCTTCTGAAGTATTTCATTAAATGCTTCATTCTTAGAATATAATCCTTTACCAAATATTAAATCAGCAATACCTTCTATACAGGCATTGTTTGTAGTTGATACACTAAAGGTAGTTGTTACAGCATCAAAGAAATCATCGTGTCCATATACACCAAATGGAATCCAGCTATAACGTGTTTTAGTATCTTCCTGAATAATAGGTAATTGATTATTGTCTACATTGACTACTGCAAAGTTTTGTTGTTGTTTCATATTAAGTCAAAATTATATATTTGTTTTCACTAGCGTGCGAAGTTACTGGCGGTATTTGGTTTTCGTAAACTGATTTATCGGTTGATTGAGATGCGTAGACTTGTATTGAACCATTCCAAATTGGGTCTAAGTTTCCTGAACAATAGAGTGCTGCTCTATATTCACTACCTACAATAGCACCACTTATACTCATACTTGCCGAAATATAACTTTCGTATGGTTGATACGTTGTACCACTTAATGAAGCAGTTAAATTTGCTAATGTGTACATATCTTGCAAACTCATAATAAGTTGCGAAGATGAAGTAGGTTGTACTCTAATGACGTATTCGTTAGATTGAGATATATAATAAGCCAGCATTATCTTGTATTTAGATTATCAGTATCTAATAATAACACTACTTTTCAAATTTATTATCAGACATAAAAAAGCAGACTGACTATTAGCCAATCTGCTTTAAATATTTTAATGCTCTATACTGAATTAAGCTGCTGAGCCAGTAACTACTGTGTAGTTAGCGGTCAATCCACCTAATGCGTTAGTTGTAGAACTTCCAGATAAGAATGCTGCTGGTAATTGTTCCATACCTGTGAAAGTTACTGAATAACCATAAAGGTCACCC
>Ga0209246_10001131_pt1 | contig 10698 bp, 11 predicted proteins | sample LauGreSpBDMM15SN_2_FD_187560 | JGI IMG/M metagenome (GOLD analysis project Ga0209246, IMG submission 187560) | Freshwater lake microbial communities from Lake Michigan, USA - Sp13.BD.MM15.SN (SPAdes) (version 2) | ecosystem: Environmental > Aquatic > Freshwater > Lake | place: Lake Michigan...
TAGAACCTCTGGGGGCAAGGTTGATCCATCATCGAATGCCGATCGCAAGATGAACTTCTCCACTTGCTTACCAGGAATGGGTCTTAAGAATGAAGGATGAATACTACGAACAACCGATACAAACTGCTTATCCAAAAAGGGTGTGCGAGCCTCTAGACCATTTGCACTGATGGAACGGTCGCTGCGTAGAACATCAAATGTATGAATATCGTTTAGAAGACGCTCACACTCAGCCTGGAATGCGTGGTCATTTGGCGCATTGTTAAAATACAAGTAACCACCAAACAACTCATCTGAACCATCGCCATTGAAGACTACCTTACAATCCGATAGTTCTCTGATCTTCTTTGCAACCATATAGTTGCCTGTGCTTGCACGAACTGTTGTAGTATCGTAAGACTCAATAGCCTTTACTACGATGGGAATAGCCTCGAAGAATTCATCTGGGGTCATCTTGATTTCTGTGTGGTCTGAACCAATCCAGTCAGCGACAATCTTGGCATGCTTCAAATCTGAAGAACCCTCGAAACCAATAGAGAATGTCTTTAGAGGAGGTAAATCAAGTTCACGCAAGTTGTTTTGAACTAGGGCTGCTATTAGGCTGCTGTCTAGACCTCCACTTAGTAGACAGGCGATGGGTCTCTCAGTTAGAAGACGCTTCTTAACGGCTTCTTCTAAGGCAAAGCGCAATGCCTCTTTTGCCTGAACAAATCCAATGTCATTCGCATCTGAATAAAGAGGATTTAGCATCCAAGGGACACTGTGATACCGTAGTTCCTGTGTCATTATCATAGTTTTGAGATCATATGTCTGGACTGTTCCAGGTGAAAATGGCGCCACATGTTCGAAATAGGGAACAAGAGCTTTTAGTTCAGATGCAAATACAAAGGTATCGAAGGACGCCTTATACATGGGGACTGGCATATTATTCACTTGTGCGATACTAGTTGACATATTTGGTCTCATACCGACGAAGAGAGGGCGAACACCAAAGGGATCTCTTAGAACAACAAGGCGGTTCAAGTCTGCGTCATATAGAGCAATAGCAAAGACACCGTCAAGAGCACGGGCAAATGTTACAAGGTCATCACGGTGTCTTAGGTAAAGTTCCCCGATACACTCACAGTCGGAACCAGTCTTCTCCATTCCCAGCGACTTCTCAAGGTCCTTGGAATTATAGATTTCTCCATTACAGACCCAAGAAATAGAACCTCTAACGTAAGGTTGCATTCCTGCGTCAGTTAGACCGTTAATAGCAAGGCGAGTAAATCCAAATGTAACGTTATCAGCCATATTTACAATTCGTGTTCCTTCTGGTCCTCTAGCAACTAGTTGCTTTACCCAAGGTGTAGGGTCAGTCGGATCTCTGTTACACCCAATTCTACACCAAATACCACACATCTCCTTAGAGTTCTACGGAATTGTTTAGACTGTATATTTAGAATATTGACGCAGGCTCTATACTGCCTAAGTATTCTATTGTATAATAGATCAATGTCATCGGTATTATATGGAGGAGTTAAATACATCAGGGTAAGGCATGCTATCTTCTGTAAATTATGCAAGGATACTATTGAGAGTAAAGGATATCATGATTTCAAGCATTGCTCCTGTGGTGCCATTGCAATAGACGATGGACGTGTTCTAGGAGATCCGAAGGATGTTGAAACTAGAAATATATATTGCGCAACTGTAAACGGAAAAAAGCTATGGCTTCCTGAAGATGCTTATTTAAATATACATAACAAGTCTAACCAGGATGCCAGAGAAGTCAAAATTCGAGAGAGTGAAGGAAACAGTGACGTTGCTAAAGAAGCTACCGAAGGTGGGGGTTCCAGTTGAATCATATGCATATAGCCAGGTTCAGGATTTCATGACTGACTGGGTAAATGGTGCTGCAGCATCAAGACATGTAATTGACTTTGAATCGCATATAGGAACACTGGTTCTACCTGACAAGGAGGGTCAAGTAAGTTCACTTGATTTGAAGGCAAATAAGCCACCTACTAATAGATGACATCCATATATGGATTTCACCATATATGTTTCAATAACAATGGAAAAGATATATTTGAAGAACAATTTAATACTATAGTAAACTCAGGATTATATGATGCATCAAAAATTATATACTGTTCTGTCTTAGGCCCGGCACATGGATATGTATTTCCTGCTAAATATAAGGTTATATATAGATCTATAGACTCAAAATTATATGAACGCCCTATTTTGGAATTTATGAGAAAGGAATCAGATATTTCACCTGGAAAGTATTGGTATATTCATACAAAGGGCATTGGACATTATAAAAGTCCAACTTATAATACTATTAACGACTGGCGCCTCTATATGGAATATTTTATTATTAAGGGCTGGCGTAGATGTGTCATGGATTTAGATGAATATCATATTGCCGGCGTAAATTATATCACAATACCTTCTTCCCATTTTTCAGGAAATTTCTGGTGGGCTCGAAGTTCATATATTCAAACAAACAACACTGAATTTAATTATAAAGATTATGTTGAACCTGAAATGTGGTTATGCAAAGGGAATTCCCCTGTAGGAATTTCATACCATAATTCTCATGTATATCATTATACACAATCATATAATTCTATAATGTATAAAAACTATCCTCAAATACCATTAATTTTTTCACCTGGGTTTTCAGATACAAATTCTAACACATTTTCTTAGCTGTGTAAAGTTTACACACGTAAAAAAATTTGGTCCAGGCGAGGATTGAACTCGCGACTTTCGCGTGGCATATGTATAGATTACTTTCTATAAGCACGACGCTCTAACCAACTGAGCTACAGGACCATTTTAACACTGGGTGAACCTCGGCTTATTCGCTCCATATGACAGTATGAGCTACTTATTTAAGCCTTCACTTCTTGCCGCCGCACTCATCACCTGGTGAGCGGGGCCGCTCAATTTTTGGACCGACTTAAACTCAGAAAATACTTTATTTATAATATGATACCTTATTATATAAATTTAGATCATCGGATCGACAGAAAAATTTTAGTTGAAAGAGAATTCTCTAGTCTAAACCTTGAATTTATTCGTATTCCCGCAATATTACACACGGATGGTGCAATAGGCTGTCTTAAATCTCATATTAAGGTCTTAGAAACATGCGACCCAGATGCTGAATATCTGTGGGTTTGTGAAGATGACATTGAATTTCTTGTTCCAAGGGATAATATTAATAAGTCAATTGATGATTTTATCAAATCAGATGGAGATATTTTGTGTTTAGCATTTAATAGTAGAAAGCACTCCAAATTTATAAATGGGTTTCTAAGGACAACTGATAATCAGACGACATCTTGTTATATTGTTAAACGTAAATTTAGACATATTCTACTTGATTTCTGGAAGTCTCTTTTGAATTCTATAGAAACTAATATGATACATCCACTTATGGATATATATATAAAATTAGATGTTCACAAGGGTGAAAATGTATTTAATGCAGCAGATCAGGCGTGGAAGATTCTACAAAAGGATTATATATTTTTAATCCCAGAAAATAGAATTGCTAAACAACGCTCTGGGTATAGTGATATTGTTGGAGGCCATGTAAATTATAAGTGTTAAACTTCCTCTACAAAGCAATATAATTCTCCTCTTAAAAATCTGTAATGAAGTTTCACTGGAATATCCTCTTCACCTTCATGTAAATTGCATGAAATAACTAATGTCTTACCTGCCTTAACAAGACTATCTTCTACATCTGGGTCTCTTAAGGTGTAATTGGTCCATGCATCCTTTACTAGCCCTGTAAAATACTTCTCTGAATAGTCTGTTGGGGCTAGAATAATCATCTCATATAAGTACGTGAAATACTTTTATGTGCTGAATAATATTTTAATCACATATAAAGATATATATACATTCTTTAATATATGCTGTATTCATATATACTTGGAAAAGTGTATGAATGGGATACACCTTCTACAAATTCAATTATATTTAATAAAGATAATCTTCTTACTACATCGTGGGGAAATGGTTATTATAAGTGTCTTAAAAATAATATGGTAGAAGCAGTATGGAATGATTACCGTCATATATTGTCATTTACTAATAATTATGAATCATTTACTTTTATCTGTCTAAATAATGATACGAAGGGAAATGGATATATTAAGAATTATTCTCTGACTGATTATCTAAATATAAATAATCATTTTAACTTCCTTGAAGGATATAGTCAGCAAGTTAAGGACCAAACAGATATCTTAATTAATTTAACAACTAAACCAAATATAAATGTCTTAGAGATCGGGTTTAATGCAGGCCATTCAGCAGATACATTTCTAAAGAATAATGCCTCACTTAAATTAACATCATTTGATTTAGGACAATATGCATATAATAAATCAGCTAAAGATTTTATTGATTCGAATTATCCAGAAAGACATACGCTAATATATGGTGATAGTACTGTAACAATACCAGAGTTTATCAATAATAATCCCTATACAAGATTTGATCTCATATTTATTGATGGAGGTCATGAGTATTCTATTGTTAAAGCAGATATGGAAAATTGTATGCGCTTATCTACAAAAGATACTATTGTTATTGTTGATGACACTATATTTACTGAAGAATGGAAAGAGGAGTATACAATTGGTCCTACACAAATATGGAACGAATATTTATTAGAAAATAAGCTAATTGAATTAGGTAGAGTTGAATTTGGAAAGGGAAGAGGAATGGTCTGGGGTAAGTATACTATATGCTGAAAAAATTGATATCATAAAACCAGCTTGGGTTTCTACACAAATGTCCACCTTTCTTAAAATTGCAGATGTCAAACAAGGTCCTTCTGAAATGCCTACCGACCCTCCCATTAACTATAAATTCCCATTGGACCCCTTTCAACAACATGCCATGAAGGCTATTTGTTCAGAGGAGAATGTCTTAGTGACTGCCAAGACAGGTTCTGGTAAGACACTTGTTGGCGAGGTTCAGATTGCCTATTCGCTGAGAAAGGGTAAGCGTGTCTTCTATACAACACCTATTAAGTCTCTGTCAAATCAGAAATTCAATGATCTCAAGAAACAGTTTGGATCTGTTGGTATTATGACTGGTGATATCAAGTTCTGTCCTAACGCAAATGTTGTCATCATGACTACTGAGATCCTGAGGAACCTTCTATTCAAGAAAGATTCCACAACCAAATCTATTGGTCTGACTGCTGAGATTTCATGTGAGGACTTAGATGCAGTTATCTTTGATGAGTGCCACTATATCAATGATAGGGACCGTGGCCATGTCTGGGAGGAGATTATGATTCTCCTGCCTCCCGAAGTTAAGATGGTTATGCTTTCGGCAACCCTGGATCACCCAGAATACTTTGCTGAGTGGCTAGGTGAACTCAAGCAACGCCCTATCAATCTGATTAGCACCGAGTATCGTATTGTTCCTCTGACCCATACGATTTGGTATGGCCAACAGTCTCATGTTTTGATGGATGCTAAAAATAACTATAATGACAAAGTCTATAAGGACTGGCTTGCATGGCGTCTTGACAAGGAGAAGCAGCATGATAAATTCCAGCAGAAGGTGAAGGACGCAAGGGCAGGTGGTCAGGAGGGTCCAATTGAGGGGAAGACTAGACCGACTACCTTCCTTCATCAGATGAATGAGTTAATTGTATCTCTTGAGACAAAGCAACTTCTGCCAGCCCTGTTCTTTGTCCTGTCAAGAAAGGATTGTGAGAAATACGCTCAAAAAGTAGAGAGCACTCTGATTACTTCATCCGAGAAGGCAGATGTGGTTCACATTTGGAATTTCCATTTGAGAAATCATAGAGAGAACCTGGAGAAGCTGCCACAGTATCATAATCTCAGACACCTAGTGGAGAAGGGTCTTGCATACCATCACAGTGGTCTGGTTCCTATGCTCAAGGAAATTATTGAGATCCTGTTCTCCAAGGGGTTTATTAAGGTTCTCTTTGCAACTGAGACATTCGCAGTAGGCATTAATATGCCAACGAAGACCGCGGTCTTTGTGGGTGTTAAGAAATATGATGATCTCTGTCAGGACATGCGGGTTCTAACGACGGCTGAGTACCTTCAGATGGCAGGTCGTGCAGGTCGCCGAGGCCTGGATACTATGGGAACTGTTATTTATCTGCCAGACAGAAATCCAATTGAACCCTCTGAGATGCGAGCGATGATGTGTGGTGGACGAGCTGAGGTGACTTCCAGAATGGAATTTAACTATGACTTTATTCTGAAGACAATCCAATCTGGTAATCGCACATGGCTAGATATCTTGGAGAAGTCATACTGGCGTAGACAGCGTCAGGTTCTTATTGATGAGACAAGGGCTGAGCAAGTGAAACTAAATGCAAAACTAGAGGCAAATAAAATTCACGATGACGAACTTGAAGTGATCGAACAGCGAGTGAAACTAGAAGAGGAAATTATGACACTTACTAATTCAAAGAAAAAGAAGGCAGAGCTTCAGCTTCTCAGATGGAAGGATGAATACAAGGGGTCCAAGTGGGATAATGCACTTCAGAAATATCATGAGAATATTAGAACTAAGAAGTTCTTTAACAAAACCCATTACGACATTGAAATCCTTTCAGATACTTCTTCAGATGTCGAGCGTAAGATTAAAGTGCTAGAGCAGTTAGGATTTCTGAAGCCGTTGGATGACCCCAAGGCTCATACGAAGGATTCCCTTACTACAGTTGGCGTCTTGGCAACTGAACTAAATGAGTGTGATTCACTTCTGATTTCTCAGTTCTACTTGACACCCAGGGCAAAGGAACTTTCCCCTCATGAGTTGCTAGCAGTCCTCTCAGGGTGCATCATGGATGGAAAGCTTGATAATGAGCAGCCGCTTTCTGAGATTAAAATTCCTCCGATTGTTAAGGAGAGCCTTTATGATATGGATGATCTTTGGAATAAAATAAGAAACATGGAAATTGACCAGAAGTCGGCACAATCTAAGTGGAAGATGAGTACCGCTTGGATTGGTCCGATGTGGGATTGGATGAATGGTGATGCGGTTGCAACTATCTGTCAGAACTATGGGCTCTATGAGGGTAATCTAATTCGCTCAGTTCTAAAGCTCCAGAATATGCTGGATGAGTGGAGGTCCATGGCGGCTTTCTGTGAACACACTGATATAATGGATAAGTTTAGAGATGCTCACAATTTGCTAATAAGAGAGGCAGTTATCCAGGATAGCCTCTATCTTCATATGTAAGAATGAATTCCAAAGATAATCTTATCCCTCCACTGGGCCTTCTCGTAATTCACGTGATATGTTAGTTTTACCTTTTCTTTTAGTACTATTGGAACTCGTGTGCCATCCTTTGTCTCCACACAGCCTTCGCTAATAGTAGTCTTGATACGAACAATTCTGTTCCATTCTTTTACCCAAAGTTTTACATATTGTTTCTCATCATTGATTTCAATAACGAGAGGTTCCAGAATGGGTTGCTTCGCTTTTGCTAGAGTAGTAATGAAGAATTCGTCTCTGTCAAACGCCTTTGAATTCTTCTGGAGTAAGTTTAATTGTCTGCAGAGCATCTTAGGGTTCTGAGTTATCTTATTCTCACTGTTCTTGAATATAGACAGGAGACATCTCTGGTTATAAAGATCTGCATACCTACGAAGTGGTGATGAGGCATGCGCATAGTCATCTGTATCAAGGCCCCAATGTCTACCCTTAACATCAGGTGGAACATAAGATGCTGCAGAGAATGCCATTTTTTCTAGGGCAGGATCAATAGCACTTAACTCCGCAAACTTTTCCATGTCAGGTTCAGAATGATGTCTGAGAATTCCTAGGCCCGCAGACTTTAGAAGTTTACCTGCCTCAGCATTATAGTATACCATGAGTGTCTCAACCCATTCCTCGCTTGTTACTCTAGGTTTTTTCGCAATATCATTTACGATTTGCTTTAAGACAAGAAATTCTGGAGAAAACTCCGCTTGAGCTTGACTGTAGGTATAAGCCTTATCTACAGTAATCTTTGAACATGACCACTTGGTACTTTCAATTCCATATGTAGGAGACCATACAAGGGAAAGTGAAATTGTATTTCTGTAAAATCCTTTGAGAAGTGAAAGGTCTTTTGTGCTAATGGAAGGTGGAAGCATATGTTTGGGTTCCTTTCCTTCAGGATATAATGACTGTCCAACTTTCTTTGCATAAATATCTAGTTGAGAACCTTCTTCAATTGCAGTTGCTACATCCGTGATACTAATTGTAAGTATCCACTTATTATCTGAAAGTCTATTGATTGTAATAACATCATCTACATCTTGGCAACCAGGTGGGTCAATATTAAATGTATATCCCTCAATAAATGGACGCCTCTCCACTTGCTCAATATAACGAGGGGAAATGTCTGCCCTCTTTGGTAAAGGCCAGGGAGAGTAGCGTAGCAAGAGCATTTCCTTCTCAACGTCAAGATCTCCACAAGGTCCAAGAATTCTTTGCAAGGAGGCTCTAGGAAATTTTGCACCCTTATCCCATGCCTCAAACATTACAAGAGCAATTACATTTGTGTTATATCCCTTTTCTCCACAACCTGCAATCATAAGAGGATATGCCTTATTAATTGGTTCAAAGAGGTAGATGGGTTTTCCTTTTGATGTCATGCCATAACGAACCTTGCTTTGAAGATGAAGAATACCTACAATATGGGGATGCTCAGTTCTCTTAAGAAATGTTCCACATTCCATTACCTTATCTCCAGGCAGACCAGGGATGATAGACTGAACCCCCTCAATTATCTTAACGCATTCACCGTCTTCATTAATAATATTGAAATGAAGATAATCTTTTGTCTCGAGTGACATTGAAGTGTTTAATATAATGATTATATGAAATACTTCAATTTTTAGCGTTTATCTAAAGCATGTCTTACAATTCTAAACATATGGATGCAGATATTTACGCTCTAGTTGCAAAGTATGGTTTTAAAAATTTACACATACGTCTCGAGGAAATTATGCGAGACGAGTATGCTTACTTTCAGACGAAGTTTCAGGCTCCTGTAGTTATTTCTAATACAATTGTAGTAAAGGAAGTTGTTCAGGAACCTCCAGTTCAGAAGAAACAAAGAAAGACAAAGGTAAAAAAGATTATACCTATTCCAGTTGAAGTAGAGGAACAATCTGAAGACGTTCAGTTGAGTCTGGAAAACACTGAGTTGAAGGATGTAATTGTTACTGTATCTGAAAAGACAAATCATTTCCGCGATCCCAAAGAGATGAAGGAGTTCCAGAAGAATGCTGTAGAGGCAAAACGTAAGGAGAATGAGGCAGCTGGTCTAAGTCCATCTGATTTTCTGACAAAGGAAAATCTTAGGCTATGGATTGAACAGGAGGGTAAGACATATGCTTGGGTTGCCAGGGAGAAAGCTGGTTGTCCTGAGACACAGGTAGCTGCACAGGCTCAGATGATGGGTTTGAAGAGCAGAATTTCTAAGAAGCTTGGTCGTGTAATGACTGGACGTTAAATTGTGCTATCGAAAAACTCTGCGAATATCAGTGGTTTATATATACCATATGCGTGACGAATATCAAGTGTCTTAAGAAGAAATATATCAACTCCACAAAAACATCCCTTTTCTTCCAGTTGCCTTGTAAAATGCTTAATACCCTTATTACTTAGAATATATCCCATTGCACCTTGACCAATATAGTCAGGTGGATCCATTTTGTAAATAAATCTTGTACCGAAACTACTTATTATTTCTCTATCGCCAGGGTCTCCGCTAGATATCCATAATATATGCCAGTCGGGATCATACTGTTCAATTATCTTTAATGCTGTATTTATATTTTGATTTAAGTTTGGATAGAATATCATGTCATCCTCTAAAATCAATAATGGACCAAGGCCTATATTTTTTTTCCATATTGAAATATGACTTAACGCACATGCCATTACATTATTTCTCATTTGTTCAATTTCACTTATTGTTTGATTTTTATTGCGTGCTATTACTTCACGTTTTTCGTTTATAATCCCAGAAAATAATTGCCGTTCTTCATCATTAAAAATATACGTAGAGCCGTTTACAGCATTAAAAATATTAAAATTAATACCATGTAAATACATCTGAATAATAATACTATATTTTCTCATATAAGACCTATCTAAATTAATTACAAATACCTTCACTAATTGTTCCTCATTATATCTATATATCATTATATAAACTAATATAAATGATAATGTTGTAAATAAGAGTATCTGTCTTATATGCATCTAATACATATTATATTTAAATTTGTCAATATAATTCTCATGAGAAGAACCCGATTATTCCTCCGTATTCCAATATAAAGTCTTTAACAATATTATCTAATTTATCATTAATGAATATAATTTTTTTACCATCTTCAGCTACACTTATATCATCTAGCCACGTAACTGCAACATCTAACTCTCCACGCATTTCCTTGTATACATCCATTCTATTATATTGGTCAATAATTACAAGACAATTATATTTATCTGTATCGTACCATTCAAGAATAGTTTCCTCTTGCTCTTCATATGTATTTGCAATATAGTATTCACCAATATATAAGACCATATACTATATGTTCTTGTATATTGTATTTCATTTTTTATAGTTCTCAATTCTTTTTCTTAGTACCCTTCTTAGGTTTCACTTCATCTACTTCACTAATCAAG
>Ga0209246_10001138_pt1 | contig 10665 bp, 16 predicted proteins | sample LauGreSpBDMM15SN_2_FD_187560 | JGI IMG/M metagenome (GOLD analysis project Ga0209246, IMG submission 187560) | Freshwater lake microbial communities from Lake Michigan, USA - Sp13.BD.MM15.SN (SPAdes) (version 2) | ecosystem: Environmental > Aquatic > Freshwater > Lake | place: Lake Michigan...
TGGTGCTGCTGCGGGCGCAGCACTTGGCGGCGGTCTTGAGGAAGCTACAGGCGGCGGTACGTCAGGCGCTGTAAGAGATGCTGCCAATACTTCCGCTGCTGCTAATGACCGTGCTTTGGCGTTGCAACAGCGTATGTACGAGGAAGGTGTTGCTAGACAACAACCAATGTTGGCAGCAGGCAACAACGCATTAGCGCAGATGCAAAGTGGCGCTTTTGCACAACCCGCAGCGTTTAAGTTTGGCGCTGGTGACTACCAAGCTGACCCAGGCTATGCGTTTCGGATTGCAGAAGGCCAGAAGGCGCTTGACCGACAAGCAGCAGCCCGTGGTGGGCTTATGTCTGGTGGCGCTTTGAAAGCAGCCGCTCGGTACGGCCAAGATATGGGTTCGCAAGAGTTTGGTAATGCTTACAGCCGCGCACTTGATGCGTACAACGCTGACGTAGCACGTTCAAATACTGGTTACAACCGTTTGGCTGGACTTGCTGGTGTAGGGCAAACAGCCGGGACTCAAATTGGCACTGCCGGTCAAAGTTACGCAACCAATGCTGGAAATTTGATGATGAACCAAGGCGATGTTCAAGGTAACGCCATGTTGGCGTCTGAACGCGCTAGGCAGTCGGCTTACGGCAACATTGGAAAAGCATTTGGGTCTGGTGGGTTTGACAGCCTAGTTAGTGGTTTTTATGGCCCCGGCCAATACAACCAAAGAATGGGCGTCAATTTTCTATCCCCAAATGCTTACGATTAAGGATAAATCATGGCACTTAATTTTGGAGTTCTTGACCAAGGTGGCCCCTCAAATTTCTTTGAGGGCTACTCTCAAGGCCAAGAGAAAATGCAGGCCAACGCAATGGCCCAGCAGAAGGCAGCGCAGGCCCAGCAAGAGTTTGGTATGCGCCAGCAGGAGTTTGCTGCTGGGCAGGCGGATAAAAAGCGAGCGGCTGATGCTTCTAGGGTCGCACAAAAATTAGCTTCTTACGAAGAAGCATTTCTTAAAGCATCTAGCCCAGAAGCTGCAAAAGGACTTATAAAAATACAATTTGATGATCCAGATGTTGGCCCGATTAGAAGCCGCTTTGGCTCTTTGGAGCAGGCTTTGGCTGAAGTTCCCGACGAGCCAACGGCTTTTCAGGGTTTCCTGAACCAAGAAGCTATGGGCATAAAAGAATTTCGAAAGCAAAAGTATCGAGAAAGTCAAATCGCCGGACTTTTTGGTGATGGCGCAGCACCCACGCCGACTAACGCTATGGCACCGGCAGGAGCAATGCCTCAAGCAGCGCCAGTAGCTAACGCTATGGCTCCTGCTGCTTCTAACGTAGCTGATTTGGTTAGCAGACGCAATAAAGCCTTGGCTATGGGCGAAACAGCGATTGCTACTGCACTGAATTCGGATATTGCTCGGTTGTCGCCTGCGGCACCGACAACACCAACAAGTGTTGCTGAATATAATTTTGCGGTACAGCAAGGCTACAAAGGATCGTTGTTTGACTTTAAGCGTGACATAGCAACTGCTGGGCGAGCGGCAGGAACAACGGTAGTTATGCCCGTACAGGAAAAAGCCGAGAAAGGCAAACGGGGCGAATTTCTTGTTGAGCAATACAAAGGAGTTTCTGAAGCTGCAAGAAACGCAAGTCGTACTTTGCCAGCACTAGAAACTCAAGCGGCAATTCTTGACGCAGGCTTTAAAACAGGTTTTGGAACAGAAGCTCAAAAAGCTGGCGCTTCAATTCTTGGTGCTTTGGGTGTACCAGAAGCTAATAAATATGCCGCTGATGCACAAAAGTTTTTTGGTGCTGCTCAACAAGCTGTTTTGCAAAAACAACTTGAGCAAAAAGGCCCACAAACTGAAGCTGACGCGCAACGTATTTCACAAACTGGCGCTCAACTTGGCAACACTGTTGAAGCCAATCGCTTTATGGTTGATGTGGCTAAATCTCAATTGAAACGTGATATTCAACAGCGCAATTTTTACGATGGCTGGTGGAAAAAGAACAACACATACGATGGTGCTGAAGATGCTTGGTTTAGCAATGAAGGCGGCAAATCCTTGTTTGAACGGCCTGAGTTGAAAAAGTACGCCGCACCTCAATCCGCTCCGAGGGCTAACAAACCAGCAGCGGCTGGCGGATTGTCTCCAGCAGAACAGGCAGAATTAGATCGACTACGTCAACAATTTGGGGGTAAAAAATAATGGATCCCCGCGAAGAATTGATGGCATTACGTAGGATGGCTGAACTAGAGGCCAAGGCTGCCGGTCAAACTGCCCCGTCTGATATGCCTACGCCTAAACGCGAAGCATCTACGATGGATATTATTACCAGTGCGCCATACAAAGCACTGGCAGGCGCTGCGGATGTGTTTCTTACCGCGCCTGAAAATATCGCCAATCTTGCCAAAATGGGCTACGGCACAGCAATGACTGCGGCAGGCCGACCAGATTTGGCACCAGAGGTAACAGCGCCAAATCAACCTGTTGCATCAGCCTTACAACGTGCTGGCCTTATTAAACAGCCACAAGGCGAAACTACGCCTTTTCAGCGAGGTTTGGACGTTGCGATTCAAGGGGCTACAGGCGGGTTGCTGGGCGGTGCATCTGCCATACGTGCCGCTGCGCCTACGTTGATGGGGCAAACCCGCGCAGCAGGCACTATGGCTGCTATGGGTGGCGGCGCTGGGGCTGCTGGGCAAGCTGTTACTGAAGTTACTGGAGAACCGTTGTTTGGGGCTGCAACTTCTATGGCGGTGCCTGGGCTTGCCATTGGCGCTGCTCGCGCTCAACAAGCCAACTTACAAGCCCAGCAGCAACGCAACGCAGTGCGTGATTTGACCATTCGGCAAGCGCAAGCTGAAGGCTATTTGACAACTCCTGGGAGTGTAACGCCTAACGTACAAAATGTTTTGTTGGAGCGTATTGCTGGAAAAACGCGAACGCAACAACAAGCGGCGGTTCAAAACCAACAAGTTACTGACAGGCTTGCACGACGGGCAACGGGCATTGGTGAAAACGATCCGCTAACCCGCGCCAATATGCAGCAAATTCGTAGGGACGAATACCAACGAGGTTATGAGCCATTAAACCGTATTGGCGCTGTACCTACAGACCCGCAATTTAACACTGCGCTTGACGATGTGTTGGCTGCGTACACTGGCCCCGGACAGTCATTCCCCGGCGCAATTCCTCAACCAGTGTTAAATTTGGTTAACAGTTATCGTGTTGGTCAATTTAACTCGGCGGACGCAATTGGGGCTACGCGAACATTGCGAGAGCAAGCAAGAGCAAATATTCGCGCTGGTGGTGACAATGCTTCTGTTGGTTTGGCTCAACGTGCTATCAGCAACGCTTTAGAAGACCAAATTGAACGGCAACTAACCCAAGCAGGCAACCCCAACACTCAAGCTATGCTGGATCAATTCCGCGCTTCTCGGCAAAGAATGGCAATTAGTCATTCTGTAGAAGATGCAATTGTGGAAGGTGGCGGGTCTGTTAATGCGCGAACATTAGCAAATGATTTGCAGACCAGAGGCCGATACTTTAGCGGCGACTTGGATTTGATAGCGCGTTTTGCAAACATTGCGCGGCCCGTTATGACGCCACCAGGAACTATGGGGACCCCCGGCGCTCAAACCATGATGAATACCGTTGGCATGGGGGTTGGAGGTTTAGGCGGCAACGCTTTAGGTGGCCCATACGGCGCAGGTATAGGCGCTGTTGCTGGCGCATTGGCACCGCAAATGGTTTCAGGCGCAGCACGAAGCTACTTGATGTCTCCGTTTGCCCAAAACCGCGCTATCCCGACTTACAATCGTCCGGGCGTTAACGCGCTGGCGGGTAGCAATGAGGCAGTTTTGCGTTCTTTGATGGGTTTGCCAACATTTACCAACCAGCCAAACCAAAACGCCATGCTAGGCCCACAGTAACACCCAAGGCTTGATATGTACTACCTCAATGCTTTCAACGAAATGCAACGCAAGCGGCGGCAAAACATGATGGGTGGTGGCGGTAACGATTATGGCGTTGGCACTACCGCACCATCCGGCCCAATGGGGCTAGGCCCAGCGCAGGATCGGAATGCCTTTCGGGATACGCTCAACAGTATGTCGCCCATGTCGCGGTTTGCTGTGGGCATGATGCCTGTCATTGGCCCAGCGTTCAATGCTGGAAGGTTAGTTGACGCAGGTATATCGGCATATCAAGGTTCGCAGCTTGCCCCAAGCCGGGACGCCAGAGAACGGGCGCAAGATCAATTCAGGGCGTCTGAAATATCAGAGATGAATGCGCCTGCTTATGCTGACGACAGCATGGACAGGCTATCGTTTAACACGCCCGTCAGTTCGCCGGTATCGCAGTCTTTATTTGCGAGCCAAGACTTAGAGCCTATGGCTCCCGTAGCTTTTAGTTCGCCAGTATCTCAGTCATCCGTAACTGCTGACAATAGCTACGGTGGCTTTGGCGACGACACTGGCGGCAGTGACACAATGGGCTTTGCTGGAACATACGCCCACGGCGGCATGGTAGATGCCCGTCACCTCAAAGGCCGTGCCCCTGCCCCAGACGATGGCTACGGTGCTTTGCAGGGTGGTGAGTACGTTATCACCAAGGCGGCGGTAGAGAAGTACGGCAAGCGTCTGCTCGACGCAATTAATAACGGGACATTCCGATGACAGACGATGATTTCAGACGCCTGGAGAGCAAGGTTGACAAGCTGACGGATGCCGTTGGCAAGTTGATCCTGTTTGAAGAACGGCAGGCCAACCAAGGCGCAAGGATTGGTGCTGTTGAAGCACAACTCAGCGTTCATGACGATGGGCTGCACCGGATTGACCGCAAGATCGACCAGTGGGTCAATAGAGGCATGGGCGTCTGGGCTGCGGCGGCAGTAGTTTTCAGTCTTGTCCAGTTCTGGAAAAAATGACCCCGCACTTTAGCCTGGAAGAATTCACCGCCAGCGACACGGCGGCTAGGTTGGGCATTGACAACGACCTGCCGATTGAACTACGCGAAGCAGCCAAGCAAACGCTGGAAATGATGGAGCGAATCAGATATCACATTGATGCGCCCATTACAATCACATCAGGATACCGCTGCGAAGCACTAAACAGGGCTGTGGGCAGCAAACAAGGGTCAGACCATACGATGGCCCTGGCTGTTGACTTCAAGGCTCCAAAGGCCGGTACGCCATTCCAGGTTGCTGCAAGCCTTGCGCCTGTTTTTAAGATCATTGGCATCGGGCAACTCATCCTTGAGTTTGGTACTTGGGTACACGTTAGCACCCGCATACCTGACAAGCTGATCAATCGCGTTATCACCATCGACAAAGACGGAACAAGGGCAGGCATATGGCAGTAGACCCCATCAGCATCCTTCTCGGCATTGGTTCCAAGGTCATTGACAAGATATGGCCTGATCCCGCCCAACGTGACGCCGCCAAGCTAGAGTTGCTCAAGATGCAGCAGTCCGGTGAACTAGCACAACTGAGCGCCGACACCAACTTGATGATTGAGCAGATCAAGGTCAATGCTGCCGAGGCAACAAACCCCAGCCTATTCGTGTCTGGCTGGCGTCCAGGCGTGGGTTGGGTCTGCGTAGCCGCCTGCGGATGGAACTGGATCGGCCTGCCGGTGGTCAAGCTGGGGCTGGAAATCTACGGTCACCCAATCAATCTGTCACCAGCAGACCTCACCGAGATGCTGCCAATCCTAATGGGAATGCTTGGGCTTGGTGGCCTCCGCACTATCGAAAAGCTACAGGGCCGTGCTGCGAAGTAGCTTCATGGCATCCCGCAGGTCTTGACGTAGCTGCTCAATCGCCTCGGTCTGCTGCTGCATCCGAATGTAGGCGTCCATAGCAAATCTGTCCAGCGTCGTTCTCTCCCAAGCCGGGAAGTTCGGTAAATCGTTCAATTTGGTTCCTTATCCACTCCGGGCCACCAAGTTTAATCAATTTGATGCGCTGAGTTTGAGTTAATTTGATTGAATAAAACACGTTCATTGGTTCGCCAAGGCGTTTTTTTGTCATAAAGTTGCTTTACTATTTGTGGGCAGCGTGTGCTGTGGTTAACTTTTTGAGGCAAATATGAACATCAACATCGTGTCAGATTTCGTTACATTGAACATCACTTCAGCTTACGAACTCAACCTGTCTGGTTTGCAAGCCTTCCTTGAGTCGCTGGCTGCCGATTACGAAGAGTACGAAGAAGAAAACGAAGACGAAGGCGAAGACGAAGGCGAAGAGGAAGAGGCTGCCGTCTAACTTGCAATCATCTCCGGCGTCACCGTATTCCGGGCGATCTGCCCATGAACAGCGGAGTAGGTGATGCTGGTAATTTGGCGGTCTGAAATCCAGCCGTGTCTGGACGAATAAGCATCTCGCGCAGCTAGAGTCGGATGCTGGATGACCGTCATTCCGTTGTGTTCTTTTTCCTCGACATGATGCCGGTGTCCAACGTGGCAATACCGTTTTTTGGTCACTCCCCACACCTCCGGGTATTGCGCGGCAAACAGCAGCGGAAGCGCGTCGAGCTTTTTTAAATGCCCGTGATGCCAAGCCAGCATGGTTGCGCCGTGCCGGTAGGTGTAGTACGGCAAGTCTGAATCAATCATCTCGACGCGAGGCTCATCCTCATACAACGCCTTAAACATATAGCGGAGCCAAACGCTTGAAGTAAGGTCGTGATTGCCCTCGGCCATTAAAACTATAACTTTCTCGTGTTTGTGAAGCGCAAAGTCAATGACCTTTCGCAAGATCAGGATCGCCACCTTCACCATTTTGCTGAACCGGCCATCGGCGTCCAGTACGTGATGACTGGTGGGCGTGACGGGGCTCAACGAATCGTAATGCAAGAAGTCGCCAAGCTGCGCGACAACGCAAGTTGAAGCGTCGGGGCTGGCCCTGACCAGTCGCTCAAAACACTCCACCAGCGTCCTCTCAGCGATTTTCAAGTCCCAGTCAGCCCCGCCCTCTTTGTGCCATGCAAGCATACCGACATGGGAGTCGGTCAGCGTGTACACATTGCACAGGTCGGTGTTCAGTGGAGCCAGGTTAGATAGCACTAGGCTAGGCAATCGCGGCAGTTCAGCGCCCATCGCTTCCATTGCGGCCCGGCGAAATTCTTCTTGCAGTTCGTCGTCGATCTTGGACTTGACCCACTGGCCCGATGGCTTGCCATCCTTGTTGTAGTAGGTGCTGACACCCTTGACCTGGAAGCCATCGGGGACAGTGCGGGTCATGTCGTGCGCTGGGCTAAAGCCCTTTCTGGCGGCTTTCAACTCAATGTTTTTGATCGCCCGTTGCAACGTTCGAATGTTGATGCCCAACACTTTGGATGCATGGGTGTAGCCGCCGTGTTCAATGTAAGCGTTGAGTATTTCCCGCTGTCTGTCAGTGTCGCAATAATCCAAAAAAGATGCATTCATGTTCACCTTTCAGAGTTGCGCCATGCTATACATTTTAAGTGACTGTTTCGTTACATTGCGGAAACTCAAAGTACGTGTGTATTTCCTGCCAGATTGCATTGTCAATTTCATGCGTTAGCACATCAATGCTAGGGTTATCCAAGTGCTTGTATGCCCGTCGGATTCCTCGCGCAATACCGGCTTCAATGCACTGCTCAAGAATGGCTCTTGACTTTGGAATCATGGCCGTTTCCTCGGCAGCGGAGCCCAGTGCGTCCAAAACTGCGTACCCGGCGTGTTTTCATAGTGTCCCATCGTCGCTACTCCTGACCGCCCAAGCAGCAGGATTTTGACCCCGGTAGGCGTGCTTGTGTCAATGGGTATCCAGTAATAATCATCGGCTACCACTGTCGTGCGGGTGCTGTCTAACCGAAACTTGATCTGTCTTTCTAATTCTTCAAAGGCTTCATCTTCAGTCATTCTTAGCTTTCAATTTGGCTTCGATTGCACGGGCAAAGTGCAATGGCGTTGTTGGGTTAGTTAACGCATAGTTCTTTGCAATGCCGTTGATCTCATCATCCGTCAGACCCTGCCACTTGCGCTGTGCTGCTTGCCACCCGGCCCACGCCCAGTATGCTGGCGTACCGGTGTGGTACGGGTTTGCTGAGTCATCGTAATCGCCATCCCACCACGCATCAAAGCTGGCGCTGGGCTTGTCCCATTGTGCTGCGGTGTCATATACAGGCAGGCTTCCAAACAGCATTGCCACCGGCTCCTGCTCTGGCTGTGCTGCAAGGGCTTGCTCACACTTCGCCATTTCAGCTTGCAAATAAAGCATCAGTTCCGGATAAGTCGCCCCAATTGTTGCCAAGGCAGCAACATCTTCAAGGGCCGTCAATCGTTCTTGTGTCATGTCAAGTACCCCAATACAAACGCCAATGCCGCAAGCGACACCAGCGAGATTACGCTTGCAATGGCAAGTGCCACCCAATCGGGGCGGTACAAGTCTTCGATGTCGTCGTCGTTCATAGCGGACTTTCCTCATAATTTTCAGGATTAAACGGAATGCGTTTGCTTGGCATTGGCTTGGGCAACTCAGTGGGGAAGGGCCAGATGCTCATACTGCCTTCTCCGCATCAGACAAGAACTTCCGCAGGCGTTTAATCCTAGCGTCTTCGTAGGACACCACACTGGTGGCGTACTCCACCGCACTATGCGCTTCCAGGCGGTGCAGTTCTGCCTCTGCAAGTTCAGTGGCCGCCATCTCAACTGGCGTCAAGCGGCGAGTCATCCTCTTAAATTGTTGCGTCAATGTCATGGTCGTTTTCCTTCTTTTAGTATCTCCAACCGTTCCCGGTTGGCGCGTAAGGTGCAGTAGCGTTGATGGATGCGCTCTAGCATAGTCACTCTACGGTGCTTCAATCGTTCCTCATCCAGCAAAGCCAACAAGTCAGCCTCGCTGTAGTTGGGCAGGTTGCTTTGAAATTTTCTCCAGGTCAGCAATGCGTTTCTCCAATTCGGCAATGTGTGCCGTAACTTTGTTGTAAGCCCGTGACGCGCTGTTATGCGTCCGGGTGCGGATTGCAAGTTCAGCCTGTGCGGCCCTCAACTTAGCTTTGAGTTGGGTAAGTTTCGTCATGTCAATAAGTTTAGCACAGAACAATCACTTCTTCAACATCATTCCAGATGCTGTACCGGGATCAATCACAATCCAACCGTTCTCATGGACTTCAATCAGCTTGGCTTCAATCAATTTGCGAATGTAGCCTCCCGGTTTTTCTTTGCTTCCAATCAAATTTAAGCGCGATCTTCCTTCTGCCGTTGACCCTTTTATCCCATTTTCTTGGGCGTATTGCCTCATCGCAGACGCAGTAACGTAAGGTGCGCCACCTCGATCTTCTGTTTGAGATAACCACCAGGCTCCCTCAAAGCCGGAAAGCAATTCGCCGCTGCTCTTTTGCTTAGACTCAGGCACTTCACCTTTAATGACCACGGCACTGGTGACCGCCTCGCCATCTTCATCCAGCCAACCAGGTATCGCCACCGACTCCAGGTCAACATAGACCGGCGCTGCCATCTCGGCGTCTTTGCTTTTGCGCTGCACAATCTCAATGGACTTGTCGCCCTTGGCGGGTATGACGCTGATCTCAATGTCCAAAGCACCACGCCATGCGGATGAGCCTCGCGCCCGGTGCTGGGCCTCCTCGCTGACGCCTGTGTGGTGAACCAGAATGACGGTGCAGCCAAACTCCTGCATGAGTGCCGCGCAGGCGTCCAGCATGGTCTTAGCGTCTTGGGCGCTGTTCTCATCACCGGCTAAAAACCTATGTAAAGTGTCAATGACAATGACCTGAAATTTTTGGGGCAAACTACGCAATTCCGTGACGGCTTTTAAGTAACCTTCTGCGGTGTTGAGATCGCAGCCGGACTTGGTAATCCGAATAGAGTTGAAATTTTTTACGTCATGCTTGTGCTTCCAAGCGGCCAACCGACTTCTCAAGCCATGATGCCCCTCGCCAGCCATATAAAACACATTCGCAGGTTTCACTTTGTGACCAAACCAACTTGGCTTTCCTGCCGCCATATGCAGCATCCAATCCAACACCACAAACGTCTTACCGCCGCCACTCGGGCCATGCACCATCACAAGTGCCTTGTCCTGTATCCAGTGCTTTACAAGCCACGAAATGGGCGCGGGTTGATTGCAAAAATCATTACCATCTACTGACCAATTAGCTATTGCAGGCGGCTTGAGCAACAGAGCCAGGTCATGCCCCGCTTGGACGTAATCATTAGCATCCCCCGGCACTGGCGGTGTTGTCATGCGTACCCCATACTTGGCGCTGGCTTGTTCGGCGTAGCGCTGCCCCACTCCACTTGCGTCATGGTCAGCCACAATGCAAATGTCTAGCGTCGGGTGGCCTTCCTTCAGGATGCCGGTCACCGGCACTAGGTTGCTGGCGCTGTAAGCCACCGCGCAGGGCTGGCCTGTCACCTCCGCTATGGTGGCTGCCGTAGCAAAGCCCTCGGCAATGTAGAGTGTGGTGGCGTCATCCATACTGCCGACCAGCCAATACATTGAGCCGGTCTGTCCACCGGGGTGATACAGCTTGCCGCCAGTATGGTCAATGTACTGAATGCTGGAGAGTTCGCCGTCTGAGTTATACAGCGGCACCATCAGCCTGCCGTCACCCGTGATCCGTGCGCCATGCGCCTTGATGCCTTTGCGCTGAAGGTAAGGATGCTCTGCGCTTGCTGCCCCTGCCTGCG
>Ga0209246_10001150_pt1 | contig 10616 bp, 4 predicted proteins | sample LauGreSpBDMM15SN_2_FD_187560 | JGI IMG/M metagenome (GOLD analysis project Ga0209246, IMG submission 187560) | Freshwater lake microbial communities from Lake Michigan, USA - Sp13.BD.MM15.SN (SPAdes) (version 2) | ecosystem: Environmental > Aquatic > Freshwater > Lake | place: Lake Michigan, USA...
CAAGTTCAGATTTCTCATGCGACTCAAAGTGGGAAATTATACCTTGGAAACGCATATACTGGTGGTGCAGGAACATGTTCTGTAATTCAATCTTCTGATTATTTCAGCTCTGCTGACCACGGGACAACTTTGCTTCTAAATCCTTTAGGTGGATATGTTGGTATTGGAACAAATTCTTCAGAAACTAAATTACAAGTTGTTGGAGATACTGTTAGTGGCGATCATATCTTCCCATCAACAGATACCATTTTTTCTGTTCTAAGCCAAAACACATATAATACAGGTACACGAACTATGATGGAAATTGGGTCGTATAATTCAGCATGTGGTAATTTTGCTGGTGTATATAAATTCCTTCTTGGATTTTCTAATACGACAACAGGATCAGGTGGAAATTTTATTATTCAAAGTGTGGCATCTGGCTCTTCATACACTGCAAACGGAATCATTCTAACACCATTTACTATTGCTGGAAAGACAGGAAATGTGGGTATTAATTGCAATTCACCAGCATATGCTCTTGACGTGAATGGAAATACAAATGTGAATGGTATTGTAACAGCAACTAGTCTAAATGCCACTAATGATGTTAATGTTGGTACAGGAACGACCACGTTGCGTTTGACAACTCTGGGAACTATCACCTATATTCAATCAGGAAGTATCACAAATTTCGCCCCTATTTATTTCACAGCGAATTCTGGGGTTTTACAACAAATGGCATTAGATACGACAGGCCTTGGTATTGGAACATCAGCCCCAGCATATAAACTTGATGTGAATGGTGATATCAATTATACTGGGAACCTCAGAAAAAATGGAGTGGTAGTTAGTGGAGCGCCGGCTGGTATTAACTCTGCTGGAAAAATTGGGATTAATAAGGCTGCTAGTACTACGTATGCGCTTGATGTGAATGGAAGTGTAAATATTATGAATCCATCCGATCTTGGAAGTGTTACAAATTTTGTCGGTTGGCAAGGGGACGGTATTTGCATTAATTCTACTGGAACGAACTTGTATTTTTCTGGTACAAGTACTCAACTAATTCGTAAGACTGTTGTTTCAACAGGTGCTACTGTAGTTCTTGCTGGTAGTATACGAGGCTTTGCAGACGGAACAGGAACTGCAGCAGAATTTAGAGATGCTTTTCATATTTGTGTTGACTCTACTGAAACGAACTTATATATAGCTGATGTAGAAAATGTCAGAATTCGTAAACTTGTTATTGGAAGTGGAACTGCTAATAGTGGTGTTGTTACAACTCTTGCTGGTGGTACATCGGGCTGGGCAGACGGAGTCGGTTTAGCAGCACGATTTAGAAACCCTCAAGGTATTTGTATTGATTCTACTGGAACAAACTTATATGTAACTGATTATGGTAATGAAAGAATTCGTAAAATTGTTATTGCAACAGCTGAAGTTACAACTCTTGCTGGATCTTCAGCAAGTGGTTTTGCAGATGGAACAGGAACTGCAGCACAATTTAATCGCCCTATTGCTATTTGTATTGACTCCACTGGAACTAACTTATATATATGTGACTATGCTGCTCATAGAATTCGTAAACTTGTTATTGGAAATGGAACTGCTGATAGTGGTGTTGTTACAACTCTTGCTGGATCTGTAAATGGAACACCTGGTGCTGTTGACGGAATCGGTTCAGCAGCAACCTTTAATAATCCTCAAGGTATTTGTATTGATTCTACTGGAACAAACTTATATGTAGCTGAAGGTGGTAACATTGTTCGTAAAATTGTTATTGCGACAGGTGCTGTTTCAACTCTTGCTGGGGATGGAACACTTGGTTCAACAAATGGAACAGGAACTTCAGCACGATTTAGAGGCCCTCGAGGTATTTGTATTGACTCTACTGGAACGAACTTATATGTTACTGAATCTGGTAGTGCATACATTCGTAAGATTTCATTATCAACAAGTGTAACTATTGGAGAAAATGTCGGTATAAACACTACGAGCCCTCAATATACTCTTGACGTGAATGGTGATATATATGCTTCTGCAAATATAACAGCCTATTCAGACGTGAGAGCAAAAGAGAATATTCTAACTATTGATTCCGCCTTAGATAAGGTTATGGCCTTACGTGGAGTATACTATACAAGAAAAGACAATCCTGGACCAAGGCATGTAGGTGTAATCGCCCAGGAAGTTGAAGCGATTCTTCCTGAAGTTGTCATGACAGATTCTGAAGGGAAGAAATCAGTCGCTTACGGTAATATTGTTGCGCTTTTACTTGAAGGAATGAAAGAGCAACAAGAAATGATACAAGGACAGAAATCCACTATTGAATCATTGGCCTCTAGTATCTGATATCTAAACCTAAACACCATCCATCCATCTAAATAGATGGCTTCCAGTGCCGAAGCAAGCCAAACATATTACAGACCATATCTTCCATCAGATTCAGAAGCATCTGATACAGAGACTGGCTCAGATTATTCACCACCACAAAGTCCTAGACCAGATAATGCCGGCGAGGATATTTCTCTAGCAGGCCCAGATTTCTCAGCCCTCGCCCTCGCCCTTAAGGGGCCTTCTACACAAGCAGCAGGCCCATCATTCACAACAACAGAAATAAACGACGCATATGCTATAAATCGTATCGGCAAAAATGTCTATGGCTCCTATCCTAGCGCCGTAGCATCCGGCGAGCCCATCAAGATGAATTCAACAGATATTCCCACTGTCGTCGTACTTCAAAGCCTTGATCGGGATAAACGCATTTTTACACAACCTACGGATTGCCGTCTCATGCTCCCTCGAGTATATAACAATGTCAGTGGATTCAGTATTGCACAAATCAATCTCACATCCGCCTTCTTTTATTTCACACAGGCGAAGGGCAATGTCTCACTCCAGATGTACGAAAATGGACGTCTCATATTTCAACCAGTATTCCCAACCGTCCCCCAACTCGATTCTGGAGGAAATGTCCAACCCCTCAAACTCGTAAATACTCTGAGAAACGGCTCTTATGATATCAATTCCCTCATGGGGGAAATGAACGTACAACTTAACAAAACACCTATCTTCTATGATTTCATTAATGGATTCTCAGATTTCCTCGCCATATTTCCTGTCACGGGCGATTACTCACTCAATTTCAACGAGCCTGGTGACACATATTATGATTCTCTAGGAAAACTCTTTATCAATAATCCTACCCGAGAAACAATTTGCTCCTTTTATTTCCAAAGCAGATATTTGCTCAATACGAGCTTTACGCTTCAACAAATTCTCGTTGCCTATTACTATCCTGTGTTAAAGGAATTAATCTTGGACCCTGCCACAACCTTTAACGGCATATATGCGACGTGGAATTCAACAACAATAAAACTCTCTTACACAGACCCAACTATCGATATACAAAAATATATTATCCATTTTTTTCAAGGAATTGATGACCCTATCATACAATATATCATTAATGACAATTCGAATAAAACACACTTGGATACCTTCCGTATATATCACACCTTTCGGTATTCCCTCGTGAATAAATACGTCTGCTCAGTCGATTCTAAGGATAATAGCGTGACGATTCAAAGTACGGGATTAAATACGTCCCTCTCGAATCTTCTTGTTAATAAATACAACGCCATTCTCGCACAGCAATTAACGGCAAATTCCTTGAATAATACTTCATACAACTCTCTAGCAAATACCATCATTTCTCAACGAGCCATATACCAAGATATGTATAAGATGTTACAGAATACATTTGCCAAGTACTTCGCCGTGAATTACGGAACATATGCCGCCGAGTATTTTGTGAATTCCAATAACACCTTCGTTCTTAAATCAGGTCTGGATGCATCAGGTGTTTTATATGCGTATGACCCTGCTATATCTCCTATGCCCAAACTGGTAAACATTCTAACACAATTCCAAACGACCTTTCCCACTTATTGGCGGTATATGGTAAATATTCCTCCTAATCCCACGACGACACTAAACACAGGAGCTCAGATTAATATGGGAAGATTTGACCAGCCTTATCCAAATTCTTCTAATTTCCCATATAGTCTTTCCCTTTCAAATATTGATACTACCCGTCATTTTATTGATTCAAGTGGCTATATTTATACCGATTACAGAAGAAAGGCTGGCGATATTCTAGTGAATGTCGAGGCAGGGAAATACACGGTCTTCAAATTCAGGTCACAATACAGACAGGGTATTCAGATAGAAACCTTGCCGAGACAAACGAATTTTCGATATCCTGTATGGAATAATGCGAATCCTGTGACATATCCCATTGATAAAGGTCTCTTTGACGTGAGCTACTGCTACGTGGCACCTGACAAGACAACCACTTATGGGAGCAATATGTATACTCAAGATATCTCATTTAACGCAGTATATGGATGGTCAAATGATATTGTGAATAATCCCGCCGCCAATTTCGGCATTGATTTCCCCACTTCCTTAGCATTCTGGGGACAAGCTCATGAACAAATTAATGTGGCCAATTCAAACGGTCGTGTCTATACGGTGAGAGCACCTTTCGCCAATAATACACCTACAACCGATACATGTAAATACGAAATGAATATAACCTTTTATTCACCGACAAGATTTCCAATCGACTTCTACGGATTCATCTATCACGATATAGCTGCCCTTGCGGCGGATATGAGTCCAGTGGGAAGACGCAATGAGAACCCGTATCATTATAAGCAAAAGGTCATCTTTGGCTCAAATACACTATCTAACACATTCACTTTCCAAGCGTATGCTGGCCAAACGTATTATACCATTTTCCGCCCTTCGATTCTATCACCCCCTGCCACCTTTTACAAGGTTGTTCCGTGGATGGGTTCGACAGCATTTACCACGTTGACTCATGGTATTCCAGACCCACTCGCAGACCCTTTTACACAACTGAATAATTATTCCATGGCAATCCAATCAGACCCTGATTTTCTTCGTCTCCCTATTCTACCTTCCACACTATGGTCTGAGCATACGCCGGCAAATATCATGTCAACGATTGGAGTATATAGCTTAACGACGAATGCAATTCCTATTGGCTATGATTCTAATGGTGTGTCAACTGATGCCACTGATTACATTCCTTTTACACCGTATAATGAGCTGTCAAATATTAATCCTGTGGCAAACTATCGGGTAGACCCTATTACAAATTACGTCTTTCAATACAATACTCCTTATAGTAAAACAGCGAATCAATATTTTGGACCAGGAAATGGGAATGCAATCTTTACATATGCTGCAGTCACGCCATATACCCCTACCCCCGTTCAGACAAGGCAATACAAGATGGTACAGTATTATTGTACAAATTATATTCACAGCACTGGAAATATTTCTTATTCGCCGACAAGTATTAATCCCAATCTTCCTCCGTATAGTCTGGCAACTACGAATGGAGATGGACTTTCAGGGTATGTGTATTCGAGCGGCACAGCAGATTCAAATACTCTTTTACAATTTGGCCAAGGAGTCTGTGGATATACTTTTTTGCCGAGTGATGGACTATGGGCTGTGGACCGTCTGACCTTCAAGACAAATTTTGTAAATACGGCTGACCCAGGAAATCTGAATTCCAAGATACATCTTCTTGCAATTTTTTATACGTCAGACATCTTTACTCTCCCCCTCACAGACGCACATCTTTCTAATGCGATTGGCATTTATTTGCGAGTTTCTGAATCAACCTATTCACAGGCAACAACAAATATTGGCTTTGATTCCTCCTATGGAACGTATTATACTTTCTCCAACTTCCCATCTCTTGTCACACGTAAAAATGCCTCTATTTCAGGATACACGCAAACAGCTGGACAGCTCATCGCAGATATGTCAAGCTATTATTCCATTGTTGCCTATACTCTTTCTGATTTTCATGATATTAATGGTAATAGTACATGGTCGTATTCTACTGTGAATTCGGTAACAAAGGCAAATCTGGTAAACTTTTCTGTAACAGAAATACAAAATCTTGTTGGGACACCTATTCCCTATCCCTATGCATGTGCGGTAAGTACATCCTCCAAATTTTACGATGGAACTCCCGCTCCCACTGGCGCTGACGTTGTTGTTGCTTCTGCGCCTTCTGGCCTCTCAACAATCGGCTACTCCTCTAATATCTATGCCCCATCATCAAATTTCGGCAGTCCCGCACAAAGCGTATCTCAATATGAACAATCTGTCCCCTTCGTCAATAGCCATTTACATTATAAAATGCCAGAAAACATTATTTCAAATTCGAACGGGTTTGGCAGATGGGCAGAACTTCCTGTAATCCCTGATTATCTACATGCATCAGTATATAACACAACCACGTTTTCTAATGCTAATTCCACCTGGATGTACGGATACGCAATGTTTCAGAGAGAGAGTTTTTCCATTGCAAAATACAAGATATATACATCTGTTGATAAATATACACAGGCAGAACGTAATTTTATTTTCATGCATCAACTAAGTCCGCAACAAATTTATCCAGATAATGAGCGCACCTCATTAATCGCCGTGAGTGGAAATGATTCCAATTTCGTCTTTGTTGGATTAAGAGATTCAGATTTACAACTGCGCTTCAAAGTATATGAGCCAATTTCGGGTGTAATGACCGAACTTCAACAAAACCCTCAGTACATTTTCAATCCTAACCATCTAATCCAGAAATTCGTATTTAACAATTCGAATGGCTGGTTCTATTCGGCACGTGTTGCCAATACAGGTACTGTTGTTTGGACAGGGACTCCTAAGTATTCTTTCGCACCAGGACCAGACCCCTATTATAAGGCTCCCGTAACATATACAGGAGCATTCACTCAACTCCAAATGCCTCCTGATGGACAGAATCTGTATTTCGCCTATTTCACTACAAATGGATTCAACACCATGTATATCTATCCTCTTGACACCACGAATTCATCCAGCCCATTTAATCCTGCCGTGATTGGTAATGGGTTCGCAATCTCCCTTGACCCATCAACTGTGCCAACACAACCATTTTACACAGATTTACTAGTCACTCTCAATATCAAAGTAGAAGAAGTCTTATTCTTAAATAATATTTATGATAGCAAGAAATTCTTTAAACTCAGAAATTACACGATTGGGGCAAATCTCAGCTCTAGTAATACAAATATTGACGACTCTGCTCAGAATTTCACGGATGCGAACAATGTCCCTATTTCAATGAAGGCCATTGTTCCTGGGGGATTAGGGTCGAAATGGGCACTAAGTCAATCTTCTCCCTATGTCCTAGGAAATCGCAATGACGCATATGATTCGCCTATATCATTTGGCATAGCATGGCAAGTATTCTTTCCAACAATGAAGATTGAAATGAGGAAACTCGCAGGTGATTCCTCGCCAATTCTTGATTTAACGAATGTAAAATATCCAGAATGGCCACACACATGTATGTTCGCTTATTCCAATTATGACTCTATGGCACTCGACTTGACGTCGAAATGGGGATTAGAGCGCAACTTCTTAGTGAGTGATGTTTCTTTCAATGGTTTCTATTTTAATTCGTATATGATGGATGTACCCATACAAGATACTAGCGCAAAACCCCTCACTGATTCGAATTCATATACATATCTTGCCATCCGTGGTTATCTCCCAACGGAATCCTTTCAAACCATGGTGCGCTTTTATTTGCCGAATCGATACGATTTTGGATTAATAACTCTCACAGATTTAATTAAAGAAATCCCTTTATCACAGACTGTCTTATCTAAGTTTAATCCAGAATATGCTGAGACAATTCAAGAATTTAATAGCAATTTCACCTTTTCCAATATGAATTTTGGTGCAAATACCACACAGGGTCTTGCCGGTTCAAATCTGAACTCTAGTAATTTTGGCGATTTCATGCGTCAATATACTCTGGCATATAGTAATTTCTCAACGAATGCCGTAACTCTTCAGATAATTCAATCGGCACTCACAAAGGAAATTAATACGTTTATTACGTCAAATCTTCAGTTTATTCTACCAAAAGAATCTTTACCGAGAACCCGTTTCACTGACCCAATTCTTTTTGAAATCTTGTGGCAAGATTATCTTACACCTGCCTACAGTGTCCTAGACGATTCGTGGGGGCTTGGATGGAATCTTGGATTTACTAAATCGAATACTGGCTTGTCTACTTATCAGAATGCGCAGAGTTTCTATAAGATTCAAGATGATTATATATATCTGAAACTAAATCAAGAATTTAATATGAATGGTTTGGATACTGGGTCAAAGGAGAATTATAGTACGAGCAGAGAGCCGACTGGTTCTACCAAGCAATATTATTGCAAGCTGTTGCTAACGAGCTTTGGAGGAAACGCAACCACCTTTATTCATAATCCTATTACATTCAATCCACCTCTGAATCGTATAACAAATCTCCATTTTCAGTGGCTAGATTCAAAAGGAACCATTATTAATAATAATGATTGCGATTGGAGTATGACGGTTACAGTGACAGAGCATTATGAGATGCCTCAAATACCGTTATCGATGCCTTTTATAACTATGAGCGAATCAGGACCCAGCTCTGGAAAACCTGCTGATTCTATTTTGAGTAAGGCAGAAACAAATGCAGAAGCAAAGGAAAAGGCAGAAGAAACAAAATAAGTATTAGGTTAGATGGCAGCCTTACCTGAACAAATGCGACAACTTCCCCCCTGGAATGGCCCTCCTCAAGGGATACCTATTTTAGATATTAGTCTGGGACCTGCTGAGCGTCCTTCAGTCTTCCCTTTTGATGACGCCACTGTTCAAAATCCCAATCTTTTCCCTCCCGTTTGCCTGAGAAGTCACTGGGACCCTGAGCAGATTATTCGCCGCACTTTACCCGCACATCAACTCTCCATGCCTCTTGAGCCCCGTCCGTGGACAAAGATTTGTTTAAATTACGTGACAACTCAAGAATTCGTGGATGCCCCTCGCCCTAATGACCATTTAGTCATGCCTTCTGGTGGAGTCAACTATCCTCCCAGCAGATTTAGAGAGGCCATTGATAATGATTCCCTCTTACGTCGTCTAGACAGACCTCTAGGTACTAGCGATGAGGCGCAATACAAGGTTCCCACAAGTGGCTCAATGTTCCGTCCTAATTCTACTGTGGTGAGGACCAAGGAGCCAAATTCCAGATTTATTGAAGAGCTCTCTTTCCCGATGGCGTGTATGAGAGGAGCAGATTATGATTGCCGCTCTGAAGTACATAAGGAAGCATGGAGTCGCAGTAATAAGATGTTCAATAACGCCACAAAACAGGAGAGATATTCTGTTGCTCGTCCTTCAACAAATGCGTAATCTCACAATCGTAAACAAATCATCTATAATCAAAGGCAAATGTTAGAATATCTACTATTTGCCATTGTTCTGTTCTTCATAGGGGTCCTGTTTTACAAACAAGCGAATGAGGAGTTCCAGATTTTACAATTAGATGCTGACCGTTTCTCAGAGCTTCCGACTCTCTATGCCGAGCGCTCTCCTATTGTGATGAGCGATTTCCAGACTCCCAATTTAGGCTCGTATGAAGAAGTGTCTAAACGACCACAAATTATGAAAATGCTTGGACAGGGACAAAAATCGGCAAAATTCCTGGCAAAAGAATCTGGACTTTCCGTGTGGTTTGAGCATCATTTATTCAAGAAATTACTGCCATCCCCATACACAGAATGGGTATATTCTTTTAACACAAGTCTCTGGCCAGACCATAGGGGTCTCTTCAAAACCACGGCATTTCAAACTGTTTTAATGCCGACTCAAGGAACTGCCTCAGTAAAATTGCTTCTACCAAAAATGATTCCGTATTTGCCGACCAAATGGAAGGGTCGTCGATTTTCTACTCTGAGTCTTCAAGATACTCCTCTCCTTACTCAAATCCAATTCATAGAAATCCGGATTAGAAAAGGGAATTTGTTACTGTTGCCAGCACATCTCATTGTAGATATTGAAAGTATTGAATCTTCTTGGGTATTTATGGGAGAAATCAATCATCCTATCAGCGCCCTTGCTTCCCTTTCTCCATAAGGACCCAAGGGCAGCTAAACAATATCAACAAAGAATAGATAATGGATTCACACAACGAATCTGAATCTGAATCTGATTCTGACTACGAGCTAGATACCTCTTGCCTACAGAAGCTTCTAGGCAAACTACATGATGAGCTAACGGAATCTATTTTGGATATGTATGTCATTACAAAGCAGCTAAAGCCAGATTCTTTCACAAAAAAAAGGAGTTTGACAAAAGACGCCCAGGAAATCTTTCAGAGAAAGACAGCAAGTCTGAAAGATTTGTTAGATTTCTGGATGCCCTTATGGAAAGAGGAAGGGCGTATTCATGGGCGCCATATCACCTTAGGAACAGAAGCGCTTCTTCTTGGATTTATGGAAGAGTCTGAACAAGATATATATGATGTGTGTAAAAGAATGTGTCGGCTATTTGTTTAGGTCTTGAGCCCTTTGTAGGTCAAAGGCCTTTAGTACGCCGAAGGCTTTTCTAGGCCTTCGGCCTAGACCGAGTGGGATACGAATGACAGACATAATATCCATTGGTAGATTCTCGGAAACCATTGCGCATATACCACTTGGCTACTACTTCATTGCGAGGGA
>Ga0209246_10001153_pt1 | contig 10611 bp, 4 predicted proteins | sample LauGreSpBDMM15SN_2_FD_187560 | JGI IMG/M metagenome (GOLD analysis project Ga0209246, IMG submission 187560) | Freshwater lake microbial communities from Lake Michigan, USA - Sp13.BD.MM15.SN (SPAdes) (version 2) | ecosystem: Environmental > Aquatic > Freshwater > Lake | place: Lake Michigan, USA...
AATTGGCAAAGAAAAACAAGAAGAAAGAAGAAATTGAAGAAGAGGAGGAACCCCTTGAGGAAAGCACCCCGTTCCCAGAGGCCGAAGAGTATCAAATGTCAAATCCATGCGATATTAGCGAGCTAGGCTTCGACCACAAAATCCCAAGTATGACACAAGGCAAAGTGACAATGCGTCTCCCTGATGCTCCTTTTTAAAAAATGTTGAATCATGTGAATTATGTGAATTATGTTTCTTTTTGTGCATTCACAAGCTCGTGAACAAAACTTGCTAAGGGCTCGGGGGCGCGGCGGACTTCTTTAAAGGCGAATTCGGTCTCTTTGAATGATACGAACTCATAAATGGTATAGGAATCTCCAAGTTTGACCTTTTTATTAAAGACAAAAAGTGGAAGTCGGTCAATTTGGGCGGTTGTTTTGTTCAAGTCGCGGTCGTAGAATATTGTTGCAGAGGCAAGGAAATGAGACACGCTTCCCCTCTCCTCTTTCTTAACATCGCCCTTTGAGCTTCTATGTAGTAGGACAATTATAGAATTCGTTAAACGCGCTAATATCAAAAGGTCAAGATCGCATAACCAGCGGTTACTTGAACTACTAAAATAACGCGAGAACACGTCCCATTTTCTGTCTTTGGCCAATCCTAGGAAGTTTTTGGTCACTGTTGCTTGTTTGGAGCCCTCGCTCCCCATGACCTTGGCGATGCCTTGCCACACACTAGGATCGCTTAGATATGATCCCAGGTATTGGGAATCTGATGTTATCATTTGGAGTATCATAACTTGGTGAATGATATCAATAAAATCTTTGGGAATCGTGATATGGCAATATAGTGCCATCCAATCCATCCATTTTCGCATCATGGGAACATCGTATGTCTCAATCTGCATTATTCTAAAGTCATTCCAACCTTGTTTTTTGCTCTTTGTCCACTTCTCTGGTAAGGAATGAAATGTAGCATTTCGTGTGTGAGGTGGTGTGAGTTTTAGTTCAATATCGGTAGGTTTCGCATCTGTTATAGTCACGGGTCTCATAACGGACACAACATGCTTTACTTGATTTAGTTTCGGAACATGCTCGGCCTTTGACGGTGTAAGAATGTGCGCCGGCAATGATCCACCTGCCATGTTTGCGGACCCAACTGCAAGTTGTGAGAATATCCATTCGTGCCCATTACTTTTCACATCCTGTGAGTAAAACGGTAACTTATCGTTAGAACCAATCTTCAAATACCACTTGTAAAGCGCATTGCGCTCGTAGGGAATTTCCTCAAGTATTGTTTTGATTTTCGATTTCACACGATCGGGCATTAGTTGAAACGCTTGTAACAAAGCTTCAACCCTCGCGCTTTTGGAGACTTCGAGCACGGGCTTCACATATCGATTGTATTGCGTGAGAAGTGTCTTTCCTACAATTTGTTGGACACGAATCCAATGTTCATGCTCCTTTTGAATCTCACTATACCTATCATCAATCTCGTTTTCAGCAACTATGGGAATCGTGGGCAGCGTAGATTGATTCGTGGGGGCAACTGTTATTTTTTGAAATTCATCAGAATACTTAGTATGAGTTATATTCCAATCGAGATTGAGGTGGTTCTTTAGCTTCATAAAGATACCTAGCTCATGTGACGGCAGTAAGAGTGTTCTTCCTGAGTGTGACACGTCGTCCTCGTGATCAACTTTTCTCACACCCGTGTAACGCATCAAAGTTGCCAAGTGGTGTATTGCCATGGGGTCTTTGAACGATAACCGGATATTCTCGTTTGTCAAAAATCCAAGTATCTCGAGCTTTGGGGAGATCACAATCGATTTCATCGCAAACACATTATCTGTGAATGCTAATGATGGAACACTATGAAGAAGTACGTAGTTATTTAACGAGGTGGTCTCACCTGCTCGCCGCGGTTCATCTGCGCGTGCTTGAGGCATGCAGCTACTTGACACTTGGCGGAGCGTGTTAACAATTGCGCTGTCATCAAGTAGTGTGACACCTTTCACGCCTCGTGATTGTAATTGTATGGGCTCGTAATGGTCATTTTCAAGCATGACCATTGCATAGGGGGTCAATTCGTCGTCCAATGAGCTATAAAGGTCATTCCATGACAATGTGAAAGGGCACCTCAAATAGACCTCATCATCTTTTACCTTTTCCCATAGAATTAGCTTGACATTCATGATTCTCATGAGATCATACATGAGATGCGTGGTCTTGGGCTCGCTCGATTTCATGTATAGGAAGAAGCGTTGCCATGATTTGTATATGCCAAGCTCACGGGAGAGTTGGAGTTGCTTCGTTAACGAGAGTGTACGAGCATCGGAGCTAGCAATGAGATTTTGTAAAGAAAACACCCGGACGTATTGGGGATATTGCGAAACCCAAGTTTTCCATTTGTTCACTAGGTTTTGATCGAGTGGTGAAATGCCATGTTCATCAAGAAAGCTCTCCAACACAATGCCATTTTCGAGAGTAATATACTCAAGTGGAGAAAGCGTGTCCATCAACTTCGCAATAAGCTCTCGCTTTCCACCTAGCCCATTCGTTACAATGTAGCCGAGCGCGTTCAATAGGCTGTCCTTGTTGTGCTTGATGCCCGTTCTAAGAAAGCATTTTGTGTTTGTCGTAAGTTGAGAAGAGCACGCACTATGTGGCTTTGTTGGCGAAAGAAGATTGTGGAGATTTTCGGGCAAATCACCCCATCTCTTTGCTTCTAATGGGGCCTTATTGTGAAGAATGTAATATCCTTCTTTCTCGTCCGGGTCTTTCGTCTTTGACTTTCTTCCTCTTTTCTTTGGAAGTTTAGGTGATGGCGATGGGTCTTCCGCATGCGGGGGCGGAGATTGTGACGGTGACGGTGCGGACGGGACAGGTGGCTTAACAGATCCTTCTTGATCTTGAATGTGTTTGGTGCATTTCTTCCATGTTGAATCATTGTGTTTCTTGAGCTTGCAACACGGCAAACATAAACCATTCGTACCTTGGCTCTTATGAAATCCAATATAATGCTCACGAGACGCATCTTTTCCCCAATAGTTGGCATCATAAAGTAACCAAGGCTCCTCAAAGGTTGGACCCGGGCATTTCCCATCAAGTTTTTGGAGTTGCTCGGGTGACAAAGGCACTTTTGAGGTGGGACACCATATCCTTGGACAAAAGTAGTAATTGTGCTTCGTCTTGCTCTTGTCACTTCCATATAGTATTTTATTATCGTAAGAGTTCTTGTATTCACTTTCGTCAATCCGCTTCATCTCATCTTGTGTCACACCAATGGGCTGTTGGTTCGTATTAGCACTGCAAAGCCGAGGGTAGTTGGTTTTCTTCTCGGCAACTGTGGTTTTTTCAAACAATCCTTGATCGAGTTGTTTGAGGATCTTGATGACATCGTACGACCCGCCAATGAGGGGCGAGCTTGAAGATCTCGCCATGATATCGGATGAGTTTGAGGCCGACGAGCGCCCACGCGAACTTGAAATGGAAGGAGAGCGTGATGGAGCAACATCATCAACATCGGATAAATGTACTACCTTTTTAGCCACATTTCGACGTTGTGCTGGTACTGTAGAAGATGAAGGTTGATTGTCAAGGATGATTTTAATAACGATTCCACGGACCCAATGAACCATTCGTTGAATATCGTCCAACTCCGCAAAGTTTATTGCGCGAATTTCAATGTCATCATGCGTACGTGACATTGCAACGGTCGAAGCCATTTGAATATATTTACTGTGTTTTGGTTTCTTTTCTCCCATGCCAACCACGCTTGATTGCTTAAAGTCTTCATATTGCTGTATTCTTTCAAGAGCAACCTCTTCTTTTATTCCAAAATAGTCATAAAACAGCTGAACGATATCTTCAATTCTCTCATTGAGCATGACACGTGATTGGATGAAGTCATTCGAATCAATTTGTTTGTCGTACGTTGATGATCTCATGAAATGCCATTTCATCCTTTCCATCTTATTAGCTTGAACGGAAGCTATCAACCCAAACTTGGAAAACTCGTTGAATAGGTGAGCTGTTTTGATGGTGTTTGATACATGAATTGAAGTTTTCGAGGTGATTGCCCTATCTTGCATTGTAAATTTCATGGAAAAAACGGATTTCCAAAATAGTTTTATGCTAGCTATGCTGTCATAGACAATATCCAAACTCATGTTATTAGATTGTACTTTACAATTGACGAAATACTTGCCCGACGCATCAATCATCCAACGCAAGGTGAACAAATTGCCTTTTGGCTTGAAATAGCAAGTTATTGAAGAAAGGGATGATGCCTTTGAGATTTGAGTAAAGTTGTCAACTTCTTTGGAAGTGAAGTCATGATTCTTTAGCAGTCGATAGAGCACATGATACTTATCACCAACCCATTGTATGAAAGGTGACGAACGTTTGATAGGAAAATTTTGAAATATCTCTATTAGCTCCATTTTCGAACCGGAGAACGCATATGATCCATTTTCGTTAAACTCTACTAGTATAATGTCGCTAGCATTAGCAAGCTTTGGATGTTGTATTGGAAGACTCCACAAAGATGACAATTGACGGTCATTCGTGTTAACTTGCTCCCATGTTGCTAGCGGAGTCTCGGCATTCCATAAAGTATACCATTTCCGCAACACCGGGTTTGCTAATTGGGGACATTCGGATGGGAAGACTATGTTGATATGGTGTGCCCGCGCAAGCTCGCTCAATCGACTTTTATGAACTGGTGCTTGGGTGATATTGCGAAGCGTTTCATCACCTATAACACTTCTCTTTAGCATCCATGGGTTGGCAACCCATCCACTCCATGTTTTATCAGTTTCAAATACAAAGTTTGTTTTCCTCGTCCATGCCACGGGAAAGTCCTTTTCTGTTTGAAACGGCTGTGACATGATACTTTCGAACTCACCATTAAGGGCACCGTGTTGCTCATAGAATTCATGAATGAAGCGAACAATCTTTGTGAGGCACATCGCGACCGTATCGTCGAAGAACACACTTCTGCGAACAAAACGAAGCCCGCGGGCGGAGGAAACATCTTGACCATCCAGAATTCGTAGTGATTTGAGGTATTTTAGTTGGCTAGGAGATAGTTGTGGTTTCTTTTTCTGATGACATATCTCAATAAGCTCTTGGAGTTGCGAATTCGTACTATCGCCAATGAATACATACACTATACGTTCATCCGAACTCGTCCACCTGGTACAAATGAAAGCATTCATACCTTTCAAGCCCAATCGCTACTCTTAAGAGGGAAATTTCTTACATTACATCAGAGTTAACAATAACAACAAAATGAAAAAGAGATCTGTAGCAATTTCAACTTCAAAGAAAAATGAAAATAATCAAGCGTTGTTAGGGGCCGTTGCAGGAGGCGCAGTAGCCAATATGACAAGTACAAGTACACCGGTGATCATGTCATGCCCTTCAGATGATACATCGTTCATGTGTAAGCTCACTCGGTTCTATAACTCTTTCAAGATGATCATAAGTCTTGTGTTGATTATTCTTGGCATTGTAGTCGCTGTTTGGGTTGCATGGACTCTATACAAGTCCGTGTCCGGCGTAGCTATGGTGAAAAACCAGTACAAGACGCATCTTCGGGCGGCAGCTGGCGGGGCATGCGGTTGCTCCATGAAATCCGGTTAATCGCTCACAACGCTTATTTACATGATTTGTTAAGGCTGTCTTTGCATGCGCCAACGTACTCCTTGTATTGAAACTTTGGCATGATAGACCCAACAGCTGTTTCAGTTGCAGCTTCATTTAATGGAGTCCCAAGAAGCAAGGTTGAGTTCACCATGACGGGTTGTACAAGGGGAGCTTGTCCAATGGTAGTGCATACAGGCGCGCGTTGATGGGGTACAGACCATGCGAATTCGGGGCGTAGTACCATATCACCATGGTGGGTCAAAACGATCTTTGTTTGATTGTCCTTGGACATACATCTTGCTTCAAGGTCCTTATCAAAAATCTCATTTGCGGTATTGGATATTCCCTTAATCATGTCACGAGAGTCCGTGTCTGTGTCCATAACGGATCGCATGATCTTTTTGTTTGTTGGTGCGTAGTCCACTTCATTTTTGTTTGACTGAAGTTTACCCATTTTTGCCTCATATTCCTTTTGGATCTTAATGCCCTCTTTAACGAGTTCATCTTTTTTGAATTTCTTATCGAACGCCCTAATGACATCTTCCTTCGACATGTTCTCCATGCGGAGAAGGTCTTGTTCAAACTCATCAAACTCAGAGGACCTAAGGAACGCTTTGAAAGTATACTCGTTGTAATCTAAGTGAATATAGATGTCTTTGTAAGGCAATACTAGTTTAGGTGGCACTGTCCGGCGCTTTTCTTCTTTGTAGATAACTGCAATTTTCTCAATAAGTAACTTATCAGACAACATACGGTTAAGTTCAGGAGCGAGGGCGTTCGTTTGCGTCTTCATATGTCTTTCGTACTCCTCGGAATCTATGAGCTTTTGTCGTAAGCCGTCGAGCGTCATTTGCTTCTTTGATATTTTCCTCTCATACTCGATGAGCTCTTGTCCTGTGGGCTGACGGTTCAATGTGTCAACATATAAGCGTATGATTTGTTCCTCGACCGTCTGATTTGTGAAAAAACCTTCTGTATTTTGCTTTGAAAACCATAGCCAATACATAATACATACAATCACTACACCAATCACTATGCCAAGTAGTCCTCGCATTTGTTTTGCGAAGTGAACTCTTGTCAAACTCTATTTGGAGTGAAGAAAAAAGCACGTCATACCATATCTATGTCTTGAATGGCCTTGACAATCAAAGCAAGCATTGCCGACATATCGTACGAGGCGTCTTTACATGGCACGATGCCTAGTGGCAGTGTGTCTCCGCTAAATCCATATGTTCCTTGTAGCGTTTGTCCCACTGTTATGCTCTTCAACATTGTAAGCGCCCTCGAGCTCGTTGTTGTAAGTTCATTACCTTGATGGCATGGAGCGAAATACCCGCTCTTGCTATAGACACCTTCGTCGACGATAAGTTTGCTTTGAAATCGCGCGTCGCGCTTCACATCAAGCATGTATTGCGGATTCTTCTCACCGATACCCAGCCGACGTTGGATGAAAACTCTATCATTTGACACATCCACAATACATTTGTCCAATGGGTTCCAAAATAGTTCCCATCCATCTTTTGCGAGAGTGGCTCCGGGCGACATGACTCTCCACTCATAAACATCTCGATTTTGGCCAATTTCAAAATTTAAATCATATCCAAAGTCGTAGAAAGACGATATCTCAATACAACCCATGTATTCTTGAGTTGATGGCTTGTGGTAGAACTTAATTTGAGCGTGATGTGCGATGTCCTCCCCCTGGATGTTGGTAATGGAGCCCTCCACTTGAACTGACTTGGACAATATGCGACTTGTGCTTCCACCTAGGTGGATTTTGACGACCCTCTGGCCATGCGAGCTTTGGAAACTGCCAGTAATTGTTATGAAAAAAGATGCTCCTTGGTCGCTTGTGCTCGTGCTCTTAGGAACGTACATGAACTGAAACTTTCGTGATAGAATTTGCGATGGCTCATAACAACCGTATCGTTTGAACTTGTGAGTTATTATTCCTTGAATATCAAGGGCACTTCGGGGTAAAGTAGTACCAATACCGACATACGCATTAGGAAAGCGAACGGATGATGTGTGACACTCGAAAACGCAATCATTTGCCTTTGGGCGGATGTCAACAGAACCATCAAATCGCGAATCGCCTTTCACATCAAATATTTTGCCAGCAGTGACCAAAGATGTTGGCATGCCAACACCAAGCCCCCCGATCAAGGTAATGTGCCCCTTTGTTGCCAAGTTTCCATTGATCAAAACGTCTCCTTGTAGTTTTGACACTCCGCCAACTTCTAAAGACGTGCCTATTGACAAAGAGTCTTGAACTTTTGCTGATGCATTAACCACTAATTGACCACTCAAGTCAACTTGTTTCATGACTGAAAATGTCCCTTCAATCACGGCATTTGACATGACTTGGAGTGTTGAGCGTACGATGGAATTACCGTTTACATCTAAAGATGCCTTCGGTTGGCTTGTGCCGATCCCAATATTGCCGTTAAGTGTGACGGAGCCGTTCGCCATAACGATGCCCGGAACAGTAAGCTTTCCACGAATAAGGACATCTTTTTCGAGAATAGTTTGATTATAAATATAGAGATTGCCTGTGATTCTTGCAGTTCCATTCACCAATGCGTTGATTGGTTTGTATTCCTTTCCAAATATTACGTCGCCCGCAACGCAAACCTTCCCACCAAAGGTGCTTGAGCTAGAATCGGTACCAATGTGGACAATATCAGAACATATGCTCGTGCTTCCAATGATTGTGTTCACGAAGGGAGTCTTACCACTCATCATAGGGGTCGCTCCACCTAATACCGTCAACCCTTCGACCATAAGACCTTGGGTAGTATGAATAGAGGCACTTGGCATCGTAGTTCCAACACCAATAGAGGTTCCAGGTGTCAAAATCGCGTCGTTGAACAACCAAGTTGCACGTTTAGACGGGATGACATTGGTTCCTATGCCAATTGTCCCATTGATGACAATGTCTGTGACAACATTAGCTGAGTGCGTTGTAAGTAGTTCTTCTAATACTATAGACTTTGCTGAAATGGTATCAGAAACGTGTAAGGTTTTTGAGATTCGAGCGTCTTCGAAATGCGAGGTCCCAATCGCGTTCAAGCAACCTGTAACGCTTACGTTCTTGTCCACTTGAACATCGGAGTAAATATGAAGATTGCTTGGTCTATCATGGAGGCCAATATTTACTTTTATTGAATTCAATGAGATGTCATTAGATGACACGTTGAGAAGGCGATTTTCGTTGTCGTAAACTTGAAGGTTTTCATGAATGTTTGTATGCTCCCAAACATCAAACGTATTTGGGAGAACATGCGCTGTTCCGATGCCAATGCCACCTGTGGATTCTACCTTGAAAACATATGGGGCTTTCTCACTTCTTAAAGATAGAATTGTTTGGTTTGTTGAATGGGCATATACATCCAATGCAGCAGTCGTCTCATTCGTACCAATGCCTACCTCGTGGTTTTGGAAGACAATCACCTTTTCAAAGTCATCATCACCAGTACCGTCATCTATGTTACCATGTGCTAGGTACATTGACCTATTCGATGTTCCCCATATTGCGCTATCTTGAGATGAGCTGTAAGGGGCCAACCGCAAGAAAGCCTCCTCTCCTTGAGAGCAAAGCCTCGACACCTCACATGGATTGTTCGTGCTATTGAATAACAATGCCATTTCTATACCTTTCATGAGTTTAATTTATTCTCAAGTTCTCCAACACGTGTCCACAAAGATTGAATGACTTCCCACATGAGCATTGTTAGGTTTCCATTATTGAGTGTTGCGTTAGCGGTTGCGTTGGTTGTATCCTCAATGAATACACGCTTTAGCATCGGGTCCACCTTTTCCCATTCGTTCAATGTTTGCTCTATTGAATTATTGTCGTGTAAATATGAGTGAACGGGTGATAGTGATTTCATTATTTCAATCAAATTCAATGTATTTTTACCATCGTTTACGTCATTCTCACTTCGAATATTCATTTTTATAGTGTTAACCGCGATACAGGCTGTTTCAACAGATGGGGCCGTAATTACAATTGGAACGATTGAACGAATGTCACTACACTCAATGTACTCATTGAAGTTTGCCGGTGTGTTCCATTCGCATGAGAATTGTCCATCATCACCAATGACTTGCGCTCGAATATAGCACTTTTCATCATCACCAACAAATAACGACCCTGTCCTCATATTGCTTGTTTCAACATGTTCGGAGAATAGGTTACCGTGTACGGCGCAAGAATATCCCATGATAGAGGGCCCTGAAATTCCCACCTCACCCGTTGATTTGATAACAAACAACTTTCCAATAGATTGGCCGAGCGCTTGAAATAGATCGCCTTCTGTTGATCTTTGGACAATAAGGCACGGTAGCGTACTCGATGTGTTTTCAATATGGGCAACGCCTGAAGGTTGCGTCGTGCCAACACCAAACTTACCGGATATGTAGCAACCACCCTCAATGTGCATGGTTTGTACGGGAACTTTCGTACCGATTCCAACACCAACATCGTTTTGGAGAAGAGTTGTTTTGTATACGGTCGGAAGGTATTGTGAGGGAATTTTACCTGTTTCATCTAAGAAGGTAATATTACAACTCGGACTCGTAAATGAATGCTCGCTTCTATTTGGTGTGTAAGGGATATAGACGTTTGAATCCGCTTCTGAGCGCATCATGAGACCATCGCAATATAGCTGACCAGCAACATGAAGCGTCGCATTCCTATTACACAGTGTAGTCCCAATACCTACTTGTGCTCCACCTTGGGCTCGAGATTGTATGCGCATCCATTCGTTTGTTTGGTTTGATCCCACCCGAGCTACAAAGCGGTGTTGGTGAAATCGCGAAGGAACTTGATATTGTATCCCCGATATGTGCGATGATAAACCTTTTACAATGACCTCATTGGGTTGCTTGTATTCTTGTAGAATAATGCTAGGGCAGTTTATGGCCTTTGATTTGATAGCACCCGTTTCAAATACCACGTCTCCGCTCTCAACGTTAC